>ENA-ORSL01002355-ORSL01002355.1-human-gut-metagenome-genome-assembly--contig:-NODE-2355-length-13817-cov-3.062927_pt1 | contig 13817 bp, 9 predicted proteins | sample MGYA00242190_ERZ509157 | MGnify/ENA primary metagenome ERZ509157 (study PRJEB26280, sample SAMEA2338664) | human gut metagenome | biome: human gut; feature: human-associated habitat; material: faeces...
ACCCCTCCACGGGGCGCATACCGCCTTTTCTTGTTATCCAGCCCTCCGGCTGTATTGGTTGAGCAAAAGTCAGCGTGGGATTGGTGTGGTATCTTTATCTAAGTGAACCCCCGGATTCCCACTTAGAAATTGCAGTGCGAGACACAAATAACGCTTCCGCAAGTTCTTCCTGCGTGAGTCCTTTTTCTTTCCTCAACTCTTGTAATTTTTCACTTAATTCCATAATAAACATTCCTTTTGCACTCAGATACGAATGTATCCTTTATTAGAAATGGGCAATCCCACTATGGGACTGCCCATTCATTCCGTAAATTATGCGATTTTTTAGTCTCTGCACCGTTTTTAGCACCGATTGGTGTAAATTTGGTGTAAAGAGGTAAATTTATTCGGTTTGGAAAGTCCCGAAACCCGCATAAATACTGGGGTTTTCTTACTTGTCGTTCGGTAAGGACTTCATTGTAGGGAAAAGTATGACGTCTCTGATATTTGTTTTGTTTGTCAGCAGCATACACAGCCGGTCAAGGCCCATACCGAGTCCGCCTGTAGGCGGCATTCCCTGCTCCAAAGCCATAAGGAAATCTTCGTCTATATCGGCCTTAATGCCCTCGGCGGCACGCTGTGCCAGCTGTGCTTCGAAGCGGGCACGCTGGTCGATCGGGTCGTTCAACTCGGAGAAGGCGTTGCCCATTTCCATGCCGTTGATATAATACTCAAACCGGTGCGTGAACAATGGATTTTCCGGATCGCGCTTAGCCAGTGGAGAAACCTCGACCGGGTATTCATAAATAAATGTCGGCTGTATCAGCTTATCCTCAACGAACTCGTCAAACATCGCCGCCAGTACGTCGCCGCGGGTGGCGGTATCGCCTCGCTCAAGTTCGATGTGATGCTTTTTGGCGACCTGACGCGCAGCTTCGTCGTCACTCCAATCGTTGTAGTCCTCACCCGAATACTGCTTTACGGCATCTACCATAGTCAGGCGCCGCCAGGGCGAGCACATATCTATCTGATTATCCCCGTATGGAATGACCGGCTTGCCGCACAGCGCCAGCGTCATCTGCCGGTACATATCTTCAATAAGATCCATCATATCAAGATAATTTGCATATGCCTGGTACATTTCCACCGACGTAAACTCGGGATTGTGACGTGTGTCCATTCCCTCGTTACGGAAAATACGTCCGACCTCGTACACACGCTCAAAGCCCCCGACGATCAGGCGCTTGAGGTACAGCTCGGTTTCGATTCTCAGGTACATATCGATGTCCAGCGCATTGTGATGCGTCACAAACGGGCGTGCGGAGGCACCGATCTCAAGTGTCTGAAGTATAGGCGTATCGACCTCGATATAACCGCGTTCATTAAGATAATTACGTAGGAAAGCGATTATACGCGACCGCATTACAAAAGTATCGCGAACCTCAGGGTTCATAATGAGGTCTATCTCGCGGTGACGGTACTTTGCGTCGATATCCTTGAGCCCGTTGAACTTTTCGGGCAGCGGGCGCAGAGCCTTTGACAGTATTTCGATCTTGTTTGCATGCACTGAGATCTCACCGGTCCCGGTTTTGAAAACAAAACCCGTAACTCCGACGATATCGCCGATATCATAATCCTTTTTGAATGAAGCATACTCTTCCTCGCCGACGTCGTCCCGTCTGACATACACCTGTATTTCTCCATAGCGGTCGGAAATATGAATAAACGAAGCCTTGCCCATAATGCGCCGGCTCATCATGCGCCCTGCTACGGAGTAGTCCTTGCCTTCCATGGACTCGAATCCGTCGATTATATCACGGGAGTGGGCTGTGACATCAAATCTTGTTTTAACATACGGATTCTTGCCTTCTGCCGTCAGCTTTTCAAGCTTCTGACGCCGAACCTGTTCCTGCTCTGAAAGTAACATTCTCTGTTCATCTGCCATATTAATTCTCCTTGACACAAATCTGCTTATACTATCAAGTGCATTATAGCATATCCCCGGCAGGAAGTCAATAGATTATTTGGTATAGTCGTGGGACGTACGCGCAACGCCACTCCGAAGCATAAAACACTTTTATTAAAAATATCTGATATTTTTTCTGAAGCTCAGGGAACTTTTTTCCTGCTGCTGCGTCAGTAAATATAATATCATACCCGGACACCGGGAAGGAGGTTTTTTATGACCGTAAAATCATTTATAGCCGCGCTGCTTGTAGCGGTGATGATAGTTTCACTGGCAAGCTGTGCGCAAGTCAATCCAGACAGACAGACTGACCGTTCCGGCGCCCCCAGCGCCAAGGTCGGCAACCTCGACGGTGAGATACCCGGTAACAGCGGCGGCGCTTTTACATCGGGAGACAGTATAAAAGCCGCATGTGCCGATTATGCCGCTGAAGAGGAAAAATACACCGTTTCACCCGGAATGGATGACTCTGCGACCGGAACAGCAGGCGGGTATTACACCGAAGGTGAGCCGCTTCCAGCTGACCAGCTCGTCTACACCGTCGGAACACTGACAGCCGGCGAATGGCGCGACAATAACAGCTTCTCCGACTGGAAAAGCAAATTTCAGCAGAATGAATGGAGCAGTATTGCCGCTGACTGGAATATCAACACGCTGAACCGCATTGAAGTAGAAGTCAGAAACGGTGACACTCCCGTAAGAGGGGCTGTTGTCGATCTGATTGACAGCAGCAACCAGAAGCTGTGGAGCGCCGTGACCGACAACCGTGGTATAGCATACGTGTTCAACACTTATAATGACAGAAAATCTGCCCGGATCGATGTGCGCGCAGACGGAAAGACCGCCTCGGCAGACTGCACCGATACCGACAGCGTCACAATTCAGCTGGCGGCCGACAATACCGCCGTCAAGCTGGATCTCATGTTCATGGTCGACACAACCGGCTCCATGGGCGACGAGCTTGAATATCTCAAGGCCGAGCTCAAGGACGTTGTGATGCGTGCCAATAGTCAGAATCAGCTCAGCTCGGTGCGTACGAGCGTGAATTTTTACCGTGACGAGAGCGATGAATACATCGTCCGCTACTTTGCTTTCCGCGATGACATAGACGAGACTGTTGCCAAGCTGGCCGAGCAGCGTGCCGACGGCGGCGGCGATTATCCCGAGGCCGTGCACACCGCGCTCGACAACGCCGTCAACCAGCACGCATGGGACGACGACAGCGTTAAGCTCATGTTCCTTGTTCTCGACGCGCCCCCTCACTATAACGATGATGTGGTGGCCTCAATCAATGCCTCGATCGCGCGGGCAGCCGAGCTTGGCATACGTGTGATCCCCGTCATGGCAAGTGGCTCGGATCAGACCTGTGAGGTCGTGTTCCGCAGTCTGGCGGTACTGACGGGCGGCACATATGTCTTTATCACCGATGACAGCGGCGTCGGCGGTGCACACAGTGCTCCCGATGTCGGTGATTATTCGGTCGAAAAGCTGAACGACCTCATGGTCAGAATAATCGGCGAATACTGCGCATAAGCAGTATAAACCCAGGCATCAATGTACTTAAAACAGTACATTGATGCCCGTTTTTTGTTTTATATGTTGACAAACCCGGTTTTATGTGGCATACTCTAATTGTACCGATATCAGTACAGCGTAAGAAAGGAGCCCGCCATGTCACAAAAGCTGAAGATACTTTATCTGATGAAAATTCTGCTCGACCGAACAGATGATGACCACTGCCTCACCATGCCCGAGCTTATTTCGGCGCTTGGCGAGTACGGTATCACAGCCGAGCGCAAAAGTCTGTATGCCGACCTCGCCGCACTGCGCGAATACGGCCTTGACATTGAAACACGCCGCGGCAAGAGCGTTGGCTATTACGTGGCAAACCGACTGTTTGAGCTACCTGAACTCAAGCTGCTGGTCGACGCAGTGCAGTCCTCGCGCTTCATCACCACCAAAAAAAGCAATGAGCTTATCAAAAAGCTGTCCAGCCTGTCGTCCGGCTACGAGGCCATGCAGCTGCGCCGTCAGGTGTACGTCGCCAACCGCATTAAAACACACAACGAAAGCATTTATTACAACATCGACGCCATTCACACCGCCATACTGCGCTCCAGCCGCATCACCTTTCAGTATTTCGACTGGACGCCCGACAAGACCCGCGTACTGCGTCACAACGGACATCTGTACGATGTCAGCCCCTGGGCGCTGACATGGGACGACGAAAATTATTACCTTATAGCCTACGACTCGGCCGTCGGCAACATACGCCACTACCGCGTGGATAAAATGCTGCGCATCACCGCCACCGGGCAGGCGCGCGACGGCCGTGAAAAGTTCCGTGATTTTGATATGGCAGTGTATTGCGGACAGGCCTTCGGAATGTTCGGCGGGCAGGTAGAGTGTGTGGTGCTCGACTGTCTTGACGAGCTCGCCGGCGTTGTCATTGACCGCTTCGGCAACGATATCACAATAATCCGCCATGACGGACACTTTGAGGTTCCGGTCAATGTCATGATATCGCCTATGTTTTTGTCGTGGGTAGTCAGCTTTGGCGGACGAATGAAAATCGTGTCTCCCGGACATGTCAAAACCGCCATGGCGGAGCTGTGTCGCTCGGCAACGGCGGCTATGGCAGATTGAGCTTCGGTTTTGTACGTGTCACATGAGCGGTGCGCACAGCCGCAGAAAGCTGTGGAACAGGCGTATGAATATATTGTCACGGCACTGCTCCGGCGTGATCTGCTGGCACTGCTCCAACGTGTTAAGATAGTCCTGCTTGATCTCCGCAACGGCAGGCGAGCCGTAAAGGCAAGCTCCGCACTCAAAATGAGTGTACAGGCTGCGGAAATCGAGGTTGGTAGTGCCGACGGTGGCTATACGGTCGTCCGACACAAACGTTTTTGAATGAATAAAGCCCTTGGAGTATTCGTATATTTTCACGCCTGCCGCGATAAGATCACGGTAATATGAGCGCGTTGTGGTGTGGACCAGACGCTTGTCCGGCGTATGCGGAGTAATTATGCGCACATCGACACCGCTTTTGGCTGCCAGCGTCAGTGCCGAGATCATGCTGTCATCGACTATCAGATAGGGCGTGCTGATGTAGACATAATCACTGGCATGATTCAGGATCTGCAGATACACATGCTCACCCACATTCTCGGAGTCCATGGGGCTGTCACAGTACGGCTGTACAAAGCCCCAGCCTCCCTCATGCTGCGCCGGCTCCGGGAAGTATTCGGGCATATAAGCCGAGAAGTTTTCGGGCGCGTCGGCCGTATTCTTACCGGACAGTGACCACATTTCGAGAAACATGAGCGTCATGCTCCAGGCGGCCGGATCGCGCAGGACAACCGCGGCATCCTTCCAGTGGCCGAAGCGTTGGACGGCATTGATATATTCGTCCGACAGATTCACCCCACCCGTAAAGGCAACAACGCCGTCTATCGAAACGATTTTGCGGTGGTCGCGGTTGTTCTGGATAGTAGACAGCACCGGACGGAAGGGATTGAAAACGGTGCATTTGATGCCGTAACCACGCAGTGTTTTGTGATAGTTTTTAGGTAGCGTCAGAAAACATCCGATATCGTCATACATGACGCGTACCTCGACGCCTTCGCGGACCTTCTCGCGCAGAATGTCGAGTATAGTGTCCCACATAAGGCCTTCGTGAATGATAAAATATTCAAGAAAAATATATCGTTTGGCCTTTTTCAGCTCTCGTATGAGGCAGTCGAACTTCTCCTCTCCGGGTGACAGGTACACCGCCTCAGTTGCGGAATAGACGGGAAAGCCTGCAAAATCCTTAAGATAGCGCAGCTGTGTCAGGTCACGCGGATCAGCTGCGACCGCATCGTTGTAGGCGCTGTCAGTCATTCCGTCAAGCCCATAAAGCGGGCGGGTGTGCTCCGAAAGCTCAGCCTGCCGGCGGTTGAGAAACTTGTTTGAGCTTTGCAGTCGAACGTATAGATAAAGCAGTACACCGAACACAGGAACTGCCAGTATTACAAATATCCATGTCAGCTTATAGGCGCCTTTTTCGCGCCGTGTGAGTATGCAGAGCGACACCACCAGACTGACCACGGTAAGCACGGTGGCCAATATCGAATAGTATTTGTTCCATGCTGTGACCATGAATACAAAAAGAACTATCTGAGCGATGAGCAACAGCGCCACAATAAGCCGGCGGCGCAGTATTATTCTATACCATTTTCTGTTCAATTCAATACCCCCGGGTGTTATATTTTCTGTTGCCGCGCGGTGACGGCGGCCGCTATTGCCGCGGTCACGATTGCCGGGACAAACAGCGCGTATTTGACATAGCCGAAGGTGTCAACGGTGAATATCCCGCGCAAAAACATAAACTCTGGCAGCATGGTTGACTGCCGCAGTATGATCATGACAACGGGGCAAAGGGCAAGCAAGGTCAGCGCAAGAGGATAAATTTGCGGCCTGAACACCCCGACCCATGCCAGCACGGCTGAGGCAACGCACCAAAGTATTGCCGCAAGCAGCGGAAGCACAGCAAATAGAAGATCAGGGCTTGGCAGCATGACATACGCCCCGTTCTCAACAACGGTAATTTGTGAGCACCTCAGCCGGATTGCCGAAACACACACAGCAATATATGCTGCGGCTGCCGGTAACGTAAGCGCGGCGGCGGTGATGCGCAATGCTCTTGCTCCCGGATATGAGACATTTTTCGTCATAATAATCTCCATTCTGCCGCTTTGCGGCAGCACAAATAGTGATCAGTGAATTTTGCCTCGGCAAAATTTGTGCGTGAAAAAGTGTATTTCACTTTTGAGAAAAGCAACTTTCACGCTATCACCTCATGTTATCTCTCCCTTAATATATTACAATATTTCGCCCCCGAATTCAAGTATTTTGACAAAAAATAATTCTGTCGGCACTTACTATACCATCGCAAAAAACCCGGAGCCTTGCGGCTCCGGGAAAAGTGTAATTCAGTATTATTTTTCCGGCACGATAAGTCCGTATGCACCGTCCTTGCGGGTATACACAACACAGGTTTCGCCCGTATCCTGATCCTCAAACATAAAGAACTGATGCCCGAGCAGATTCATCTGCAGAATTGCTTCCTCGGCCGACATGGGCTTGAGGCGAAAGCTCTTTGTGCGGATAATGAACTCGGCGTCTTCCTCAGGCTCCTCCTCAAAATAGGCGGGTGGCGCTTCGTTGAACACTCCGGCGCGCAGGCGCTTGGCAAGGCGTGTCTTGTTCTTTCTGATCTGACGCTCAATAGCGTCAATGGAGCGATCAAGGGCGTTCTGGAAGGATTCGTCATCGATCTCACTGCGGAACAGTGTTCCCGCGGCATTGATGGTAAGCTCCAGATTTTCGCGGTTGCGCTTTTTGCTGAAGGTGACGGTTGCATCGCCCTCCCGCTCAAAATACTTGTCAAGTCTGGCGAGCTTTTTGGCAACCAGCGCCTTGAGATCGTCACTTACCGTGATCTGTCTGCAAACGACTGTGATCTTCATATTCCGACCGTCCTTTCTTGCACTTGCGCCGTGGCGCAAATGCGACCTGAGCGCATTGAATTACACCGGCGGGGTGCTGTGATCAGGTCCTGCTGTTTTTCGGGGTATGACAAAGCACTCTTGCTTTTGTCGTAATTATTATAACATCTTGCTTGAATTTTGTAAAGGGTTTAGTAATAGATTTCATATCTGTAACACAATTTTGTGCAAAATAACAGATTAATAACATTTTTTCGTCACCTGAGCGTCAGTATGATTGACAATTGCCTTTTTAATGGTATAATACTGATGTAGTCAATTTCCGTCAAAGGAGATACCGAAAATGCAGAATATAAAAGCCCGGATAGAGCAGCTGCGCCGCGAGCTTGAGCACCATGCCCGGCTGTATTATGAAAAAGACGCACCCGAGATATCCGATTATGAATACGACATGCTGTACCGGGAGCTGCAGCAGCTGGAGGCCGCACACCCCGAGTTTGCCGACCCGCTCTCACGCACTCAGCGCGTCGGAGGACGCGCGCTGGACAAGTTTGAAAAGGTTGAGCACACCCGGCGCATGGACTCGCTGACCGATGTTTTCAGCTTTGAGGAGCTGGAGCAGTTTCTCACGCATGCCGCCGAGATCATTCCCGGCGCGGAATGGTCTGTGGAACCAAAGATTGACGGGTTGTCGGTGGCGCTGACATACCGCGGCGGCGTGCTGACCCGCGGCGCAACACGCGGTGACGGTCACATCGGAGAGGACGTGACGCAGAACGTGCTGACAATAGAAACCATCCCGCACCGGCTGACCGAACCGCTTGATCTCACCGTCCGCGGCGAGGTTTACATGCCACGGGCCGTGTTCTCACGGTTAAACGAGCAGCGCGCCGCCGGAGGACATGCTCTGTTCGCCAATCCGCGCAACGCCGCCGCAGGATCACTGCGTCAGCTTGATCCCGCCGTTACTGCTGAGCGGTCGCTTGCCATTTTTGTTTTCAATTTTCAGGACGGCAGACTATACGAAGACGGGCACATGCCCGAAACGCATGACGAAACTCTGCGCCGACTTGAGCAGCTGGGCTTTACCGTTATACAACAGCGGCTCGTCACGGCGTCTACGGATAAGATACTGAGCCACATTAACGAGATCGGGCAGCTGCGCGACGCACTCGCATACGACATTGACGGTGTGGTGATAAAACTGAATTCTCTCGCCGGGCGCGATATTCTGGGCGAAGGCACCAACACTCCGAACTGGGCTGTGGCATACAAATTCCCCCCCGAGGAAAAGCAGACACGACTGCTTGACATCACCGTGGCAGTCGGGCGCACCGGCGTTCTTACTCCGGCGGCGGTGCTTGAGCCGGTGAGACTGGCGGGAACCTCGGTCAGCCGGGCCACACTGCACAATCTCGAGTTCATACGCGAGCGCGGAATAATGATCGGTGATATAGTCACAGTACGCAAGGCGGGCGATATAATTCCCGAGGTGGTCTGTGCGCACTCCGACCGGCGCGACGGAAGCCAGCGTGAGTTCAACATGCCGCAGCGGTGCCCGTCCTGCGGCGAGCCGGTATTTTATGATGCAGAGCAAAAAGCGGCTGCAATGTGCACAAATTCGGCCTGTCCGGCACAGCTGTCGCGTTCGATTGAGCATTTTGCATCAAAAGATGCCATGAATATTGACGGGCTCGGTCCGCAGATCGTAGAGCTGTTGCTGCGGCAGGGGTTGATTGCCGATGCGGCTGATCTGTATCGTCTCACCCCCGACCAGATAGCGCCGCTTGAGCGCATGGGGGACAAATCGGCACAAAATTTGGTTGACGCTATCGAGCGGTCAAAATCGGCCGGACTTGAGCGATTGATCTACGCGCTGGGTATTCGCAACATCGGTCAGGTGGCAGCCGTTGCGCTTGCCGCACGTTACAGAACGCTGGAGGCATGTATGACGGCGACAGTCGAGGAGCTGTGCGCGATACCGGATTTCGGCACGATAACTGCGGAATGTGTGGTGAACTATTTCACACACCCGCAAAATATTGAGCTGTGTCGGCGGCTTGCCGATGCCGGTGTACTGACCGGGAGCGTCGCAGCGCCGGTCGGCGACAAGCTGGCGGGGCTGACGTTTGTTCTGACCGGAACACTTGCTACCATGAGCCGCGACCAGGCCGAGGCAAAGATCAAGGCTCAAGGCGGCAAATGCACCGGATCGGTGTCCGGGCGGACGTCCTATGTGGTGGCTGGGGAAGCCGCCGGCTCAAAGCTGACAAAGGCTCAAGCGCTTGGTATCACGATTATCGATGAAGCCGGATTGCTTAAGATGCTTGAGGATAAATGACCTGGCGGCTGAGTGTCCGTCAGCGCCCGGTCTGAATACAAAAATCACTTTGCTGCACTCAAACAGCAAAGTGATTTTTGTATATAGACAGATACTTTGTCCTCGGAGGGCATGGTAATATCGTCCTGCAAGGCGATACCATCATAGCCTCAAAAAGCGAAAATTTATCTGTTATCCTGAAGTGCGCGGCGGATCTTCATCATTTCCTTCATGCGCAGCTCGGTGTTGAGTATCTTTTTGCGTATACGCAGATTTTTCGGAGTAACCTCAAGCAGCTCGTCATCTCCGAGAAATTCAATTGCCTCCTCAATGGAGAAGATCAGCGGCGGCGTCAGCAGCAGCTTTTCATCGGCGCCCGACGAACGGATAGCCGTGAGATGCTTCTCCTTGCAGGGGTTGACGGCAATATCGTCTAACTTTGGGTTCTCACCGACGACCATACCCTCATACACCTTGACCTGCGGCCCTACAAACAGACGTCCGCGCTCCTGCGTGTTGAACAGACCGTACCGCGTTGTCTCGCCTTCCTCGGACGCGATCAGCGAGCCGGTGAACCGGCGTACTATCTCGCCGCGGTACGGCTGATAGCCGTCAAAAATGGTATTGATAACACCCTCTCCGTGCGTGTCGGTCATAAACTCCGACCGGTAGCCGAACAGGCAACGTGACGGGATGGAATAAATAATTCTCATGCGCGTGTTGAGCGGCATCATCTCAATAAGCTCGCCCTTGCGCTGATTTAGCTTGGCAACGACCGCGCCGACATAGTCGTTGGGCACGTCTATCGTCACCTTTTCAACCGGCTCACATTTGACACCGTCTATCTCGTGATACAGTACGCGGGGATTGGTGCAGGCAAACTCATAGCCCTCGCGGCGCATGGTTTCAATGAGTATGGACAGATGCATCTCACCGCGGCCCGCCACCTTGAACTCGTCGGTCGTCTGACCGTCGGATACTCGCAGTGATACGTCCTTGAGCAGCTCACGGTAAAGTCTGTCGCGTAGCTGACGGGAGGTGACAAACTTGCCCTCCTTGCCCGCAAACGGACTGTCGTTAACACAGAACGTCATCTCCATGGTAGGCTCGCTGATCTTGACGAACTCAACCGGCTCAGGCTGTCCGACGCTGGTTATGGTATCGCCTATAGTAATATTCTCGGCGCCCGAGAAACATACAATATCTCCCACCATGGCAGACTCGACCGGTACCCGCGTCAGTCCGTCTATCTGATATATCGAAACCACCTTGCTGCGTTTGGGCGCTTCCTTGGAGTGATAGTTGCATATCATGCCCTCCTGCCCCTGACGCAGACTGCCGCGCTCTATCCGGCCGATGCCGATACGTCCGACGTAATCATTATAGTCGATCGAGGATACAAGCAACTGAAGGCCGCCGTTCTCATCGCCTTCGGGTGCGGGAATATAGCTCAGTATGGTTTCGAACAGCGGAGTCAGGTCGGTCAGAGGTCCGTCGGGATCAAGCGACGATGTTCCGTCACGCCCTGAACAGAATACAAACGGGCTGTCCAGCTGTTCGTCGCTGGCATTGAGGTCGATGAGCAGCTCGAGCACCTCGTCCATAACCTCGTGCACGCGGGCATCCGGCTTGTCCACCTTGTTTACGACAACAATGACCCGGTGATTAAGCTCCAGTGCGCGCTGCAGCACAAAACGCGTCTGCGGCATAGGGCCTTCCGCCGCGTCGACCAACAGCAGCACGCCATTGACCATTTTGAGCACACGCTCGACCTCTCCGCCGAAATCGGCGTGGCCGGGGGTATCGACAATATTGATCTTCACACCCTTATAATGGACAGCGGTATTCTTTGCGAGAATGGTGATCCCGCGCTCACGCTCTATAGCGCCCGAATCCATAACACAGGTGGTCGTGACCTGATTTTCACGGTATATACCGCCCTGCTTGAGCATCTGATCGACCAGCGTGGTCTTTCCGTGGTCGACGTGCGCGATTATGGCGATATTTCTTAAATCTTCTCTTTTCATACTGTATATTCTCCATTGGGATTTTCAACAACTATTTATTATAGCATATATTTTTTATTTTGTAAACAGAAAAATCATATTATTTGGAATTTTGATAAAAAATGACACAGACTTTTTTCTGCACGACATTTTTGTTTGACAACTCCGCACCGATATGGTATACTGAATCACACAAAGACCGAAAGGACTACCGCCATGCTCCAGACAAGACTTATATCTTCACTCGATAAATGCTTTCCTGAAAGCTCCCCGCTTTCATTTGAACCTCTGACACGTCTGTCGGCGTTGCGCGGCGAGACAGTGTCATTCCAGCTGGTTATGCGCGATGACGATCCCGCCGCCCCGCACCGCCGCTGGGCCGCACCACGGCTTGACGGTGATCTTGCCGCTTTCGCAACACTGCGAAGCGTAGAATACATACCGTCGCTCATGCCCGTCTATCCCTCGCCGAGCCGCTCGGACGACGGATATTTAAAGAAAGAGCCGGGACTTTATCCCGATCTGCTCGCTCCGCTCGGCACCGGCTACGGCAACGGCGCTCACATTGCCGTGTGCTCGTTTCAGACGCGGGCGCTGTGGGTCACGATCCGCCTGCCCGATGACCTTGCCGCCGGCGACCACAGCATATCAGTCAGCCTGCACGACGGAGCTGAGCTGTCGCGCGACACACTGACAGTTCACGTTGTCCCGGCAAGCCTGCCCGCCTCAGATCTGCCGTTTACCCAGTGGTTCCACTGCGACTGTCTGGCACAGTATTACCGCGTACCCGTATTTTCGGAGGAACATTGGCGCATAATCGAAAACTTTGCCCGTGTAGCCGTCAGCGCCGGCATCAATACACTGCTCACGCCGATATTCACGCCGCCGCTTGACACCGGAATAGGCCACGAACGGCTGACCGTTCAGCTGGTCGGCGTGCGCCGCCGCGGCGTACAGTACAGCTTTGACTATTCCCTGCTCGACCGCTGGATCGACATGTGCCGCCGCATCGGTATTCGCTATTACGAGATCAGCCACCTGTTCACACAGTGGGGGGCCTCGCACGCCCCCAAGATCATGGCGGACGACGAGGGCGAATACCGCCGCATATTCGGCTGGGACACCGATGCAGCCGAAGGTGAGTATCCCCGCTTCCTGCGCATTTTCCTGCCCGATTTCATAGCACACATGAAATCAATGGGCGAGGACGGCAAATGCATCTTTCACATCTCGGACGAACCGAACCGCGACAATCTCGAGCAGTACACCCGCTCGCGCGCCGTGGTTTCCGACCTGCTTGAAGGGTATACGGTTATGGATGCGCTGTCCAACCTCGAATTCTGGAAAAACGGCGTCGTAACCACGCCGGTCGTGGCTGTAAACCATATACAGCCATTTATCGATAACAATGTCCCCAACCTTTGGGCATATTACTGCTGCGGGCAGGATGTCGGCGTATCAAACCGCTTTTTTGCAATGCCCGGCGCCCGCACACGCTTCATCGGCTGGCAGTTATACAAATACAACATCGCGGGATTCCTACAGTGGGGTTACAATTTCTACATGAACCAGGGATCATATGACGAGGTCGACCCGTTCAGCGACTCAACCGCACAATATTTTGTACCGTCCGGAGACGCATATTCGGTCTATCCCGCCCCCGACGGCACGGCGTGGGAATCCCTGCGCCAGGTCCAGTTTTCAGAGGCACTGCAGGACAGACAGGCCGCACTGCTGTGCGAGGGGCTTGTCGGTCGCGACCGTGTGCTCGGCGCGCTCGAGGACATCTGCGGTGACATTGTGTTCTCAAGGTGCGTCTGCGACAGTGCTACGGCACTGCTGCTCCGTGAAAAGATCAACTGTCTGATCGAACAGAATATCTGATCTCAGCCCTCTCGCCCTGCCCCGTACGCAATCGTACGGGGCAGGGCCTTTTTTGGCTTGCGCCGCATATAAATGATAAGGAAGACATCTTCAATATGATAAAATAAAGGCAGGTAACTAGCGTGAAAGTTGCTTCCATTTAAAAGTGAAATACACTTTTTCACGCACGAATT
>ENA-ORSL01002365-ORSL01002365.1-human-gut-metagenome-genome-assembly--contig:-NODE-2365-length-13761-cov-6.447906_pt1 | contig 13761 bp, 10 predicted proteins | sample MGYA00242190_ERZ509157 | MGnify/ENA primary metagenome ERZ509157 (study PRJEB26280, sample SAMEA2338664) | human gut metagenome | biome: human gut; feature: human-associated habitat; material: faeces...
CCGGCCCTCCGGGCCACCTTCTCCCCCAGGGGGGGAAGGCTTTACGCTAACGTAAAGGGGGAGACTTTTATGTCTCACACATTCTACAACAGCCTCGACTCCTCCTGCAAATCCCCGTTCGGGGCAATTCCCGCCGGGCAGGCTGTGACTTTCAACCTGACAGTGCCCGAGGATCTTGGCTATGTGGACCCGCATCTGGTTCTGACGAAGGATCGTGAAAACCCGGTACACTACCGCATGGAGTTCACCGGTCAGACGCCCCGGGCCCACCACATCGGGGCTGTACTTCTACCATTTTGACCTGTACACGGATTTCCGCCGTATCTACCGCACGCCGGGCGGCGAAGGGGTGCTCAGCTGGACCGAGGGGCAGGAATGGCAGCTGACCGTGTATGAGCCGGACTTCAAAACGCCGGACTGGCTGAAAAACGGCACGATGTATCAAATTTTTCCCGACCGTTTCTGCGAGGGAAAGCCCAACAAGGAGATGCCCTTTGCCGACCGCATCTACCGCGCCGACAAGACCGGCGAGCCGTATTTCTGGCCCACCGAGCAGAGCGAGGGCTACCTGAATATGGACTACTACGGCGGGGACTTTGCGGGCATCCAGCAAAAGCTGCCGTATCTGCGAGATTTAGGCGTCACCTGCATCTACTTGAACCCGATTTTTGAGGCCCATGCCAACCACCGCTACAACACGGCCGACTACCTAAAAGCTGACCCGCTGCTGGGCACGAACGAGGAGTTCAGCGCCCTCTGCCTGGCCGCCGCCCGGGAGGGCATCCGCATCATCCTGGACGGCGTGTTCAGCCACACGGGGTCGGATTCCCGCTACTTCAACCGCGAGGGCCGATACGGCCCGGGCGGCGCGTACCGGGACCGCAGCTCTCCCTACCGCAGCTGGTACGACTTTGACTCGGGCTATCCCTGCGGCTACCGCAGCTGGTGGGGCTTTGAGACACTGCCCGAGGTGCAGGAGGATTCGCCCTCCTACGTGGAATTTATCTGCGGCAAGGGCGGCGTCATCGACACCTGGCTGAATCTGGGCGCGTCCGGCTTCCGGCTGGACGTAGCCGACGAGCTGCCCGACGAATTCATCCGGCTTCTGCGAAACCGGATCAAGGCCATCAACCCCGATGCGCTTCTTCTGGGCGAAGTGTGGGAGGATGCCTCGGCGAAGGTGGCCTACGGCCGCCGCCGGACTTACTTCACTGCCGGGGAGCTGGACAGCGTCATGAACTACCCCTTCCGCACCGCCATTATCGACTACGTCCGGGGCCACGACGGCGGTGCCGCCCTGAAGGAAACCGTCATGTCCATTGTGGAAAACTACCCGCCGGAGGTGGTTCAGTGCAACATGAATCTGCTGGGCACCCACGACACCCCCCGGATTCTCACCGCTCTGGTGGACGATTTCAACGGCACCCGGGAGGAAATGTCCAAGCGGCGTCTGTCCCGGAATCAGTATGACATTGCCTACGACCGGCTGCTGATGGCGGCTTTCCTTCAGTACACCCTTCCGGGCAGCCCCAGCCTGTACTACGGCGATGAGGCGGGCATGGAAGGCGGCCGGGATCCCTTCAACCGCCGTCCCTATCCCTGGGGTCAGGAAAACCAGGATATTCTGTGCTACTTCCGGCAGCTGGGGAAGCTGCGCAAAGCCCATCCCGCCTTCCGGCTGGGAGACATCCGGTTCTTCCAGGCCGGCGACCGGCATCTGGGCTTCACCCGAAGCTACGAGGGCAAAACCTACCGGGTCTACTGTAACCGCAGTGCCGATTCCTGGCAGGTTCCCGCAGGCTCCATTCTCATGGGCTTCCATCTACAAATCATCTCCCCGGACAACCTGACTCTGGCGCCGCGAGGCTTCTGCGTAACGGAGGATTAACATGGAAACCGAACATTTTCTCTCCGGCTACTGCCGCCAGCTGGACGACGCCCGGATGGTGGAGGTTATTGTGGAAAACGGCCAGGTCACCGAGGTGGACTGCTGCTACGGCAGCTGCGCCTATCAGGGCAGCTGTCCCATTGCCCAAAAAATTGAGGAACTCACGCCGTGAAATGTTTTCTCCTCAGTGTTCCTACCGAAGTAGGATGTCAAAGAGCCGCCTTTTCCGTATTGACAAAATTCACAATTTTCCTGCAATATTTCTGTAGATTTGTCCAAAAGTTTCTCTCCCCCTTGCATTTGTGATGGGAGTCTGTTATATTGGCTCACATACCGTAGGATAAGAAAGGATGATATCCATGGCACACACTGAGGCGATCATTCCCATCAAAAAACGTATTTTGCAGACCTGTGTCCGGCTGTTTCTGGTGCAGGGCTATCAGAAAACCACCATGCTCCAGATTCTGGAGGGCAGTCAGGTTTCCAACAGCAGCTTCCAGAACATTTTCCGGGCCAAGGACGGTGTGTTGGCAGAGCTGGTAGACTTTATGTTTGCCTATCAGTTCGGTGTTGCCCGGGAAACCACCACAAAATTGCCCCCGGTATACGTCTACGCGGCGGAAACCGCCATTCAGCTGACCCTGACGGAGCTGAACGAGAATCTCCGGGAAATTTATGGGGTGGCCTACACCAAGCCTCTGATTCTGGATTCCATTGTCCGGCAGACCGCCCAGGAGCTTCAGACCATCTTCTCCCCCTATCTGCCGGGGCTGACCTATACGGACTTCTATCATCTGGACATCGGCACCTCCGGGGTCATGCGCAGCTATATGCTCCACCCCTGTGACGAGAATTTCACCCTGGAGAAGAAGCTCCGGGACTTCCTGTCCATCAATCTGCGGGCCTACAACGTACCCGCGGAGGAGGTGGAGAAGGCCATCGCCTTTGTGGAGAGCCTGGACATCCGCGAGATTGCCCAGCAGGTCATGGAAAAGCTTCTGAAGGATCTTCAGATGCGTTATGATTTCACCCTGCCTGAGGCATCCGATGCCCAGAACGCCAAGTAACGTCCCTTTGGAAAACCGTGCCCCCGGCTTTGCCGGGGGCTTTTTGCGTTTGCGCGTGGCCACGCGCTTCGGGTCAATACTCTCCGGATTTTTCCGCAGCCAGCAAACTAGGGTCTATCTGAAAACCGTCAACACGCCCAAACAGCGGGTCTTTTCCACCTGCTGGGCACCATTTTTTCTTGCAATACGCAGAGTATTCCTGCAAAAAAATGGCTTCATCAGGCGGAAAATCCCTCGCCGTTGGTCATACTGCCGGTTTTCAGATAGGCCCTGATTTCCGACCTTAAAAAATACGAGAAAATACGAGAATAAACCACCCAAATGATGTCAGAATTGATGTCAGCTTTTCGCCCTTCAAACCAGCACACTCCCTCCCAGAGTCTTCCGGAAGGGAGTGTTGAAATATGCAAATCCACCTGCCCCTGGTTCTCCCTCAGGAGTGTCGGGGCTGCTTTGTCCTTGTTTGCCTTGTCCGAGAGGTTCACACTTCCGAAAAACCGCTTCCGGTAGTCTGCGTAGCTTCCCAGCAGTGCCTCCGCCTCTGCCTTCTGGCTTGCGTTCAGGGCAATGCTCCGCCCCTTCATCTCCTTGAGAATCCCCTCGGCGTAGCTGTCAAGCCTCGGTTTTTCTGTCTTCCGGTGATCTGCCAGCCATCCGGCGGCCTGGTCGATGAGCCGGGTCATATCCTCGCTGCCCTCGCCCATAGCCCGGTAGGTCTTTTCCAGAATCTCCGTCAGCTCCCGGATGTCCCCCTTGGCGTTCGCCTCCTTCATCATCTGCTTCCCGGCCCATTCCACGCTGTTCCGGCTGTATACCGTGCCGTCCGTCACCTTCCCCTGGAGCCTTACCAGCTCCTTCAGGTATTGCACCGTGTCCTTCAGGTCTTCGTTCTGCCTTTCGAGGATCTGATTCCGCTTTACTGCCTCCGGATCCCGGTCGGAGTAGAGAACGCTTTCCCCCAGCTTTCCTTCCGGTCTGCTCTCATGCCCGTAGTGCTTCAGCACTTCCTCCGGCAAGATATCCGGAAAATAGTCATTGACATAGTCCAGAAGCTCCGATATACTGATGGTGGAACCGGTAATGGTAGCGGCGTTACGCCGTGGGCCATTGGGGATAGTCTCCCGCCCGGTTCCTTCTTTTATGCCCAGCGTCGGCTCTGTTTTGGCATTGTAGGCATACAGTACATCCATGGAGGTAACTTCATTGCTGAACTGATTCACCACAGACCGGACAACATAAAGCTGTCCGTTGCTTCCCTGCGCCGCACCGATCAGGACGTAGCTTTGATTTGCGTTTGGGTGCTGTGCGGTCATCTCATTGACCCGGACGGAGTTTTCCAGAATGCTCCCTGCCATCACTGTCACCGGAGCATTCACGTCAAACCTTCTGTCCAGGCTGTGCTTCAGGCCTGCTGTTCCGAGAATCACATCCGTGTCGATATCCTTAACATGAACACTGACGCTGCCATCCTTGGGGTTAAACCTTCCGATCTTGGCGGCGTTTTGCTTTGCCTGATAGATCACGTCCGCCCGATTGCTGGGAACGTCCCCGGAAAGTCTCGTCACCGCCATGTCCGGCTTGCTCACCAGGCTGTCATAGGCGTAAGGCCCTGCGCTGCCTGCATCCCGGTCGGAATATTGCGGAAGGTATTTTTCTCCTTTTTCATTGACAAGATCAAGCAAATCTGCTATCCTGATAGTAGAAAGCTCATCTGGGTTAAGGAAAGGGCCGTTATGGCTCATGTCTTTAGCGGAACCAGATGGGCTTTCTTCTATTCCATCCACCTCCAGGACGACAGAATCATACATGGCCGCATAGTCTTCCGGATGTCCCGCAAAGTACTCTTGAATATTTCTGGGTATCTCCTGCCCAGTATACGAGTATTCCTTAACCTTCAGCTTTACCGGCAGTACGTTTCCATCCTGCGCCGCCGCGAAGAAGGTGTATACCCCTGTTGCGTATTCGCTTCCGTGGGTAGGCTGTTCGGCATGGGTCAGAACCGCGTTTTCAATCAGCTCTGGCAGATGCTCGGCTGCGTTGAGCTGCACCTCGCCAAGGTTGTTGAAAATATGCCGATAGCTGTTTTCTGTTATGAAAATCAGCGTGTTCGTATCCTGATTGAGATAAGGCTGCCGAATGACCTCCTTTGCTTCCTCCAGAATCATTTTTCGCCGCTCTTTGAAGGTTCCGGTTGTCTTTGGCTTTGACAGGTCAACGACGTTAATCTTTCCTTTGCTCTCGAGTTCGCTTCTGGTGGGGATTTCCGTATCCCGCAGAGAAAACCGCTTGCCGCCCTCCCCGCTTGTGGCCTTGCCGGCATCCCGGTCGGAATGCAAGCTTCCCGTCAATTCTTCCGACAAATTTCTGTTGACATTCTGTGTCCTTTGTGCTATGCTTTCAGAAAAGACATTGCCCCCTCTGGCTGGCAGGGTTTCCTGCCGCTCTGGCTGCGTTTTCGTCAGCCAATCGGAGCTGGCAGTGTCTTTTTTTATGTCAATAATGTCATACAGGTACTTTTTCCCATCGGAAGCATTGCGAATGATCAGTTCCGCACTGTATACATTGGCTCGCACGACATTTCCCTTGTCATCCAGTACCGGAAACCCAAAGCTGGTGTCGTATCGGTACATACCGTACTTGGCATCCTTGCTCTGCGTATGCCTCGTCTTTTCCCACCTGCGGTTTGTGGCAATCTCGATCATCTCACCCATTCCGGAAACAGCTCTGTTTTTTGCCTGTAAAAGGCTTTTATTTCTTCTGAGAATCGTCTGGGTGTACTTTGACTGTGTATATTCCTTGGGAAGTTCTTCCCCGATGTACACCTTCTGTCCACTTTCGAGGATGGTATAAACTTCACCGATATGCTCGGCAATATAGTTTGCAATAAACTGGTGAGTGGGCTGTCCGTCGTTCTGCTTCAGAATATTGTCATCAATCCATACCACCTGTTTCCCGTCCGCTTCCCGTAGCTGATACTTCACGCCGTCCTCCGGGGCGGCTTTTTTTGCGTCCTCCCGGGTTTCTGCCCTGCCGGTTCCGGAAGCGTCTGCCAGACCTTCGGCATACAGCGCCTCCAGCTCAGGCAGCACCTGCTCCAGCTGGGCCGTGATCCGCCCTTCCAGAGAATCGGCCTTTTCTCCCTTGTACATCAACAACAAGGCCTATCAGCAGGAAATGATCGATACATTTTTGAACTCTGTGTATGTGTATGATGATAAAATTGTGTTCACCTACAATTTCCGGGATCATGCGGAAACCGTGACCCTGGATGAAATTGAATATGTGTTTTGTTCGGATGTAAACGACTGTCCCCCACCACGCAAGAAGCACGATCCGGTCGGATCGTGCTTCTTGCTGATTTCGCCACAAATTCGAAGGCGGCTCTTGGCACACGTCCGATGGACATGTGCTAAGAGCCGCTGTTTTCTTGTGATTTCCTTTGCTTACTTGGGAACATATTCCAGCGTATCAAAACAGGGGTCATACTTTCCCGGCTCCATGTGATAGAGCCGGGCAATGTAGTCATTTGAGAAGATCTCCTCAGGAGGCCCCATGCGATCAATCCGATCCCCAGAAACGCAAACCACCGTATCCGAGACCCGCTGGGCCAAATCCAGCTCATGCAGGGACATCAGCACCGCCAGATTCTTTTCCCGAACCATGGTTTTGAGAATGGTCAGCAATTCTAACTTGTAGCGAATGTCCAGGTAGCTGGTGGGCTCGTCCAGAACGATGATCTCCGGGGTCTGGCACAATGCCCGAGCCAGGAGGATCCGCTGCCGCTGACCGTCACTGATGGCGTCAAAGGGGCGATCTGCCATGTCCCGGCCATGAACCAGTTCCAGCGATTCCTCTACAATGCGCTTGTCTTCCTTTCCCAGAAGTCCCAAAGCCCCGGTGTAGGGATAGCGGCCGGTGCTGACCACATCGTAGCAGGTCATCAGCTCCGGGTGAATGCGCTCGGTCATCAAAATGGCCATCCGCTTGGCAATTTCTTTTTGGCCGCACCGCTCCATGGGAGCGCCCTCCAGCAGCACCGTTCCGGAGACCTTGGACAGCTGACCTACGATGGTTTTCAGAATGGTGGACTTACCGGAGCCGTTGGGGCCGATGAGGGTCACAATTTTCCCCCGCTGAACCCGCAGGCACACATCCCGGATCAGAGGCTTTCCGTCATAGCCTACGGAAAGCTTTTCCGTTTCCAAAAATCCGCTCATTCCCTCGCCGCCTTTCTGTGGAGCATCATGTAAATCACGATGGGGGCGCCAAACACCGCCGTCACCGAGCTGATGCTGACCTCCGTAGGGGCAAAGGCCGTCCTGGCAATCAGGTCGCACATCAGGCAGAAGGCACCGCCGCCCAGGAAGCAGGCGGGAATCATCAGCATCGGCTCCGCCGTACCGAACAGCTGCTTCATAAGATGGGGCACCGCAATGCCCACAAAGGAAATGGGGCCGGCAAAGGCGGTAACACAGGCGGACAGGACGCTGGACAGCAGAATCAGCGCCGCCCGAAAGGCTTTCAGGTGGACACCCATGTTCTGGGCGTAGACCTCCCCCAGCTGGTAGGCTCGAATGGGCTTGCTCAGCAGGAAGGACAGAGCCACCGCCCCACCGCACACCAGCACCATGGCCCGGACATCCATCCAGGTTCTGCCGGAGAAGGAGCCGACGGACCAGTTGTGCAGGTTCACAATATTGGAGTCGTCCGCAAAGGTCACCAAAAAGTCCGTCAGTGCCGAGCAGATATAGCCGATCATCACGCCGCAGACCACCAGAAGACTCATCTGCTTGACCTTCTGAGAGATCAGCAGCACAAAGCCCATGGAAATCATGGCGCCCAAAAAGGCGGAGAAAATCAAACTGGCAGAGCTGGAAACCGCTCCGCGGCTCAACAGGAAGATCATGGTAACGGAAACCGTCAGCTTTGCGCCGGAGGAGATGCCCAGCACAAAGGGGCCGGCAATGGGGTTATGGAAAAAGGTCTGAAGCAGGTAGCCGGAGACCGACAGCGCCCCGCCCAAAATCAGAGCGGACAGCAGCCTGGGCAGCCGAATGGAGCAGATAATGTTCCACTTGGTCTCATCCTCCCCATGACCCAGCAGGATTTTCCAAATCTCTCCGGGCGAAATGGCCACAGAGCCCGCGTTGAGATTCCACAGCAGAAACACCGCCACCAGCCCCAGCAGCAGACAAAATCCCAGGCAGAACCTTGATCTTCCTTTCTTGGTCATGGCGCGTCTCCTTTAATGCAGCTGTTTTAGAAAATACAACGTTCTGTCCCTGCCGGATGCCACGGTATTGACATCCAGAATAAAGTCACCCAGAGCCAGGGACTCCTGGTAGAAGTTTTTGGTGATGCAGTAGACCTGCCCATCCTTTACGGCCTTGAAGTTCTTCAGCAGCGGCGCCTTGGTCAGCAGTGCCGCCAGGGAATCCAGTTCCCCGTCTACGGTGCTGTTGTAAATCAGGATGTCCGCGTCTACCGCCCCATTGTAAAAGGCCTCCATCTGAATGGTCTGAGAGGCGGTGGCTCCCGTATCCTCATCTTCGGCGAAGAGCACGCTGTCACAGCCTGCCAGGGCAATGGACTTGGTAATATAATCCGTGCCCTTGCGCACGTTCACAGCCCCGGAGGCGGTGATGTAAAAAAAGGCCACCGTCTTTCCCGTGTCCGCTTCGTCCAGGATGGGAGTAAGGCTTGTCAGAAGGCTGTCATAATAGGCCTGCGCCTCCCCCTGCCGGTTTAAGAGCGCCCCATAGAACTTGATCCACTCCATGCGGCCCAGGGGATGATCCTCATAGCTGGAACGATCCACCAGCACCGGAATGCCCAGCCGCTGAATCTGCTCCATCACCTCCGGCGTGTGGTAGATCATGGCGTTTTCCACCGCCAGGTCACAGCCGGAGGCCAGGATGGTTTCGTAATCCGGTGCCGAATATTTACCGGCGTAGAGGATTTTCCCTTCCTCCATGGCCTGTCTGGCCTGGGGAAGATACCAGGAGGTTGCCTTCTGACTGCTGAGCTTGACCGCATCCAGAGCATCCAGCTTGCAGAAGTAATCCATAGAAGCACTGCTCACCATATAGATATTTTTCAGAGGCTGCCGCAGTACCGTCACATCCTGGGGAACACTCTCCGGAACCTCAGCCCCCTCCGGTACTACCAGGAAGGTCTGATCCGTGCCCACGGTGAGCTTTTGATAGCCCTGGGTCTGGGCAATCGTGAATTCCTGGGCATAGCAAAGGGCCTCCTGCTGAAAGTCCAGGTCAGACCAGCTGAGGGCTTCTTTGACGGTAGTTTCCGTCTCCGGCTCCACCATATGAGACCGGGCGGCACAGCCCCCCAGGAAAAGGGTCAGTGCCGCCAAAATCAAAACAACGCTTCTTTTCATGCCTTGGGACTGACGGTATCCGCCTGAAGCAGAATGGTGTACGCGATCTCATGGGGCGTGCCCATAGCCACGGTGTCCGCCGTCACGGGGATCTCCACGCCCAGGGACTCCACGGGAATCTGGAAGGTAGAGCCGCCCTCCGTGGTGATGGGCAGGTACTGATCGCCGTTTACGATCATGTAGTCGTAGTTGCTGCTGCTCCAAACAATGGTTGCGGTAATCTTACCCTCGGAAACCGTCAGGGCGGTGGGGTTCAGGAGCTTTGCCTTGCCGGTGCCGCCGGAGAGAACGGCTTCCACCGTATACTCGCCGTCAGCCAGGGCTTCCTGACCCTGGGGTACCGGATTGGACACGGAAACCTTGTGGTCATACCACTTGCCCTTCTTGCCGATCAGCGCCACATCAAACTCCTGATCCAGCGCCGGCACCGGAATGTCAAAGCCGTTGACGGTCTCCTTCAGGCCGTCGGGATAGGTCAGCTCATCCTTGCTGGGCTGCAGCAGCTCCGCGCCGTCCTTCTGGGCATCCTCCGCCAGACCGGGATAGAGGTTCAGGATAGAGGTTGAGGCCAGGCTCACATGGATGGTCATTTTTCCGTCCTTGACGGTCAGCGTACCCTTGCCCTCACAGACCTCGTTGACATGGAACATGGTGCTGTCGGTATTGAAATCCGCCAGATATACGCCGTCCGCCAGAGCGGGGGCGGTAGCCTCGACGGTCTCCGGCGCGGCAGTCCCTTCGGTGGTTTCCGCAACTGCCGTCGTTTCCGTGCCGGTCTTTACAGTGGCTTCGGGGGCAGCGGTGCTTTGACCGCAGGCTCCCATGGACAGCACCAGCAGTGTCGTCAAAACAAGTACGGTTAATTTTTTCATATTTCTTCCCCTTTGCATATTTTTCTGTTGAAAAGGCACCGGAGATTGCCGGTACCCTTTCAATAAAAAAACGCAGGTATCCCGGGAGGTGCGGGCCTCCCGGGATGGAACGGTTTACTTCAGGGTGTTGATGGCAGCCTGGGTGTGGGCAACGTACAGCTCCTGCACGGCGCCGATTCTGCCGAGACCCGCAATCTGGCACTCAACGGTCAGACCAGCAGCCTCTACCATGGACTTCCAGGAATCCTCGTCAGCACCGGCCATGTCGTTGTTGGCATGGTCGCCGGCAACGACCATCAGAGGACGCAGCACGACCTTGGTGTAGCCGGCAGCCTTCACGGCCTCGATAACGGCCTCGCAGGAAGTCTCCTCGGGCTCACCTTCCACGGTGCCGATGAAGACATTCTTGTAGCCCAGCTTCTCCATCTGGGTCTGCATCTGGCTGTAGGTAACCTTGGCAACGTGGGCAGTGCCGTGACCCATCAGCACCAGAGCGGTGCCGTCCTCGGCAGCCTTGGCGATGCTCTCGAACTTGCCGTCAGCCACAGCGGCGTCAACGACAGCCTTGGCAACGGTTTCCTTATCGGCGTTGATGACGGTAGCATCGCTGCCCACCTCGCCCAGCAGGGGCTCAGCGACAACAATGTTCTCGATCTTGTCCTTGTAAGCGTCCAGAGCCTCGCACATCTCGTCGTACTCGGCGCCGTGCATCAGATGGGTGGGCTGCACCACCAGGGTCTTGACCCCGTTGGCAACGGCACGCTCCAGCGCCTGATCCATGTTGTCGATCTTCTCGCCGTCACGGGCCTGAACATGGTTGATGATGATCTGCGCGGTGAAAGCACGGCGGACAGACCAGTCGGGGAACGCCTTCGCCAGTGCGTCCTCAATGCCCTTGATGTCGGTGGCACGGCTGTCGTTGAAGGAAGTGCCGAAGGAAACCACCAACAGCTCCTTCTCGCCGATCTCGTCCTGGTTCCGGGGATCGTCCAGCTTGGCATCGCCGGTATCCCGACCAAAGTACTCGGGGCTGGCCTCTTCGCCTTCCACCAGTTCCTTCTGGGCATCGGTCAGTGCGTCCCAAGCGGCCTTGGCCTGCTCGCACTGGGCGTCGGTGTCCTCATTGCGGGTCTGAACATAAATGGCGTCGATCAGCTGGGCAGCCGCATCGGCAGCGGCCTTGTCGATCTCTTCCTGAGACTGGGTAGTCTCTGCGGCTTCCGTAGCGGCCTCGGTGGCAGCGGCGGTGGCAGCGGTGGTGGGAGCAGCCGTGTTGCCGCCGCAAGCAGTCATGGACAGAACCATGCAGCCCATCAGCAGCAGAGCAATCAGCTTTTTCATTGTTTAACCTTCTTTCAAATATTTTGTGTTCCGGGAAAGCTCCCGGGACACCATCTGATGAAATATAAAAGCGGCTGCATCTCCGGCAGCCGCTCTTCCTGGCAACAAAAATTCTCCCCGGAACCCGCATCCCGAAGAAAACACATGCTGGAAGGTCGATTTGTAGACAGCAAATCGGAGATTCCACGCTCAGGCAGGTCTCCTGACTCGGTTCCGCGCGTTTTCGCCTTCCCAGTTTCCCAGTGGCATGAAGAAAACGCTCCCCATCACAGTGACTGCATCGTCCCGGATTTTCACCGGGTTCCCTTTTCACCGCCCGTAGGCGACACCTGCGCGCTGCTTTTATATTCGTTTCAGATGTCTGGATTATACCACGGCGCTATGGAAATGTCAACGGAGCGGAAGGGCGCGGCATCAAAAAACTCCGCTGTCAGAACGCCGTCCCCAGGCCGCAAGGAAACGTGAACCGGGAACTTGGATATTGTGCGGCGCTGTCCTAAAACTTCCGCCGGATTTCCTCAAGACCCGCCGCCAGAACGGCATCCGCGCCGGAGCCCAAGGCCTCCCGGAGAAGGGAAAATTCCGTCAGGCTGCCATGGGGCACCGCCCAGGCTCCGGCGTCCGTTCCCGGAGCAACGAGGCCGCCGAGAGCGGCAAAGGTGCGGACATTTTCCTGGGCGGATTCCAGGATTTCCTCCACCGCCGCCTCCCGGAACCTACCCTTTCCCCGGAGGTTTCCAATGGTGGAAAGGGTGGGCACCCAGACCGTTCCGGCCTCCCGCATGGCGTGAAGAGCCTCCCCGTTCAGGTAGGCTCCATGCTCCACGGAATCCACCCCGGCCTGAGCCGCGGCCAGCACCGTCCGCGCCCCGTTGGCGTGGGCCATCACCGCCATGCCCTCCTCGTGGGCAATGTGAATCAGCTCCCGGATTTCTTCCGGTTCCTGCCCCGGCTCCGTCAGCACGCCGAACCGATCAAAATCCATCAGCCCGGAAATCATGATTTTGATAAAATCCGCTCCGTTTTTCCGGATGCTCATGACTTTTTCCGGGAATTCTTTCAAATTCTCGTACTTTTCGCCGATGAAGCCGCCGTAGTGCCCCGCCTTGCACAGCGGAGCCAGCGGCGTCCGGTAGGTGATGCCGTACTCCCCTGCCAGCTCCCTGGCCCGTTTGCCCACGCCCCAGCGGTCGCCGCCGTCCCGGAGATAGGTAAAACCCAGATTATGATACCGGGCAAGGGTCTGCCGAATCCACTTCTCATCGGCCTTCTCCCGATGCCGGGCAATGGCCGCCTTCCAGTTTTCTCCGTCGAGCACCATGTGGATGTGGCAGTCAGCGTACATTTTTCTCTCTCCTTTGCAAAATGCCTGCCCGAAATGGGCGGACAATCTTGTTATTGCGCATTCTCCGCCTCGAACAGAGGCTTGATCTTCTGCCGGTAAATCCGGCGGTAGAAGGTCAGGGTCACCGCCAGGCTGACGACCTCCGCGATGATGAAGGACAGCCACACCGCGTTGACCTCGCCGGTTTTGCTGAGCAGGTAGGCCACCGGCAGCAGCACCAGCATCTGACGACACAGGGAGACGATGGTGCTGTAAATGCCGTTGCCCAGGGCCTGGAAGCAGCCGCTGAGGGCGATGCCGAAGGCCGCCAGGGGGAAGCTCCAACTGATGGTGCGCAGTGCCGCCCGACCGATAACCAGGAAGGTCTCGCTGGGGTTGAACATGCCGATCAGCAGATCCGGGGCAAACTGGAAGGCCAGGAAGCCCGCCAGCATCAGGCACACCGCCGCGGTGCAGGCGATTTTCAGGGTCTTGGTAATTCTCTGAGGCTTCCGGGCACCGTAATTGTAGGCAATGATGGAAATAGTGGCGTTGTTCAGGCCGAACAGGGGCATGAAGAAAAAGCTTTGCAGCTTGAAATACACGCCGAAGACGCCGGTAGCCGTTTCGGTAAAGCCCTGAAGAATCTGGTTCATGCCGAAGTTCATGACAGAGCCGATGCCGTTCATCACCACCGAGGGGATGCCCACGGTCAGGATGGAGCGGACGATCTGGCCGTGGAGCTTCACATACTTCCAGGCCAGCTGAACCTCGGGATTGAACTTGAAATTAAAGCACCACACCAGCGCCGCGGAAGCAAACTGGCCGATGACTGTGGCAATGGCCGCACCGGCGATGCCCATGGCGGGGGCACC
>ENA-ORSL01002368-ORSL01002368.1-human-gut-metagenome-genome-assembly--contig:-NODE-2368-length-13748-cov-3.181187_pt1 | contig 13748 bp, 13 predicted proteins | sample MGYA00242190_ERZ509157 | MGnify/ENA primary metagenome ERZ509157 (study PRJEB26280, sample SAMEA2338664) | human gut metagenome | biome: human gut; feature: human-associated habitat; material: faeces...
CGTGCCTTATCATTATTATCAATGCCGGAGGTGCGCTCTTTTACCATGTTGAAAATCTGCTCACTGTAGCTTTTGACGATGTCAGCGCGGTTATTGTCCGGGAACATCTGCGAGAGCAGCGCTATCCACTGATTGAGCGTTTCGATAGCATTGTAACCCCAGTTGTTGGCTGAGATACCAACGGCGTTGAAGCCAGCAGTGCGCAGTGTTTCGCCCTGTTTGGTATTATTTGCACTGTAGAACACGACGTCGGGCTGCAATTTGGCCAATTCCTCAGTGTTGACCTGGTTGCCGGTCATGAAGTCGGTTTTTGCGTCAAGAATTTCGGGATAGAGCTCGGACAGCAGGCCGTTCTTGGCGGCGGCCATGCTGGTCGGTGCAATTCCTATCAGCTTGTCTGCTGAGTCAAAGAAAACGGTCAGCACAGATGGCAGCGGAAATATGTCGCACACCACAACGCGCTTGATATCGCGCGGAACTGTGACGGTGTTGTTGCCGTGGTCAACTATGGTAATTGTGTCGGTGTTGTTTTCCGGGGTATCGTCGGGATTGTTTTTTGCGCAGGCGGCGAGGCTTATAAGCATCAGAACGCACAGTAGTACGCAGAGAAGTTTTTTCATGGGTTTGACTCCTTTATATTTTAAAATTTTTTATAAGATCGGGTATGCTTTTTCGGAATATCCTGCCTGAAAATGCCTCATGCGGCAACGGAATAAAATCGGCATGCGGCGGAACTATCGGTCTGTACAGCGGGTCGGCGATGACCATACTTGCCCCCACAAGTGCGGCCTTGATGTCCTGTTCATCGTCGAGCGCGGAGTCTCCGGATGACAGCAGCCCTGCAGGAATTTCAAGCGGACATATGACACGCACCTGCTCACCCGTAGCGAGATGCCGTGCCGCTGCCAGAGAACGTGACATTACCCCCTCGCCGATGATAACCGTTTGCGCATCAGCAGGGGGAGTATAGTCGCCGAATGCAGCGACTGTTGCATTGGCTGTGTCATCACTATAAGCACCGGGATCAGTTTTTGCTGCCGTATCTAACATGCCAATTATTTTATCGGAAAACATTTTTCCGTACGGTGTGCCGATCACGTAAGGCGTTCCGAATTTGCGGCGCAACAGCTCTGCCGTCTCAAGCCCCACGGCTGATACGACCAGATTTACCTGCGCCGCAGCAGCGTCGGACAGCTGTTCCGGAGTGCTGTTCATTGCCCAAGTTGAGATCACACAAAATCCGTGCGATGTCAACAGCTGTTGCATGGATTCTGCTGAGCTGCCAACCGAAAAGTCAAGCGGAGTGACGCCCAGGATATTCACTCCTCCCGGTATTATGTCGTTGCACGGTCGGACAAAGCGGTCGGCATATGCGGCAAGTGCCATTCCGGCGCCGCTTACATATGAGTGCATACCGTTTGTCTGAAAGCCGAAGCAGGGAATACCCGTCCGGTTTTCGATATCAGCGGCGATTGCCGGAATATCACAGCCTGTCATCATGGGAATGGGAGTCCCGGCCACGGCAATGAAGCGCGGAGAGAGCTGAGCTGCGGCATCGGCAATGTCGTGTATCAGCTTTTCATCGTCGCCCATTATCGCCTCGATCTCGGACAGCCCTGATATGAAAACCAGGCTGTCGTGGTCATACCAGCGCGGCTCATCGTGAGTATTGTAGGTGGAATTGCAGCCGGAGGCGTCATGCATTACGGTCATGCCGCCCAGCTCAAACAGTGCCGAGCAAACACCAGATACGTCGGCGGTGTATGTTGAAATTATTGTTTGAGTTTGTTTCATATGCAGCATGAGCACCCCCAGCCCTTTTGTTGTATGCAGGCCGCGGCATTGCGACTGACATTTACGGCCTCCTCCATAAGGCCTGCCATACGTCGGATCCCGTCAAAGCCATACATTCCGGCGCCTTCGACTATGTCGACAAAATTGTTAGTTCCGATGAAATAAGCAGCTTTTTGCCCGATGGCGAGCATTGGCCTGCCGGTAGTGCGCGGCATGACACGCATTTTGACCTGAACCGTCGCGTAAACCTTGAGCTCCGGTGCGTTTTGGCACAGCCAGTCGAACTCGTCCCGTTCATCCTGACGGAATGAATCGGCATACAGCCTTGTGACGGCAAACCCGTGCTCGAGCAAAAGCCGTGCAAGACTTAGAGGTGCCGGAACAGCAGTGTAATCAATGGCTATCGGCATATCGCCGACTGTATCTTTTGCGCGCTCAAGCGCTTGCATGGCCTCGGCACGGTCGGCGGTGTCGTCGTAATCAATACCGAGCACCACGGCAAGGCGGTTCAACTCGCGGCTGATTTTGTCGGGATTAAACGAGAGCGGCAGGTAAAGCTGCGGCTGACCGAGCCGGTCTCGCAGTGCGTCGGCTGCGGCACGTGCGGCGGGAATATATGAGATATTCATTGCCGAGCGTGCCATTTGCTGATATTCTTCGTACGAAGCACAGCGTGTTATCTCACGCAGAGCCCAGCCGGCGCGGCGTATAAGGCGGCACAGCTCGGAGCTGTCAGCAGTGGAAAAATTATTGCCTACTATGTTGACGGTTTTTGGCTCGAACTGTATCGGCTTGAGCAGGCTGTAAAGCTGTCGGCGCATAAGCTGGTCGGGGGTAAGCCCGCTTTTGCGCATTATGGGGTTCATATAGCAGTCGGTAAAATCAACTTGGGGAAAGCGCCGACGAAGCTCTGCATAGCACATGTCGGTGTCACACCCCATGAAATGATGTATGCAGCTGGTGTAAAGTAGTACCGCGGGAGGTAGGGACGGCAGTTTGTTCAGAATATCTGTGACTCCTTCGATTATGAGTTCTTCCATGTTGCCGTCAAGTACGTTGTTTTCTTTTATGGTTATGGTGGAAAAGCGGTCAGACATGCCCATTTCGGCAGCTGTAAGCACCACACCTCTAAGGCAGTTTGCTGCACATACAAATATTTCATGCGCTCCCGGGATTAGCATGCCGGTATGTACTATGTTCCAGACTCCGCGTGCCGGTGCGCTGTATTCCAAGCCTGAAGCAAACGGTGCAGGGAAGGCAGCAGATGCTATCGGAACCGCGGCCCCTGTTTCGTCAAATTGACCTATACGTTTCAGCATAATGCCACCCCGCATATGCTGCATATGCTTTGTGCCAGACAGCGGTATTCATCAGCCATGGGACTGTCGGGAAATGCCTCAATGACGGTTTTTTTCAGCTCATCGGCCGCCTGCACCGTTTCGCTGAACGACAGACGGCCCGCAATGACGGTGTTTATGTCTCCGGCCAGCTCTTCAACCTTTTCAAGCTCGTTGCGCACGTTGCGGCAGTTGAGTATCAGCCCTCCAAGCGTAGCATATCCGCGTCCTTTGAAGTTATCGATCGCCATGGCAATATTGGCTGCGGCATGTATAGCCATGTTTTCTCCTGATGTTATAATAAACACGCGGTCGGCATACCCTGTCCGCATGGGCATGGCAAAGCCTCCGCAGACCACGTCCCCCAGCACGTCGTAAAACACTATATCGGGATGGTATGCCTCATAAGCACCTTTTTCGCTGAGCTTTTCCAGCGCCGCGATTATACCGCGTCCTGCACAACCGAGTCCCGGAAGAGGGCCACCTGCTTCCGCGCAGATAACGCCGCCGTAGCCTGTGCGGACCATGTCGTCCAATGTAAAATTGTTGCCGTGGCGGCGTATGAGATCAAGTGCGGTATTTACGCGCTCGCCGTGTAATAGATTTACCGTTGAGTCGGCCTTGGGATCGCAGCCTATCTGCATGACGCGCAGGCCACGGTCAGCCAGGGCCGCAGAGAGGTTTGATACCGTGGTGGATTTTCCGATGCCGCCCTTGCCGTAGATCGCTATTTTTATCATGATTTTTTTCCTTCCCCGAAGTCGCCACGTCCCGACACGACCTCGTATCCTATCTCGTTCATCTGGTGACGTAGCAGTTGAATGCTGTGCGCAGCATCGCAGTCGACCCCGGTCTTGTTATCGTAAAGCAGATATTTTTTTCTGACCGGCATGGGCGACAGGTTGGGCATGACAACATTGCAACCTGCCAGCACGCCGGCTTGACGCCCGCATTTGTCGACGGTGCCCAGTGCCGTTGTTGCCGGGAGCAGAACATTTGGCAGCATCAGCCGCGTCAAGCTGAGCAAAAACAGCGTTAGTGCACCGCTGCCGGCAGGGTATGCTCCGAACGGTGTGTCGCGGTGCGGTATGAAAGGCCCTATTCCAACCATATGAGGGCGGAAGGAGGCGAGAAATTCCATGTCCCGGGCCAGTGTCTCCGATGTCTGATACGGTGAGCCGACCATCATGCCGGCGCCTGTCTGGAATCCTATCTCGCGCAGGTCGTGCAGACAGCGCATACGGTTGTCGTATGACATACCGGACGGGTGAAGCGATGCGTAATGAATTTTGTCCGAACTTTCGTGCCTCAAAAGGTAGCGGTCGGCGCCCGCGCGGAACAGTGCCTCGTAAGATTTACGGCTTCTTTCGCCTACCGACAGCGTGATGGCACAGTCGGGATATGAGGCGCGTATGGCGCTGACGATCCCGACAAGCCGCTCGTCATTAAAATATGAGTCCTCGCCGCCTTGAAGCACGAATGTGCGGTAGCCTAAGGCGTAGCCCTGCTCACAGCATTCCATTATTTCATCCTGGGTCAGGCGGTAGCGCGACAACGCGGTGTTTGAGCGTCGTATACCGCAGTATAAGCAATCGTTTTTGCATATATTGGTAAATTCTATTATACCGCGGAAGTATATGCGCCGTCCGAAATGAGATATCGCTGTTTCGCGTGCCAGCATGGCGGCATAGGCGTCGTCATCCGGAGTGTGAGTATCGAGCAGTGTCAGCCATGATTCATGCGGCAGCATACCTGTGTCGGCAAGTCTGTCGATAATGGCGGAATTGGGTGAGACTGTTGTGCTTTTCATGCTTGTTCTCCTTTGGCGTAAGTCGCTTTGACGCTGACACCGGGTATACGATTCATGCTGTCTGCCAGAGCCTTGATCTCGCTCGGAGGTGCTTTGATAATCAGGTTTATTATGTTGAAGCCGTCCTCGCGCAAAGGCATGCCCATGCGACCTATGATATGGGGCGCGGCAGTGTGTATCAGGCCGTTTATGTCGGTTGCCGCCGAGCCGTCCGGAAGTATGACGGACAGCGTTGCAACAACCGGAGTGTTTGTTGTGTCAGTTGATCGTGCTGCTGTGCTTCGGTCGATCGATATGGCTACGACATCACGGTAGACATTTGAGTCAGTCTCAATTTCTCCTATGACGGCATTAACTCCGAAAAAGCGGCGTATGTTATGCTCTGTGACTACTGCGGCGGTAGGGCCGTATTCGGTAATACCGCCGTGACCAAGCAGTAGCGATTTGTCGGAGCGGCGCAGTGCGTGGGATGGATAATGCGTGTTGAAAATGCATGCCATACCGCTACGCGCCAGCTCCGAGATGGTATCGAGCACCAGTAGCTGGTTGCGGAAATCAAGATTGGATTCAGGCTCATCAAGCACAAGCAGCTTAGGCTGTGCCGCCATGGCGCGGGCGATCAGCACCATTTGCAGCTCTCCGCCACTCAGCTCACTGCAGCTGCGATGCCGAATGTTATCAAGGCGCATTCTGGAGATAGTACTGTCGGCAATATCGTAGTCTTCTTTTGAAGGCGGCTCGAGAGCTCCGCGGTAAGCCGTCCTGCCAAGCAGTACCGTATCCTCAACGCTATAGGGTGAGATGGTCTGACGTGCCTGCGGTACATAAGCTATCTGCTGCCACAGCTCACGCGGTGGGATATGGCGTATGTCGCGGCCGTCAAGCAGGGAAGTGCCGGACTCCCACCTTAGCATTCCGAGCGCGCAACGCAAAAGCGTTGTTTTGCCTGAACCGTTCGGGCCGAGTACGGTCATTACATCACCGGCTGATATATCAATGTTTACATTGTGCAGTATTTTGTTTTCTGTGACTTTATATTTGAAGCTGCCGTTACTGATTTCAAACTTCATAGACTCCAACCTCCCTTACGGCGCAGCAAAACAATAAAGAACGGCGCCCCGATTATTGCTGTCAGGATTGAGATGGGAATTTCTGATGCTGTCAGCGTTCTTGCCACTGTGTCGACAGCCATCATGAATGAAGCGCCGATGCTGATACATGCGGGAATGAGATATTTGTGGTTGTTTCCGAACAGCATGCGGCAGATGTGCGGGACCAGCAGTCCTACCCAGCCGACTTGCCCGCACATGGATACTGCCGATGCGGTCATTCCGGCAGCACACACTACGGCAACGCCGCGTAAAAGCTTTATATTAGTGCCGAGCGAGCGTGCCTCGTCGTCTGAAAGCGGAAGCAGGTTGAGCCGCCAGCGCAGTGCCACCAGCACGCAAAGACATACGACGATCACGGGTGCTCCCAGCACCAGCGATTTATACCCCGATGCACTGAGACTGCCCATGAGCCAGTATGTAATTGCAGGCAATTGCGATTCGGTATCGGCCAGGTATTTGACCAGTGAAACGAGCGCAGAGAACAGTGAGCTTATCATGATACCGGAAAGTATAATTGAGGTTTTGTTGCCGGTGCGGCTGCCGCTGAGTCCTGTTAGTACGATGGCAAGAATACCGAAGGCAAACGCCACTGCCTGTACCCACGGCATAGCAAGTCCGAGCAACAGTGCCACTGCGGCACCGAAGCTGGCGCCCGAGGCAACGCCAAGAGTGTCGGGAGTTGCCAGCGGATTAGAGAACATACTCTGAAACACGCATCCTGACACTGCAAGGCCTGAACCGACAGCCGCCGCCGTGAGTATGCGCGGCAGTCGCTGTACCCACAGCACGGATTCCTTGAGTCTTCCCAGGTCGTGTCCGAACAATGATGCAAATACCTCGGCAGGAGTGATGTGCATTCGTCCGATACACAGGCATATAAGCGCTGTCAGCACCGGAAGTATGACCAGCGCCAGTATGCCCCATATATTCATTTTCTTGGCGAAAGAGCTTTTCATTATTTACCTCGCAGATATAAAAATTGCCGTATTCCTGACAGAATACGGCAAAAAAGCGCTGATACGACAGCACAGCTTGCAAAACGTATGCTTTCACCTCAATCTCAATTTCGGTGTCAGGATTTGTTTTACCAGTATTATTATGATTTTTCAGCGGGCATCAGTCGGTGTCGGAGGCATTTGAGTAGGCGGTTTTGACAGTCACGCCGTTCAGCCGCCCGATCTTACCTGCCAGCGTGTTTATTACGTCCTCAGGCGCATCGAGTGCAATGCTGATGATGTTGATTCCGCGTTTTTTGTACGGCAGCCCCATTCTTCCGAGAATGTAGTCACCGGAATCGTGAAGAAGATCGTTGAGCTTGCTTACTGACTCGGAATTTTCAACGATTATTGCCATAACGGCGACTCTTGATTTCATAATTGTGACCTCTGTGCCTTTTGTTTGTTAATATCTTATCATATATCGGCTTGAAAGTCAACAATTTGCACTGAAATATTCAGCCGCAGACTCAATATCGTGCCGGATTGCAGCTGCAAGTTCTTCGGCGGAGTTGAAGCGTTGTTCGGGTCGCAGACGCAGGTGAAGCTCGGTGCGTATTGTTTTGCCGTACAGATCGGCGCAAAGACCGATTATGTGCGTTTCGCACAGCACCGGATCGCCGTCTCCGAATGTCGGGCGGCAGCCGACGTTTGACACGGCCGCATATGATACGCCGTCTATAATGCAGCGGCTCGCATATACTCCTGCGGCAGGCACCAGAAATCCCGGTTCAAAATGCTGATTGACAGTTGCAAAACCAAGCCCCGAACCGACACCGTGACCGTGTTGTACGGTATTTTCAATGCTATACGGTCGGCCGAGCATACGCGCGGCCGACTGCATGTCGCCGTCCGTAATTGCGCTGCGTATTGCCGTTGAGCTGACTATGTTTCCGTCGACACGCACCGGTTCGACCGTCACCGAGTGTCCGTTCATAAGCTCGTACAGCTGTGTGCTGTCACCGGAACCTCTGCACCCAAATCGGAAGTTGTAGCCGCATACCGTCATGATACAGTGGTATTTTTCGATCAGTACCTCGCGCACGAATTTCTCGGGAGGCATGTCCATGACATCGGCGAAATCCAGCGTTATTACGAATTGCATGCCGGCTTTCCGTATCAGCTTCTCGCGCATTTCTCCATTGGTTATTCGCGGGGGTGGGTCGGAGCGCAGGTAGGCGTAGGTTGGTTGAGTGAATGTCAGTACCCCGCAAACAGGGGGCGTGGAGTCGTTATCCTGTCCGGAAACGCAGGAGTGACTTATCATATCATCTCTGATTTGCAGCGCACGTTCAAACAGTGCGCGATGACCGAGATGCACGCCGTCAAAATTCCCGAGACAGATTATACGCGGATTATTGGTGTTCATCAAGTCCAAGATAGCTGCTTACCAGCTCGCACAGCAGCTTGTCCCTGTCGATGCGGCGGATAAGCCCGCGGGCATTGTTGTAATTTGTGATATATGTGGGGTCCTCCGACAGAATATATCCGACTATCTGATTTATCGGATTGTACCCCTTTTCAACCAGCGCGTCGTAAACCTGGCGCAGAATTTCACGGGAGCTTTGCGGCTCTTGCTTGGGCGCGGGCGAGAGTATATTTTTTTTATCGTCTATTATCATTACGCTACCTCGTGGATATATTTACTTTATTATATACCATATGTACCCCGATTTCAAGAGTAAAGTGCGATTTTTAGGACGGAGTGTTGATTAAAAACCAAGCCGCAGCACGTCTTATTATGCAGGCGTACCGCGGCATATGCATTATTTAATTTGATTTTGTTACCATGCTGCACATCTGCGACAGCACCGAGCAGTCAACAACGTAGACAAGCACCGAATCCGGCAGACCTACGTAGACGCCGCCGTTTCCGTCGGCATAGCCCAACAGAAGCTCGAAATCTGCGTCAATAGTCACGTCGGTTGATACACCGGTTTGCGAATTTGTGACGGTTTTGGTATCGGTGTAGGATACTGTGATAGTTGTGGGTTCGGATAAACCGAAGCTCTTGCGGTCCTCCTGTGAGAAGCCGACGGGATTCTCGAGCTTCATGTCGGAAAACATGGTTCCGAGTTTTGAGGCCAACTCAACTGACAGCGCACTTTCCTCACCGGAGTTGTTTGAAACATACCACGCATCAAGTCCCTCGTCGGTGTGACAGCGGTACATGATGTCCTCAGTAGGAGATGTGATGTGTATGCTCGATATACTGTTTTCCGCAATGGTCGGGATAACGTCATCCTTGATCATCTCAAGCGGAGTGTGAGTAAAGTTTTTAGGTATGTCGGCATCGACCAGATAGACGGTGTTCACATCAGATGATGACATAAAATAGTATTGCCCTGTAAATGAATTAAGTGTTCCGAAGCTGAAGGTCTGCGTGCTGTAGGTGTTATCGGATACCGTAATTTCAAGCCATGGAGAGTTGAGTCCGTAGGTGCCGAGCTCGGAAGAACTGACTTTGAGCTTGAGCTCGGTCGTTACATTTTGCAGTGATGATGCCATGACAGCAAAATAATTGTTGTCAAGCGGCAGAGCAGGGTTATCGGTCCACAGCCAGTGTGTCTCATCAGTGCTGAGTGAGAAGCTGTAAACTTCATTCCCGCTGTTGTATTTCAGCGCGTACATTGTGTTGATGTCGATCTGTGCGGCGGTGTAGTTTGTTTCTATCTGATCGGTCGTAGTGTCGTTTGTCGGGAGATCCGGGCGTTTTTCGGCGGTTACCATCACCACAATGACATATATAACGCCGAGCACTGCAAGCGATCCCAAAAGAATTAACAATTTGAATAAACGTTTCATTATTCAGGCTTCCTGACTGTGATTATTTCCGTAAACGGATTCAGCGCTTTCTGCGCTTTACCCATACCACAATCCCCGCAGTGAGAATTATTCCGGGAATGAGCACTGTGAAAACAATACTCCACACCCTGACCGAGGATTCTGTGAGTCCGTCAAGTATGGGTTCTGAAACTGACGGCCCTTCTACAGTCGCAAGCTCAGATTCATAGCTTTCGTTCATCCAGTAAAGGGAGTAGAAGAAGTAATAATAATTGCCGTATGATGATGATGCCGCGGTTTCGTCCGTAAAGGCTTCTGAGGAGGAATACCACACTATCTGCGTGTTGCCATTGTCAGTAGGCTTGGAAACGGCTGCACCTACGGACATTGCGCCGGAATCTCCTTTGACACCGTCCAACATAGTATATGCCGAGTCTGATGTCGTAAGAAGCGAGGTAACCTCTGCTCCTCCGGTATCGTCGGAAATGGATATTCCGTGCGCTTTGGGCATATATGCGTTGAATTTGGTGAGTGCTGAGGTTATTTGATGTGACGTGTTGACAGACGGCTTGATATTATATGCATTGTCCTTGTAGTATGACGCATTGCCTTCGTATATTATGCCGTCAACGGGACTGAGTCCGTAATCTGACATTATCGACATTAGATTTTTGAACGACGTGTTTTCAGGTGAGGTGATGAGCATTAGATTGCCGCCGTTTATCAGATAATCGCGAAGCAGCGATGCCTCGGATGCAGTCAGGTCAAATTTCGGCGTGTTTATTACCACGCAGTTAGCGTCCCGCGGTACAGCATCGGCCAGTGTAAGCATTTCATATGAAATATTGTTTTGTGAGATGAATCCCAGCAACGTTTCGGAAAAACTCTGCTCACCGTGCCCCTCCATGATATAGACATGTGGAATGCTTTCGAGAGTTACGTATTCAATAGCCTTTGTGATTATATCGTCTCCGTAGAAATACTGCTCTGTGGCATATCCGTTGCTTTCGGCGTAATAGAAGTAGGTGTAATATGATTCGTAGACGCTGTATGGAACCATGCCGAGTCCGTAGCTCTGGTCAAGCATGGAATTATAGTAGTAAAAAAGCTCTGTGGCATCTATAATTTTGTAGCGGTGATTGCTTTCAACGATAAGGCTGTAGTTTGCGGGTTGTTCATCCGCTTCTGTCAGATATTTGTCAAGCGCAGAGGGATCTTTTACCGGATCTACGGTATTCAGCTTTAGACGTGATGACAGTGATACGTATTTGCCGAGAAAGGTCTCAAGCTTGCTTTCCGTATTACCGCCCTGGCATATCCAGCGGATATTGACATCTTCTTTCAGTCCGGACAGATATTTTTGCGTACTGTCCGAGATCGTGTAGAATTTGTTTGCGCTGGTGTCGAATGTTGTGATCGATGCCGGCAGCAGATTTACCAAAAGATTTACAATAATTATCACTGCAAGTACAATAGCGCTTACAACAAACGTGTATGTACCCATTTTTGCAGTCTTGCCGAAGCGGGGACGCTTCACGGCGTTATTCTGATTACTATCCATTGTCACACCCCCTCAGTTCCAGCGGCGTCTGTCCAATGACTGAACGCACAAAAACAGGAAATACACTGTCACGGATACGAAGAACACTACTGTTTTAAGATCAAAATTTCCGGAATTGAGATCATAAAAACGGTCATACAGGGAAAGATATCCAAGTAACTTGGGCAGTAGTCCTTCAAACAGCGTACCCTTGAAATAATACACAGCACACGTGGGTATGATCATGACTGCGGCCGATATCACACCTATGTTGGAGCTTTTTGTAAGTCGCCACATCAGCACCGCCAGAAGCGCTTCAAGTATGATAAAACCGATAAACGAAGCCAGTGCCGATGAGGGTATAAGGGCGATCATCAGCGGAAGCATCAGCAGAAACAGCAGTACTCCGACGCATATGAGCGCCGAGATCAGCGGGCTTTCGGTAAGTGACGAGATGAACATGCAAATAGCGATAAGTGCTATGCCAAGCAAAAACAGTGCCAAAACCGCGCTGTAGCTTGCACCGTAATACATGTGACCGTATGCACTGAGTATTATGGGGTAAAGCAACATGATGGCGATCGGAATCGCCAGCACTGCTACAATGGCCAAAAACTTGCCGAGTATTATTTCGCTTGTTTTTATCGGAAGTGAGAAAAGCAGCTTGTCTGTCCGGTTATTACGATCCTCAGACAGCGACCTCATGGTCATTATCGGGATGAACACCAAAAAAGCAATTCCCGTGAGCTGTATGGCGTACTGAAAGGAGGAGTAGCCGATCACAAGATTATAAATCGTGACGCATATGCCGGTGAACAGCAACAGTACCGTGATGCAGATTTCACCGGTCACGTTCTGCATGAGCGATTTTAATTCCCGCTTGAATATTGCAGCCATTATTTATCGTCCTCCTTTGTATCACTGTCGGCAGTGCCGGAGCAGTCTGAATTGTCAGGAGCTGTGTCATATGAAATGTCCGAGCCGGAGGTGTCGTCCGGAGCATTTGCGGTGTCCGCCTGCAGTTTGTCAGATTCCTCGGCGCCGGCGGCAGGATCAGCCTCGGGAACGGAGTCGGTGAGCGCTAAGAATATGCTTTCAAGCGATGATACCTCGCGCTCCATGGCTATCATAGCACAGCGCTTTTCGGCCATTGCAAAGAACAGCGTATCGCGCAGGTCGGTGTCGCGCTCAACTTCAAGCCTGTAGTCGTGGACGCCGTCTTCCGGACAGGCGAGCGTTTCAATTGTATGTATGCCGTCGATGCCGTCAAGCACTGCAAGAATGGCGCTCTCGTCACCCCGTACGGATATATGCAGGTGGTCGTATGGACTGACACGGCTGTTTAGGTTGGCAAGTGTATCATTGGCAACGATGTTGCCGTGACTGATGATTATGACGTTTTCGCACACCGCTGAGACCTCAGCCAGTATGTGACTGCTGAGTATAACGGTCTTGTTTTCTCCGAGCGTGCGGATAAGATCGCGTATCTCAATGATCTGCTTTGGATCAAGTCCGACAGTAGGCTCGTCCAGTATGATTATATCCGGATTGCCGAGCATTGCCTGCGCTATGCCTACTCTCTGACGGTAGCCTTTTGACAGATTGCGTATCAGTCTGTCGCGCACGTCCTCCAGCTCAGTCAGCTCCATGACCTCACGCACCTGACGGAAGGTTGCTTCGTACTCGACTCCCTTGGCCTCGGCGACGAACATGAGATATTCATACGGCGTCATGTCGGTGTACAGCGGCGGGATCTCGGGCAGATAGCCTATACAGCGCTTAGCCTCGAGCGGTTGTTCAAATATGTCGTATCCGTTCACACGCACCGTTCCCTCGGTCGCGGCGAGGCAACCGGTTATAATATTCATAGTCGTGGACTTTCCGGCCCCGTTCGGCCCCAGCAGACCGTAAATTCTGCCCGGTTCGATATCAAAGCTGATGTTGTCCACCGCGGTGTTGGGACCGTAGCGCTTGGTGAGATTTCTGACTTCTATCAACAGCGTGTCCTCCGTTTGCAATTATTTACTTCACATTATACTATAAAATATTCCTGTGTCAAGCACATGAAGCAAAATTGATGTTTTTGTGATTGTTTTACCGACTTCAGCAGCCGAGGCACAAAACGGCAAAAATGTTGTTAAAAACGCTGAAAATGCATCGGCTGCGTTGAAAAAAATAAAAGAATATAGTATAATTGTTTTTAAAGAAAAAATTGGTAATGCAGACTGTAATCCGACAGTTATTTCCCGTCAGGAATGATAAAATATACCCGTCGTCATCCGTTACGGAATTGTTCAAGGCTGCGCGGGTAACAATATATACAATGCAAACGGTATTACCGGAGGATTGTTTAAAATGACACAGGAAATGGCCCCA
>ENA-ORSL01002383-ORSL01002383.1-human-gut-metagenome-genome-assembly--contig:-NODE-2383-length-13698-cov-2.334677_pt1 | contig 13698 bp, 13 predicted proteins | sample MGYA00242190_ERZ509157 | MGnify/ENA primary metagenome ERZ509157 (study PRJEB26280, sample SAMEA2338664) | human gut metagenome | biome: human gut; feature: human-associated habitat; material: faeces...
TAAGAAACCCAAACGCAAGAAAGAATCGAAAGCCTGACCCAAGGCGAATACAAGATAGCATCGAAAGAACGCTAAAAGAAGCGCCGCGAAAGACAATCAAAGAATGCTTGCCATATTCAACGGCGCAGCGAAAGAAAGCACTTCCAGCCGCGCCGCGAAAGAACGCCCCCTCGCTTAACCGAGCGTTGCGAAAGAACGCCGCCAAAACAACCCAGCGCCCTAACACAGCTAAATGCCGTGTCGGGGCGCTGCCTTATATGCCTTAATTACGCCGCTTCTTCCTCATCGCCGCCGGCGTTCTCCACAGTGAATAGCTCGATGCAGTTATCGATCATTTCCTCGTCCGCATCGCTCAGTATGCCCGCTGCAAGCCAGTACGCATACTTGCCGTCATAGTAGCTGGACAGCGCCTCAACGTCGTCGCCATAGCGGAACTCGATATGATACGTCTCCGCAGGGCTGTCGTCCGATAGGCACAGGTAGGTGAACTCGCCCGCATCCGCATCCTCGGTCTTATACACATGGCACGCGATTACGTCCGGGATCTCCTCAACATAGGTATACTCATGCGAGAACACCTCGTTGCCGTCCGCGTCCAGACCCGTCAGCTTGTTGCCTTCAAATACGAAGGTGCTCACGCCGCCCTGGAAGTAGCAGTCGAAGCGCGCGGAATCGGGATCGGCAGTGTACGCCTCAACCGCGTCCGGGCCATATATCGTCGCGGTGCAGGCAGACTTGAGTACCTCGGCCACCATCTCGGCGTTTTCCTCGCCCACGACTGCCTTGCACTTTTCCAGCCACACCTCGTCGTACTCAGGCGCGCAGATTGTAGTGAACAGCTCGGTATACGAACCGGTCAGCGAATTTATGAGCGCTTCGGGATCAAACTCGGTATCGGCCGCGTCCGCGCTTTCGGCCATCGCGGTACCCGCGAACGCCATGCACAGCGCCATTGCCAGCGCCAGCAGGGCGCTCAGATTGAACTTCTTCATATTGGGACACACCTTTCCATCTGCATTTTCGGTTAGTGTTTTCTAACCAAATGCAATTATAACGCGCCCGGCGCGTTTTGACCGCTCCAAACGGTTTCATTTCGCGCTTGGCGCTCCAAACAGTCACCGCTCTTTCGGTATTCGGCGGGCGGCACGCCCATTTCCGCGCGGAATGCGTGCGAAAATTTGCTGGGGTTCAGGTAGCCCACCTGCATCGCCACTTCCGTAACCGACTTATCGGTATCGCGCAGTATACGCGCGGCCTGCTCCATGCGGTACGCGCGCCGGTACGCAGCCGGGCTTATGCCGTATACGCGCTTGAAGTCGCGCTTCAATTGCGTTTCGCACATGCCGTGCGTGCGGCTCAGCTCCTCCAGCGTAATCTCCCTGTCCAGTTCCATGGTCAGGTGGTCGCGCACCAGCCTGAGCTGCTCCATGCGGTCGCGCGCCAGATACGTGCCGCCCACCGCGCCGCCGGGCTGCCACATAGTCAGCAGCATCAGCAGCTCCAGCAGCTTTACGCGGTAATACGCGCCTCTCACGCATTCGGGCGGGTTCATGATCTGGTCGAACAGCTGCCTGAGCGCGCCCTCGGCCCGCGCCACAAAGCACGTACCCGCCGGGCACATCCTACCGGGCAGGTCGGATATGTCTATCATCAATTCGGGATGCGCCGCGTCCATGTACTTCTGCGCGCGCTTGGCGTCGATCACTACGCTCACGCCCTTATAGAATCCCGTCGGGAAGCGCGACAGCGACTTTGCCCTGTCCATACCGCACGCGGCGAATATGCCGCCCGCCACGCGCGCATAGCCGCCCCGCTTAAACTCGCATTCGTACAGTCCGTCGGCGCAGTAGTTAAGCTCCAGCAGCTCGCCCGCCCCGCTTGATTCGTTTATCGTCTGAATATGCACGTCGTTGAATTGCAGCAGCACGCCCGGGTACAGCATGTATTCGGCAAATTCGCACCATCCGTCCGGCCCGTCCACGCGCGTCACCGTGCCGCCGTGACTTGCCGCGCGCGCGTCGATGCCGTCTGACTGTAAGCGGAGTACGTTTTCCATTGCGCATACCTCCCCGCGCGCCGTTTATCTGTGCAAGAAGCCGAACAGGCCGCGCTTTTTCTCATCGCACGGCGCGCTTTCAATCGCGCCCGCGGTGTAGCCGGTCGCGTCGATCGCGCTCTTGAGCGCGTCCTTGTCCAGTTCGCTCTCGGACATTATTACCGTCTCGCCCTTGCCGTGCGAGGACGTGACCTTCTTTATCTGCGGAAACGCCTTGCGCACCGCGTCGTTAACATGGCTTTCGCACATGCCGCACATCATGCCGTCTACCTTAACAGTGGTCTTAATCATGTTAATCCTCCTTCCGCCGTTGTCCAACAGATGATAGTAAATTTATTTTAAGGCGGTATGCGAAGGCTTCCCCCCACACATTCAGCCTTTATTGCTCGCCGCGCTTTTCCTGCCCCAGATCATGCCCATTTGACCGAGTATCAGCGGCGTATTCAGAAACTTTGGCGCATAGTCGGGGTTGCGCATGTCCTCGAAGTGGATTTCGTCCACATATGGCTTTAATGCCTCGACGAACTTGTCCATATCGCCGTATACGCGCTTGGAGTAGAACACGTCCTCAAACGCGAAGTACCCGCCCGGCTTGACCACGCGCAGCGCTTCCTTGACCAGCGCCAGCTTGTCGGGCTGAGTGCGCACCTCGTGGAACACGAAGTTACTCACTGCCGCGTCGAACACGCCGTCCAGATACGGCAGCTTGGCTGCGTCGCCCTTGCGGAATTCCACACGCGCGCTTACGCCCTCGATCTTTGCGTTGCTTTCGCAAAGTGCCTGGCTGTAATCCCACTGGCTGCCCCAGTAATCTATGCCGGTCACGCGCGCGTGGGGATTGTCCTTAGCAATCTTTACCGACAGCCCGCCGCTGCCGCAGCCTATGTCGAGCACCTTGCCGCGGCCGTCCCAGCCCGCCTTTTTGAGCTGATTCTTAACGCCGTCCAGCACCCTGCCCTGCACGCCGCCGCGCTCGTACGACAGCGCCGTACGCGCCCGTGCCATGTAAAACGTCATCGCCAGCGCAATAAACAGGCCCACCAGCAGCAGCGCCGCGATAAGATGCGACTGCTTCACCGTAAACCGCGCCGCTAACAGCAGAATCAACGTAGCCAGCGCACCCGCGCCCACTACCTTATACGATACCCAATTGGAATACTGCGGCCCCTTGCGTCCTTCCATGTGGCTCACCCTTTCGGCATTAATTAGTTTAGGCTAACCAGGGACTTCTAAACAGCGCCGCCGCGTTTTGGCGCGATGGCGCGAATGGTTTGTTTTATGGTTACAGGTCCTCGCACAGGCTGTGCGTATCCTTGCCGGTCGCGCGCACATATTCGTCAAAGTCGTTGTAATCGTGCCCGCCGATGCGCGCCAGCAGTACGCGCTCGCTCAAGCAATACTTGTTATCGTCGATAACCGTCTGCGCGTCCGCCTCCGGGCAGTTGACCGAGTATATCGCCGCGCCCGCGTATGCGTTCATGAACACGTTATCGCGTATTTCGAACTTAGCGCCGGGCGTGGGCTGCTCTATGCGCCACAGGAATATGTGGTGTCCCATCGGCGCGGGCCAGATCTCCGACTTGCGCGGCAGGGTTTCGCCTTTATGCGAAAAGCCGCGTCCCGCGTCTGCGCACACGTTGCCGCTGAACTCGCCGCTCAGCGGGAGCTTGTCGCGCTGTTCATACGCGGCCATGCCGCAGCGCAGGAATATGTTATGCTTAAACGCCAGATTGCGCGCGCAGTCGCACTTTTCGCCCGGCCCCTGATGCGTGACCGCCGAGTCGTATATGTCGTAAAACACGCAGCGCTCGACCAGTATGTTTTCGGCAGTCGTCCAGAACTCGACCGCGTTGCCGAAGCGGATTTTGAGTTCCTTGCTCCACACGCTGCCGCCGATGAATTCGAACCGGCAGCCGCGCACGATCATATTCTTATTGTGCACGCCGGTTGCGATGCCGTGCAGGCCGTTGTTCTGGAAGGTCAGGTTTTCGATTATCAGATCGTGGCCGGTCTTGGCCAGTGCGCGGTGCTTGCACTGGGCGCACTCGATATGATCGTATACCTCGCCCGGATTGCCTGCGCTGTACATAAGCACCTCGTGCTCCTGCGCGGACATTTCGGTTTCGATCTTATCGGCGGCAGAGTCGTACCAGTCGCCCTGCTCGCTCAGCTCGCTTTTCTCCCACCTGAATGCGCCGCCCTCCTTCTGATCGAACACGAAGTTGCCCACGCACGCGTCCAGCGCTCCGACGCAGCGCCACACGTTGTCCATGCCCTCGTATTTTTGCCAGCATTCGGGAGCGCTCACGTCCACCGAGCCGCTGAATACCGGGTTTGCACCCTCGCCGTACGCGCCGTAGGTTACGGGTCTGCCTTCTTCGCCGTTTACATTGTGCAGCGCGCCGCGGATAAGGCTGCTGCGCTTAAACAGCACCGTGTCGCCCGGCTGTACGTTCAGCCCCACGTTGGTTTTAATGGGCGCGTCCGCGCTCAGGCCGTTGTTTGCGGGACTGCCGTTTAACGGGTCTACATAATATATCGCCATTTCTTACCTCTCAATGTATCTGATTTAATGCCGCTAACTCGGCGTAAGTATTCTATCAAATGAATGTAGCTCTGTCAACCGCCCCAAGTTATAACTCTGGTGCAAAGCATATTTAAGTACTGAAAAGCGGCGTTTCATGTCTGCCCTTGCCCAAAATCGATTGAGCGCCGCGCTTAATCGCCGCCATGATCGTACTGACTTTTTGATATACCGCTTCAATTTTTTTGAACATTCGCGTTTTGCCATTTTCCAGACATATGCGCGCAGTATGCCGATTTGCCAATTCGTCATGTTAAGAGGCTTTAACCGCTTTGTTATATTCAATTCTGTCGATTGTTATATGCGTTTGTGCCAGTTTAGTATTATTTTCATCGTGACAAAAATTTTCGTTTGAGCAAAACGCCCCGTTAACATGTTGACAACATATGGAATGAGCTATATAATTGTTGTTGGTTGGAAATGTGCACGTTGCGTGTAATAGCACGTTATTCATTGTAAAGTCGCAAGTGCATAAATATCTGTGTAAACATGAAAAGGCAAAAGCAGAAAGGATGGGTTTGAGTGAGCGACCGACCTGCCGCAATGGCCAAACGGGAACAAAATCGCGGGCTCATGAATTGGTTGCGCGTCCGCAGAATTGACAAGAATTGGCAGTTTTATTTGATGCTGCTGATTCCGCTGGCGTGGTACTTCGTATTCTGCTACATGCCGATGTACGGCATAGTGCTGTCGTTTAAGAAGTTCAGCGTCATGAAGGGCATAATTGGCAGTCCATGGGTCAACCCGTGGTACAAGTGGTTCATGAAATTTTTCAATTCGCCCTACTTTGTGCGCACCATAAGCAATACGTTTATACTCAGCTTTTTCTCGCTGCTGCTGGGCTTTCCGCTGCCGGTAATACTGGCGCTGCTGCTTAACGAGGTCAGCAGCAAGCGGTATCAGAAGTTTGTGCAGAACGTGACTTACATACCGCACTTTTTGTCCACTGTCGTTCTGGTTGGTCTGCTCAACAGCTTTACCAACCGCGACTACGGCATAGTCAACAAGATCATCGCCATGTTCGGCGGCCAGCCCGAAAACTGGATGCAGGTGCCCGACCTGTTCAGGCCCTTATACATCGGTTCGGGCATATGGCAGAACATGGGCTGGGACTCGATCATATACATTGCGGCGCTGGCGGGCGTTGACCCGCAGCTGCACGAGTCGGCCTATATCGACGGTGCGAACCGGTATCAGTGCATATGGCACATCAACATACCGTGCATACTGCCCACGATCGTCATCATGCTGATACTTAACTCGGGCCATATGCTGTCGGTCGGCTTCGAGAAGGTATTTTTGATGCAGAACGGCCTTAACATGGCTGTATCGGACGTTATATCGACTTACGTGTACCGCATATCGCTGCTGGACAGCAACCAGTACGAGCTTTCCACCGCGATAGGACTGTTCAACTCGCTGATCAATTGTACCATGCTGATAATCGTTAACCAGATTTCGCGCAAGGTCGGCGACGTCGCATTGTGGTAAAGGAGGATAACATTCATGGTCAGTACAAAGAAAAATTCCCGAAACCACAGGGACGGCGAGCCGCACGCGCTCAAATCCCGCGGCGATATAATCTTTGAGACGGTTGTTGTAATCATACTTGCGATACTGACGCTTATAATACTGTATCCGCTGTACTTTGTAGTAATCGCGTCGTTCTCCGACGCTAAGCTGGTAGTAGCCGGTGAGGTCTGGTGGTATCCCAAGGGGGTCACGCTGGAAAATTACATGCAGTGCTTCACCAACGGCGACCTGATGCTGGGTTATCGCAACGCCTTCATCATATTGATACTGGGCACGGCGACGAACCTGTTCCTGACGATACTGTGCGCGTATCCGCTTTCGCGCCACGACCTATGGGGGCGCAACGGTATCATGATTTACTGCACGATACCGATGTTCTTTGGCGGCGGACTTATCCCCACCTACCTGATGGTTACTCAGACCCTGGGACTTAAAAACAGTTGGTGGGCGGTAATACTGGTTGCGGGCATCGCGACATACAACATGATTATCATGCGCACGTTCTTCATGACGTCGATACCGTTTGAGCTTCAGGAAGCGGCGCAGATAGACGGCTGCACGCCGATAGGCATACTGCTTCGCATAATCCTGCCGCTGTCGATACCGGTAATATGCGTTATAGGTCTGTACTACGGCGTCAACCACTGGAACAGCTACTTCTCCGCGCTGGTTTACCTGCCGGATAAGAACAAGTGGCCGCTGCAGCTGTTCCTGAGACAGATACTGGTCAACAACGACATCAGCGCGGTCGATGGCGGCGCGAGCTCCGACGAAATGGCTCGCCGTGCGATGCGTGCCGAGACGATCAAGTATTCGATAGTTATCCTTGCCAGCATACCGATGCTCATCATATACCCGTTTGTACAGCGCTATTTTGTAAAGGGCGTTATGATCGGTTCGGTAAAGGGCTAAAAGGCACCCGAATCCCGCCGGCGGAATGCCGGTATGTATACCAAATATTTATTAACAGGAGGTTGTCACATGAAAAAGTCCGTTATCGCTTTCCTGCTCGCAGCTGCAATGCTATTCACTTGCTGCTCTGCCTTTGCAGTAGAAGGCCCTGCGCTCGATCCGTCGATCTATCCGCTGTCTGAGGAAAAGATCACCGTGACCGTCGAGCACGCGTACACCGACGTTATGCCTTCCGACTGGTCGACCGTATGGTTCTGGCAGCAGCTGGAAGAGCTGACCAACGTGCATCTGGAGTTTACCCCCGTTCCCTCCTCCGACCGCGCCACCACGCTGAACCTGCTGTTCGCGTCCGGCGACCTGCCCGACATACTGTTCAAGATGGCGGTTTCCAGCTCCCAGGCCAGCCAGTACGGCCCCGAGGGTATGCTGATCGACCTGAGCCAGTATAAGGACGTAATGCCCAACTTCAACTACTGGCTGGATAATTACCCCAGCGCGCGCGACGCCATCACTCAGACTGACGGCAGCATCTACGGCTGCCCGTACATACTGACCGGTTATGCGATCCGCATGGGCTCCCGCTTCTTCTTCAACAGCCAGGTTCTGGAGCACGCGGGCCTGACGACCCCTCCGAACACGCTGGACGGCTTCTATGATTACCTGAAGGCCATAGACGGTTGGGATTACAACGAAAACGGCGAAGACGACACCATACCGCTGTCCATGAGCTCCTGGGATGCGCTGGAGTACATACTGGCCGGTTCCTTCGACGTCATGAACCGCGGCACCTCCAACTACTGGGTAGACCAGAACGAGGACGGCACTGCGCGCTTCTGGCACACCGCCGATGGCTACAAGGAACTGATGCGCTACTACCACAAGCTGTATGAGGAAGGTCTGGTAGACCCGGACGTGTTCACCGCTACCTTTGCCGACCTTATCGTAAAGTCTGCGAACGGCCGCGCCCTGACCTACATATTCGTCAACAACAGCCCGGTATCCGGCAGCCCGTATGAGCAGTACACCGTGCCCATGACCGAGACGCTGGAAGGCTACAACGGCGAAAAGGTTTGGAACAACTACTCCATGCCTGGTTCCCAGACCACCCACTTCAACATCACCAAGGATTGCCCCGAGGAGTATCGCGAGATAATGGCCAAGTGGGCCGACTACTTCTACTCTGTAGACGGCATCGTCGCCTACTTCATGGGTGAGAAGGACGTTACCTACACCTACGACGAGGCCACCGATACCTACAACCTGACCGACATGATACTGAAGGATCCCGAAGGCCGCAACTTCGAGCAGGTTCAGTCTCAGTGGTGCACCTGGGCGGGCGGCATGAACCCCTCCTGCGCGACCAACGAGCTGTTCAAGGGCGGCGAGACCTGGCCGGTATCCCTGGAATCCGCGGCTGGTCTTATCAAGTTCACCTATGACGCCCACGAGGGCGGCGAGATGACCGACGGCGCTATCTGGGCTCCCTTCGTATTCGATCCGGACACCGCTTCCGATATCTCCGCTCTGACCGGCGACTTCACCACCTATCGCGACGAGTGGTCCGCTTCCTTCATCACCGGTAAGAAGGACGTAGACGCTGATTGGGACGAGTACGTAAACGGCTTCAACGCTATCGGCGTTGACGAATACCTCGGCTACATCAATGAAAAGATCGAGGCCATGGGTCTGTAATCTCTCCGGCTTAAATCAGGGGGCTGTTCCGAAAGGAACAGCCCCCATTTGCGTCCGGGCTGCGCTCCCCTGCCCCGCCGCCGCCCGCCGCGTTTTCAGTACCGCGCCCTTGCGACAAAGCCATGCGACGCACCGGTTTAAGGCATGTATATGCGCATTATAACTTAATGGAATTACCCACTTTATGCCATACAAGCGCACGCTGAAGCGCTTGACAATAAGCGACATTAATGATAAATTTGTGACGTAAGAATCTATTTGGAAGCTGTTACATGAATCCAAAAGTTAGTGTCTGCTAACTTTTTTGAACCAATCCATTTGACGGGAGGGATTCGATGAACAACGCGTGGATTGCAGCTTTGGCGCTGGGCGCGCTTGCCGTCATGCCAAAGGATCCGGGACATAATCTGATGAAGCTGCCCTCCTTCCGCGGCGTGGCCGAGGTGCGCGCAAGCATACCCGGCCGTATGCGGCTGTACATGCCGGCCATAGCGTCCGACCCTGAGCGCGCGGCCAACATGCGCGAGCAGCTAGTTTCGACCGGAGCGGTGCATTCGGTCGAATTGCAGCCCATCACCGGCTCGGTGCTGGTGCGCTATGACGAAACTCAGGTCGAGGCCGCCGTGGTAGAGGGCGCAATGCTAAAGCTGATGGGACTGGACGCGCAGGTAAACACCGTCCCGATCAGCGGTATGGAGCGCGGACTTAAAACCATATGGGAAGCGGTCAACCGCGGCATATATGAGGGCACTGCGGGCGTGCTGGACGCGCGCACGCTGACGGGCACGGCGCTGGTCGTGACCGCGGCAAAGCAGTTTAAGCAAAGCGGACTGGCCGTGCCGGGCGCGATGACGCTTTTGTGGTGGGCCACAAAGCTGTTTGGAGGGGGGAATCACACGCCGTGAATAAGTTCCAGGAAGCGTTTGCAAGGCTCTGCCTAAAGCCCAAGGCCGAATGCGATCTGCCGGGGCGCCTGCGCATGAAGTTCAGCAAGTACGACATGCTGCCTAAGGAGGCGCTGCCCTACCTGCACTATGTGCGCGACGTGCTGGCGATGCTGCCGGGCGTAAACGACGTTAGCGTCAACGCGCGCATCGGCACGGTGCTGGTGCTGTACGATGCAAATAAAACAAATTCGCGCCAGATAATGCGCTGGGTCGACATCGTGGTCGATACCGGCATTGAAATTGCAAAGGACAAGGAATGGGAAGGCAAGGACGAGGCCGAGATCGAGCAGCTTGTGCGCGAACGGCTGATACTGCGCCTGCCCCAGCAGAGCAGGGCTTCGGAAGCCGAGCCGGTTGAAACCGCTCAGGACGAGTGTCCGACGGCGGAGGATGCTCAGGCGGCAGCCGATGTTCAGCCTGAAACGGATTCGCCAGCCGAGGAAGAAGGAACTTCTGAGCCGGCTGACGAGTATCAGACAAAGGAAGCTGCTGATGACGAGGCGTGTCCGACGGAAAGTGCTTCTCAGCCCGATGAGGCCGACGAGCCCCAGCCCGACGATATACCTCAGACAAGCGAGGAATCTCCGCTGGACGATGAACTCCAGCAAAAAGAAGGTTAAGCTATGTTCAGGAATGAATCTCAGGAAGACATCATGAAAAGCCGCGTAGCGCACAGTCTGCCGGGCCGTCTGCGTCTGGTTTCGCGCGGCCTTACCTATCTGTACGAGCAGCGCAGGGAGATTGCGCAGGAGCTGAGCGCCATACCGGGCGTACTCAGCGCGCGCGTAACGCCCGTGACCGGCGGCGTGCTCATGACTTACGACAAGTTCATGCTGGAAAGCGGCGAACTGACCGAGCAGGTCGATCTGGTGCTGGCCAAGTACGCTATGCCCGCGCTGCGCGCACAGCACGCGGCGGGCGGCGACGAACCGGCTGAAACGCCCATGACCACCAAGCGGCTGATTAAGCGTCTGGCCGTAAACGGCGGCGCGCTGCTGCTGGGCAATACTGTACTAAAAAATCCGCTTGTCGGCGGCGCGCTGGCGGGCTTTACCTCGCTTGAGGCATTGGCCAGTCTGGGTCTGAGCGCGCCCATGGCGAGAAGCGCCGTGCGCGGGCTGAGGCACGATCTGCGGCCCAACGCGGATTTCCTTACCGTTACTTCCATTATAGCCAGCCTGCTGCTGGGCAACCCGCACTCGGCGCTCATGATTCTGGCGCTGTCCGACATGGCCGAGCTTATGACCTCATACACCATCGAGCGCACGCGCTCCTCGATAAAGAAGATGCTGTCCGCGGACGAGGGCGAGGCGTGGAAGGTAATGTCCGACGGCACGCTCAAGCGCATGTCGATAAACGACATATGCGCGGGCGACGTTGTGGCAGTGCACACCGGCGAAAAGATTTCGGTCGACGGCACGGTTGAATCCGGCACGGCCGTAATCGACCAGAGCGCCATAACCGGCGAGTTTGTGCCGGTCGAAAAGCGCGCGGGCGACGAGGTATTTGCGGGCACAGTGGTCAAGAGCGGCAATATTCACGTAACCGCGAGCAAGGTCGGCGACCAGACGGTCGTATCGCGCATAGTGGGCATGGTCGAGGCCAGCGAGCTGAAGAAGGCGCCTATACAGCGCTATGCGGACAGGTTCTCCAACTACCTTGTGCCGCTCAACTTCCTGCTGTGCCTATCGGTATGGCTGGTCACGCGCAACCCGCAGAAGGCGCTCAAGATGCTGGTTATCGACTATTCGTGCGGCATAAAGCTGTCCACGGCGACGGCGTTCTCGGCGGCAATCAACACGGCGGTAAAGCGCGGCGTGCTTATAAAGGGCGGCGCGTACATCGAGCAGATGGCCACGGCAAACACGGTGCTGCTGGACAAGACCGGCACCATCACCGAGGGCAAGCCCAAGGTGGTATCGATGTCGCTGCTCACCGACGAGATGGACGAGCGCGAGGCGCTTTCGCTGGCAATGGCGGCGGAGGAGACGAGCACTCACCCGCTGGCGAGCGCGATACTGCGCTATGGCCGCGAGATTGGCGCGCAGATGCCCCTGCACGGCGAGATCATCACCGAGGTATCGCGCGGCAGCCGCACCGATGTAGGCGGCAAGATCGTGCGCGTGGGTAATCTGAAATACATGAACGAAAACGGCGTAAAGACCGATCGGGAGTTGCCCGACCCGGAGGGCGCGATACCGAATTACGTCGGCGTGGATGACAAGATTGTGGCCGTGCTGTTTGCTATGGACAGCCCGCGTCAGAACGTGCGCCGCGCGATCAACAGTCTGCGCTATGACGGCGTAGGCGACATTGAGCTGCTTACAGGCGACATGGAGGCGCAGGCGCGCGCGGTTGCGGCGCAGGTAGGTGCGGACGGGTATCGTGCGCAGCTGCTGCCCGAGCAGAAGGCCGAGGCGGTATTGAAGTTACAGACGCAGGGCAACGGCGTTGTAATGGTGGGCGACGGCATAAACGACGCGCCCGCGCTGGCGTATGCGGACGTGGGCATATCGCTGGGCAGCAAGTCCACCGACATTGCCATGGAGACGAGCGATGTAATTATCAACCGCGACGATCCCATGGTGATACCCGAACTGCGCCGGCTGGCGCGCGCGACCATGCGCATTGTGCAGCAGAATTTTGCTATGGTCATCGGCATCAACACTGTTGGTCTGATACTGGGCGCGGCGAGCGGCATATCGGTAATGATGAGTGCGCTGATGCACAATGCGTCCACGATACTGGTTGTTGCGAACTCGCTAAGGCTTATGTTCTTCACCCCCGGCGAGAGGAGGTAAGCCCCCATGCGAAACGAACGTGGTGCGCTGCACATGGAGGTATTATCGGCCATACCGGGCCGCATACGCGTACAATTGGAGCGGCCAATTGAGACTGACGCGCCGTTTGCGCGGATAAACGGCGTTATCAGCTGCAATTACAACCCGCGCATATTTACGCTTACGTGCCTATACGACCAATCGCTCACCGACGAGGACAAGCTGATTGCGCAGATGGGCGCGGTATATGCGGGCATGGTATCGACCCGGCTATTACACATAAAGCGTTCCGAAGAGGAGGGCTTTTCGATGGCACCGAGCGGGTATCTTGCCCTGGCGTGCATCGGGCTTGACTGGGCGACGGGCTTTACGGCGTCGTCGCTTACCAGCCTTACGCGCTGGCTATCGGTGGGTTCGACTTTAGCGGCGGTCATTGAGCACGGCTACCAGGAGCTGCATGTACGCGGCAGTTTTGATCCCGAGGTGATGTCGGTGGTCTACCTTATCAATTCTATCGGCAAGCCAAACACGCATCAGGCAAGTCTGATTGCGTGGGCAATGACCTTTGGCAGGCATCTTATCCCGCACGAACCGCGCGAGCAGGTATATCTTGTACGCAGCACGGGCAGTGCAACCACCATCACGCCGGTAAAGGGCAATGAAAGCGAGGCCGCGTATGCAGGCAACATGCTGCGCCGCGGAGTAGAGATGCTGGCGCGCAGGTAAAACCGCCGCGCGCATCGAATATTACTTTATGTACACAACAAAAGGGAGGATACAATTATGGTCAACATTTTCGCTAACCCCATGGTAAAGGGCGCTCTGATCGGCGTCGGCGTAAGCGCCGTCGCATTCTATGCCTACAAGCACAACGAGGAAAAGGTCGACAACTTCATGCGTCGTCACGGCGTAAAGGTCAAGTCCCACTCCGCCAGCTACGAAACCATGTCCGTTGAAGACCTCATGCGCACCAAGGAAACCATCGAAGACCTAATCGCCGAAAAGGAAATGCAGGAACAGAGTGTTACTGTTACCGCTACTCCTGCTACGGCGGAGTAACGAGGAGGACGCGTTCTTTCTTTTCGGAAGAAAAGAAAGAACCAAAGAAAAGTCTGATTGGGCTTTCTCCCGCAAGAATATCTTAGTTCAGACTTTTTAGGGAGCTATATACGGGAAGTTACACTACTTTCTTGC
>ENA-ORSL01002384-ORSL01002384.1-human-gut-metagenome-genome-assembly--contig:-NODE-2384-length-13695-cov-5.058138_pt1 | contig 13695 bp, 22 predicted proteins | sample MGYA00242190_ERZ509157 | MGnify/ENA primary metagenome ERZ509157 (study PRJEB26280, sample SAMEA2338664) | human gut metagenome | biome: human gut; feature: human-associated habitat; material: faeces...
AGAAAATTAATACATAAAAGGTTGCAAATCTGTTACTTTCCTATTACACAAAAAAGCACCGCAATAATGCGATGCTCTTTTATTTTTTATTCTAAGAAGCCTTTGTAATGTCTTGTCAACATTTGTGCTTCTAATTGTTTTACAGTTTCCAAAGCTACACCAACTACGATAAGTATTGCTGTACCTCCAAATGAAATTGAAAGACCTGCAAATTGAGTTAGTATTGGTAAAACTGCTATTATTGCAAGGAATACTGAACCAAACGCTGTAATATAATTAAGTACAGCTCTTAAATAATCAGATGTTGGTTTTCCAGCTCTTATACCTGGTATAAAACCACCATTTTTCTTTAAATTGTTTGAAACTTCAACTGGATTGAATGCCATTGCTAATGTGTAGAAATATGTGAATCCTACTATTAGTAATACATATATTAAGATGTGAAGTAGTCCATATCCTAATAAAGACCAGTTAACAGCTTTAGTTGTTGCATCTACTATTCCACCTGTTTGAAGAGATGTAAATGCAAATACTTTATATACTCCAGCCCAGAAACCTGTGCTATTTGCAATATCATGATTTACTAATTGTATAATAACAGCTGGTAGTTGCATGAATGACATTGCAAAGATAACTGGCATAACACCAGCCATTGCAAGTTTCATAGGAATGTGTGTGTTTTGACCACCATACATTCTTCTACCTACAACCTTTTTGGCATACTGAACTGGAATTCTTCTTTCAGCCTCAGTTACCCAAATTACTCCTGCAATTAATACTATTGCACCTATAAGAACAGCGATAGCTGTTATAACACCGCCTACACCACCAGTAGCAGCTACTTGATATAAATATCTAGCAGCTGAAGGTAATCCAGAAACGATACCTGCAAAGATAAGCATTGAAGTACCATTTCCTATACCCTTACTAGTAAGTTGTTCTGCTATCCACATTAATAGTGTTGAACCACAAGTTAATGATAAAATAAATAGTAATGGTGCTAATGGTGCATTTTGCAAGAATATACCTTGATTTCTATATGTAGCATAGATACCAAAAGCTTCTACTGCTGCAAGTATAACCGCTGTATATCTTGTATATTGATTTAATTTGTTTCTTCCATTTTCGCCTTCCTTAGACATCTCTTCTAAAGCAGGGATTGCAAAAGTCAACAATTGTATAATAATTGACGCTGTAATATAAGGGCTTATTGAAAGAGCAAATATTGAAAAACTTGAAAATGCTCCACCAGTAATTATATTAACAGTGTTTATGATAGAATTTGAAGACGCTGAGCCAGCCAATTCTAACAATTCAGCATCAACTCCTGGTGCTGTTACAACACAACCAAATCTAAAAATTGCTAAAAGCAATAAAGTATATAGAAGTTTAGTTCTCAATTCAGGAATTTTCCAAGCGTTAATTAGTGTTTTAAACAATTAAACCACCTCAACCTTTCCTCCAGCAGCTGTAATTTTTTCTTCAGCTGTCTTTGTAATTCTAGCTGCTTTTACATTTAGCTTTTTAGTTAATTCTCCATTTCCTAGCACAACGATTCCATCGTTGATTTTCTTTATTAAACCTAGTTCACGAAGTTTTTCAGCAGTAACTTCTGTTCCATTTTCAAGGTTTTCTAACATTGAAAGTGTAACTTCTGTATATACTTTTGAATTTATATTATTGAATCCTCTCTTAGGAATTCTTCTAAATAAAGGCATTTGACCACCTTCAAATCCAGGTCTAACTCCACCGCCAGATCTAGCATTTTGACCTTTATGACCTTTACCAGATGTTTTTCCAAGTCCTGAACCAATACCTCTACCTACTCTTCTTCTAACTGATTTTGAACCAGGTGCTGGTCTTAATTCATCAAGTTTCATTTTGTGCACCTCCTTTATTTTATATGTTTTTATTCAATTATAGAATTTCTTCTACTTTCTTTCCTCTTAAAGCAGCTACTTGCTCAGCTGTCTTCATATCTTGAAGAGCTTTAATAGTAGCAAAAACTGCATTTCTAGGATTGTTTGATCCTAAATTCTTTGTTCTGATGTTTTTATAACCTGCAAGCTCTAATACTGATCTTGCAGCACCACCAGCTATAAGTCCAGTACCTTCTCCAGCTGGTTTTAATAAAACTTTACCAGAACCAAAGTTACCAATCATTTCATGTGGAATAGTATCATTAACAATTGGAACTTCAACAATATTCTTTTTAGCATCTTCAATTGCTTTCTTTATAGCATCTGGAACTTCGGCTGCTTTTCCGTTACCTACACCGATATGTCCAGCACCATCACCAACAACTACAAGTGCGCTAAATCTAAAAGTTCTACCACCCTTAACAACTTTAGCAACTCTGTTGATTACAACAACTTTTTCTTGAAGATCTAATGTGCTTGCATCTATCATTTATATTTACTCCTTTCAATTAAAATTCTAATCCACCTTCACGTGCAGCTTCAGCTAATGCTTTAACTTTTCCGTGATATTGGTATCCGCTTCTATCAAAAACAACAGCTTTGATACCAGCTTTTTCTGCTCTTTTAGCTAATAATGCTCCAACTTCAGTAGCAGCGGCAATATTACTTGCTTTTGTTTTTACTTCTTTATCTAGTGTTGAAGCGGCAGCTAAAGTTTTACCATTAACATCATCGATAAGTTGAGCATAGATACCTGTTAAGCTTTTATATACACTAAGTCTTGGACGTTCAGGAGTACCGCTAATTTTATTACGAACTCTTTTGTGTCTTATATCTCTTGATACACTTCTAGCTTCCTTTCTAATCACTTATCTTCTCTCCCTTCTTAACGTTCTAACTACTACCTAGAACTATTTTTTACCCATTTTTCCTTCTTTTCTAATTATTCTTTCTCCAACGTATTTAATTCCTTTACCTTTATATGGTTCTGGAGGTCTTACTTTTCTAATTTCTGCAGCAAGTTGTCCTACTGCTTCTTTATCTGGACCAGAAATAATTATACTTGTTTGAGATGGAGCATCGATTTTAGTATCTCCTCTATCTTCAAATTCAACTGTATGAGAAAATCCCATATTCATTACTAATTTATTTCCTTGTTTTTGAACTCTATAACCAACACCATTTACTTCAAGTTCTTTCTTAAATCCCTCTGTAACGCCAATAACCATATTGTTTAGAAGAGTTCTTGTTAAACCTTGAAGTGAATTTTGTGATTCATCTTTCATTTCAACTGTTACAACGTCTGCGTTTTTGTTGATTATCATAGCTGGATGTAATTGTTTTACAAGAGTTCCTTTTGGACCTTTTACAGTTACAAGATTTCCTTCAGCTATTGTTACTTCAACACCAGCAGGTATAGTTATAGGTTGTTTTCCTATTCTAGACATCTTATATTACTCCTTTCTTTAAAATACTTAAATAATCATGTTTAAACTACCAAACAAATGCAAGGACTTCTCCTCCGATACCTTCCTTACGAGCTTGTTTATCAGTCATAATTCCTTTTGATGTTGAAATTAATGCAATACCAAGTCCACCAATAACTTTTGGTAATTCGTCTTTATTTGCATAAACTCTTAAACCTGGTTTACTGATTCTTTTTAGTCCGCTTATAACTTTTTGTTTATTAACGTATTTTAAAGTTATTCTTATAATGCCTTGTGCATTATCTTCTATTTCTTCAAATGACTTGATGTATCCTTCGTCTAACAAAATTTGTGCTATTGATTTTTTTAGTTTTGATGAAGGTATATCAACAGTTTCATGTCTTTGTGTATTTGCATTTCTAATTCTTGTTAGCATATCTGCTATTGGATCAGTAATGTTCATTTGACTACTCCTTTCTTTATCTAGAAATTAGAGATTAGAAGTCAGAGGTTAGACTCTCTATTTCTAAATTAAATTTTCAATTTTATTGTTAGAAACTAAATAGCTAACCTCTAACATCTAGTTTCAATTTCAAATATCTAAATTCTAATCAGCTTTATAGGATTACCAACTAGCTTTTTTAACACCTGGTATTTGACCCTTATGAGCTAATTCTCTAAAACAAATTCTGCAAATTCCAAATTTACGAATGTAAGCATGTGGTCTTCCACAAATCTTACATCTGTTGTAATATCTTGTTGAAAACTTTGGAGCTAGCTTTTGTTTTGCGATCATAGATTTCTTTGCCATGGTTTACCTCCTTATTTTGAAAATGGCATACCAAGAAGTCTTAATAACTCTTTTGCCTCTTCGTCTGTATTTGCTGTTGTTACGAAAATTATGTCCATACCTCTAATTTTATCAATTTTATCATATTCAATTTCAGGGAATATAAGTTGTTCTTTAACACCCATTGAATAATTTCCTCTTCCATCGAAAGAATTTGGAGATAATCCTCTAAAATCTCTAACTCTTGGAAGTGCAACTGCAAATAACTTTTCAGCAAAATCATACATTTTGTCATTTCTTAATGTAACTTTACATCCAATTTCCATACCTTCTCTGATTTTAAACCCAGCAATTGATTTCTTTGCTTTAGTTGAAATAACTTTTTGTCCAGTAATAATTGTTAAATCTCTCATAGCATTCTCTAATGCTTTAGCATTTTCACGAACATCACTAACACCCATGTTAATTACTATTTTTTCAAGCTTTGGTACTTGCATAATAGATTTATAGTTAAATTTTTTCATTAATTCTGGAACGACTTCATTTTTATATAATTCTTTTAAATTTGACATTTAGATTACCTCCTTTCTTACTTAATTTCTGTTCCGCACTTTGAACAAACTCTTACCTTAGTGCCATCATTCTTCACTTCAGTTTTTGTTCTTGTACCTTTTCCACATTTACTGCAGAATAAATTTACTTTTGATGCATTAATAGCAATCTCAGCTTTTATTATTCCGCCTTGCTCTCCTGCTTTTCTAGGTTTTGTATGTTTACTTCTAACATTTACACCTTCAACAACAACTTTGTTATTCTTTGGGCTTGCATGTAGAACTTTACCTTTTTTACCTTTATCAGCACCAGAGTTAACCATTACAATATCACCTTTTTTAACGTGCATGTTATTCATTTATCTTTTACACCTACCTCTCAGATTTTATCTCTGCATAATTACTATTTTTAAAGCAAGTATTATTATAGAACTTCTGGAGCAAGTGAAATAATTTTCATATAATCTTTATCTCTTAATTCTCTTGCAACAGGTCCAAATATACGAGTTCCTCTTGGATTCTTATCATCCTTTATAATAACAGCGGCGTTCTCATCAAATCTTATGTAAGAACCATCTGGTCTTTGAAGACCTCTTTTACTTCTTACTATAACAGCTTTAACAACATCACCTTTTTTTACCATTCCGCCTGGAGCAGCACTCTTTACAGAAGCAACAATAACATCACCGATGTTAGCTGTTTTTCTGAAAGAACCACCCAAACATCTGATACACATTAATTCTTTAGCACCAGTATTATCAGCTACTTTAAGTCTTGTTTGTTGTTGTATCATTTTATTTTCTCCTTTCAGATGCATCAATCCTCTATCTCAAGGACATACATCAAATATACTAATTTAATTGTAAATAACTTCTATTCAAATTATTTAGCTTTTTCAACAATTTCAACTAATCTCCATCTTTTATCCTTAGATAGTGGTCTAGTTTCCATTACCTTTACTGTATCTCCGATTTGACATTCATTATTCTCATCATGAGCTTTTAATTTGAATGTTCTTTTCATTATCTTACCATATAAAGGATGTTTGTAACTAGTTTGAATAGCAACAACTATTGTTTTGTCCATTTTGTCGCTTATAACTTTACCAACTCTTGTTTTTCTTAAAGCTCTTTCCTCAGACATCTTTTTTCTCCTTTCTTAGGATTAATAATTTTTATATTATTCAGCTTCTTCTAGTTCTTTTTCTCTAAGAACTGTTTTTATTCTAGCAATATCTTTCTTTGTATTTTTAATTTTCATCGGATTATCCAATCCATTTGTAGCTAATTGAAATCTTAATTTAAATAATTCAGATTTTAATTCTACTAATTCTTTTTCTAAATCCGATGAAGTCATTTTCTTATATTCATTAGCCTTCATCGTCTTCACCACCTTCATTTTTTTCTGCGTAAACAAACTTTGTTTTTACAGGAAGTTTATGAGCAGCAAGTCTGAAAGCTTCTCTAGCTACATCTTCTGTAACTCCTGCCATTTCAAACATAACTCTTCCTGGTTTAACAACTGCAACCCAGTATTCTAGTGAACCTTTACCACTACCCATACGAGTTTCAGCAGGTTTCTTTGTTATTGGTTTGTCTGGGAATATTTTAATCCAAACTTGACCGCCTCTTTTAATGAAACGTGTCATTGCAATTCTGGCAGCTTCGATTTGGTTAGATGTTATCCAACCAGCTTCAAGTGTTTGTAAACCGTACTCACCATAAGTAACTGTATTACCTCTTGTAGCCTTACCTCTGTTTCTACCTTTTTGCATTTTTCTAAATTTTGATCTTTTTGGCATTAGTGGCATTAGTTTCTACCTCCTTTTGCTTCTTCTTTTCTAGTAGGAAGAACTTCACCTTTGTATATCCATACTTTTATACCAATCTTTCCATATGTTGTATTTGCTTCAGCAAATCCATAATCAATATCAGCTCTTAAAGTTTGTAGAGGTATTGTTCCTTCTCTATAAAACTCACTTCTAGCTATTTCAGCACCAGCAAGTCTTCCAGCAGCATTAGTTTTAATTCCTTTTGCTCCTGCTTTCATTGCTTTAGCCATACATTGTTTCATAGCTTTTCTGTATGAGATTCTTCTCTCTAATTGTCCAGCAATGTTCTCAGCAACTAATTGTGCATCTATATCTGGATTCTTAACTTCAACGATATTTACGTTAATATCTTTTTTAAACTTTTTAGCTAAATCAGCTCTAACTTTATTTACATTTTCACCATTTTTTCCTAATGCGATACCTGGTTTTGCAGTATATACATTAGCTTTAATGCTCTTTGCAGTTCTTTCAATTTCGATCTTAGAAATTCCTGCAACAGATAATGCTTTTTTAATATATTTACGGATTTCAAAATCTTCTACTAGGTTATCAGAAAAATCTTTTTTATTAGCATACCATTTTGAATCCCAGTCTTTAATTATTCCCACTCTTAAACCATGTGGGTCCATTTTTTGTCCCATGAAATAAAGTCCTCCTTCCTCTTATTCTCTCTCTTTTAGAACTACTGTGATATTAGAAGTTCTTTTTCTTATTCTATTAGCTCTACCTTGTGTAGCTGCTCTTATTCTCTTCATTGTTTCGCCTTGATTTGCGTAAATCTCAGCAACGTATAATTTGCTTACGTCCATATTATGATTATTTTCAGCATTTGCAATAGCTGACTTTAATAGTTTTTCAACCATTGGAGATGCAGCTTTTGGAGTAAATTTTAATATAGCCAATGCTTCGTTTACATCTTTACCTCTGATTAAGTCAATTACAATTTTAACTTTTCTAGCAGAGATTCTAGCACGACTTAATGTTGCTCTAGCTTCCATGTTACTATTCTCCTTCCATCATTATTTTACTTTAGTTGTCTTGTCTCCAGCATGACCTTTGAAAGTTCTTGTTGGAACAAATTCACCAAGTTTATGTCCTATCATTTCATCTAATATAAATACTGGTACATGTTTTCTTCCGTCATGTACAGCTATTGTATGACCAACCATTTGTGGGAAGATAGTTGAAGCTCTTGACCAAGTTTTGATAACTTCTTTTTTATTTTCTTCATTCATTTTTTCAATTCTAGCAAGTAACTTTGGATCCACAAAAGGTCCTTTTTTAATTGATCTTGACATTCTTTTATCCTCCTTTATTTAGAATTTCTTCTCTTTACTATAAACTTGTTGCTAGCTTTCTTCTTGTTTCTTGTCTTATATCCAAGAGCAGGTTTACCCCAAGGAGTAACAGGTCCTGGTCTACCAACTGGTGACTTACCTTCACCACCACCATGTGGGTGATCGTTAGGATTCATTACAGAACCTCTAACTTCAGGTCTCTTACCAAGCCATCTACTCTTACCAGCTTTACCAAGTTTAACATTTTCATGTTCACTATTACCAACTTCACCGATAGTAGCTTTACAATCAATACTTACTAATCTCATTTCATTTGAAGGAAGTCTTACATGTGCATATTTTCCTTCTTTAGCCATAAGTTGTGCAGAGTTACCAGCACTTCTAACCATTTGTGCACCTTTACCTGGTTTTAACTCGATACAATGAATCATTGTACCAACAGGGATGCTAGATATTGGTAAGCAGTTACCTGGTTTAATATCTGCGTTAGCACCAGCCATAACTTTATCATTTACTTTTAATCCGTTTGGAGCTAAGATATATGCCTTTTCTCCATCTTCGTATTGAAGTAATGCTATGTTAGCTGATCTATTTGGATCGTACTCAATAGCAACAACTGTTGCTGGTACATCTTCTTTTCTTCTCTTAAAATCTATAATTCTATATTTTTTTCTGTTTCCGCCACCTTGATGTCTAACTGTTATTCTACCATAAGAATTTCTACCAGCATTTTTCTTTAAGCTTGTTGTTAAAGATCTTTCTGGTTTTGTTTTTGTAATTTCTTCAAAAGTAGAAACTGTCATACCTCTTCTTGATGGTGTAACTGGTTTAAATTGTTTAATACCCATTTTATATTTCTCCTTTTTATAATTTGGGGTTTTATTTTTCAGGTTTAGAAGCCCCCATACTTTTTAAACCTATAATCTAGGGTAATAATTAGTTATTAAATCCAAACTCTTCAATAGATGTTTTGTATTTTTTATTAACTGTTTGCTCTTTTGCACCCTTACCTAAGTATTTGAATGTTCCGTTTTCTGTTGAAATTGTTACAATAGCTTTTTTCCAATCAGATGTTTTTCCTGAATGAACGCCTTGTCTTTTTTCTTTTCCTTTAACGCTAATTGTTTTAACGTCTAATACTTTTACTTCAAATAATTTTTCAACAGCATTTCTAATATCTACTTTTGTTGCCTTTTTGTTTACTTCAAAAGTGTACTTACCTTCAGCCATAGCTGCACTACTCTTTTCAGTAATTATAGGTCTTACAATTATATCCTCTGCAACCATTATGCGTACACCTCCTCAATCTTAGCTACTGCATCTTTAGTAACAACAAATGTATCATATTTTAATATATCATAAGTGTTAATTGTATTTACAAGAGCTGTTTTTACATTTGGAATGTTTTTAGCTGATGCTTGAACATTTAAATTGCTCTCTGGTAATACTACTAAAGCTTTAGTAACATTTAGGTTTGATAAAACCTTTGACATATTTTTAGTTTTGATTTCATCAAAGTTCAATGAATCTAAAACGATAAGTTTGTTTTCAAGAACTTTGCTTGAAAGTGCAGATTTAAGAGCTAATCTCTTAACCTTTTTATTCAATGTATACTTATAAGATCTTGGTTTTGGTCCTAATGCGATACCACCTTTAATCCATTGTGGAGCTCTGATGCTACCTTGTCTTGCACGACCTGTACCTTTTTGTTTCCAAGGTTTCTTTCCACCACCAGTTACTTCACTGCGTGTTTTTGTAGACTGTGTACCTTGTCTTTGATTAGCTAAATAGTTAACTACAACTTCATGCATAACATCTTCATTTACTTCTACAGCAAAGATATCATCTGAAAGTTCGATATCGCCAACTTTTTTACCTTCTATGTTTAATAAATCTACTTTAGGCATTTTATGTTTCTCCTTTCCCTATTATTTAGTACTCTTAGAAACAGGAGTTCTAGCTGTTTCTTTGATTCTAACTAATGATTTTTTGTATCCAGGAACTGAACCTTTAATTAAGATAACTTCTTTATCCATATCAACTTTAACAATTTGTAAGTTTTGAACAGTTACTGTATCTTTTCCTGTATGTCCAGGTAATTTCTTTCCAGGGAATACTCTACCTGGTGAAGATGTTGGTCCCATTGAACCTGGTCTTCTATGATACATAGAACCATGTCCTTTTGGACCTATGTGTTGACCATGTCTCTTAATAACGCCTTGGAAACCTTTACCTTTTGAAAGACCTTGAACATCAACTAGTTCACCAGCTTCAAAAATATCAGCTTTGATTTCGTCTCCAACATTATAATTATCAACATTGTCAAGTCTTAATTCTTTAATGTACTTTCTATATGAAAGCTTAATTTTATCAAATTGACCTTTAATAGGTTTATTCATATGTTTTTCTTTAACTTTTCCAGTTGCTACTACTAATGCGTTGTAACCATCTGTTTCAACTGTTTTCTTTCTAACAACTAAACATGGTTCAACTTCAACAACTGTTACTGGAATAACTAGTCCATTTTCATCAAATATTTGAGTCATTCCTAATTTCTTTCCGTAAAGACCTTTTTTCATTTTAAAAATACCTCCTTGGTTATTGGTTCACATTTCAATGAACATGACCATTTGATTAAATAAAAATTGTTTTGCTATTTTGCTAAAATCTACTAATTAATAATATATAAATTATTCATCAATTTTCATTTCAGCTTCAACACCTGCTGGTAATTCGATCTTCATCAAAGCTTCAGCTGTTTTTGGTGTTGGGTAAAGAATATCAATAACTCTCTTATGAGTTCTCATCTCAAATTGCTCTCTTGAGTCTTTGTATTTATGAGGTGATCTCAAAATTGTTATAACTTCTTTCTTTGTAGGTAGTGGAATAGGACCTGATACACTTGCACCTGTTCTCTTAGCCGTTTCTACTATTTTTTGAGCAGACTGATCTAAAATCGCATGGTCGAAAGCTTTAAGTCTAATTCTAATTCTTTCTTTTCCTACTTCTGTAGTTGTCTTTGCTTCTTCTTTCTTTGCTTTTGGCATTGTTTTTACCTCCTTAATATTGTTAGCGCTGACAAGTCATCCACGCACCCGGGTGTTTCAAAATTACCCTTATTAAAACCCAGGAAAAACCCTGGGGAAAGTGCTAAACTAATACCCTGTCGCCCGGTTTAAAATCGGACATACTCCGTGAAAGTTCCCTGCCCGTAAGAACGGCAGCCACATTCCACATCATCGCACAATCGCATCGTTTATTATTATACTAGCATTCGTTACATAATGCAAGCTTTTTTTTACTTTTTTTCAACAAGTTTCCAGCAAGAAAGATGAAAATCTTCGATTTTCATTCTTTCGTCCCTCGAGAGTTTTCGACCGAAAGGAAGAAAATCTCTCGCATAAATTAAAGTTTTTTTGTGTAATAGGAAAGAAAATCAATACATAAAAGGTTGCAAATCTGTTACTTTCTTATTACAAAAAAAAATACTCACCCACTTGTTATTTTAATGGATGAGTATTTCTATCATTTTACATCAAAATTTTATAACGCTTTTGTATCTACTTCCTCTTTAGCTTTTGCTATAAAATCTTCTAACTTCATTGCCCCTAGGTCTCCGTCCTTTCTATTACGAACACCAACAGTGCCTTCTTCAATTTCCTTATCACCTATTACTAACATGTAAGGAACTTTTTGAACTTGTGCCTCTCTTATTTTATAGCCAATCTTTTCATTTCTATCATCAACCTCAACTCTAAATCCTAATTCGTCTAGTTTTTCTGCAAGTTTATTAGCATATTCAGCATGTTTTTCTGTTGATATTGGAAGAATCTTTATTTGTACTGGTGATAACCACATTGGGAACGCTCCAGCAAAGTGTTCTGTGATTATACCAATAAATCTATCAAATGAACCAAATATAGCTCTATGAATCATTATTGGAGTCTTTCTTTCGCCATCTTCATCAATATAATACAATTCAAATCTTTGTGGTAATTGAAAATCTAATTGAATTGTTCCCATTTGCCACTCTCTTCCTAAGCAATCTTTCATTTTAATATCAATCTTAGGACCATAGAAAGCACCATCGCCTTCATTTATTCTGTAATTGTTGTCTCCGCAGATTTCATTCATTACTTTTTTCAAATCAGCTTCAGCTCTATTCCATGTTTCTATTTCGCCCATGTAATCGTCTGGTCTTGTAGAAAGCGTTAATACATAGTCAAGTCCAAATACAGAATATAACTCTTTAGTTAACTCAAGGATATTCTTTATTTCAGTTCCTATTTGTTTTTCTGTTACATAGTTATGAGAGTCATCTTGTCTAAACATTCTAACTCTAAATAATCCATTTAATTGTCCAGATTTTTCGTTTCTGTGTATAACATCTACATCATTAAAACGAAGTGGCAAATCTTTGTAACTTCTCATTTTTGTTTGATATACTTTGATAGAATTTGGACAGTTCATTGGTTTTAGAGCTTGTTCATTGCCATCTGCATCTGTTAGAACAAACATATCTTCTTTGTAATGATCCCAGTGACCAGATGTCTTCCAAAGAACGCTACTATTAAGTTGAGGTCCTGAAAATTCTTGATAGCCACGCTTTTTATGTTCTTTTCTCCAAAAATCTATAAGAACATTCATCATTGTAAATCCCTTTGGTAGCCAATATGCCATACCAGGAGCTGTTTCATCAAAGAAGAATAATTCCAATTCTTTTCCTAGTTTTCTGTGATCTCTTTTTTTAGCCTCTTCAATCATATTTAAATAATTATCTAATTCTGATTTTTTAGGATATGAAATACCATAAATTCTTTGAAGCATCTTATTGTTTTCATTTCCTCTCCAATAAGCACCAGAAGAAGATAAAAGTTTAAATGCTTTAACACTACCAGTAGACATTATATGTGGACCAGCACATAAATCTACATAGTCTCCTTGTCTATAAAAAGAAATTTCAGCATCATCTGGTAAATCTTCAATAAGCTCAACCTTATATGGTTCATCTTTTTCTTTCATAAGCTTCAAAGCTTCATCTCTTGAAAGAGTGAATCTTTCAATTGCCAGATTTTCTTTTACTATGTTTGCCATTTCTTTTTCGATATTTTCTAAATCTTCTTGCGAGAATGGTTTTTCTACATCATAATCATAATAAAATCCATTATCTATAGCAGGACCGATTGCAAGTTTGGCATTTGGAAATAATTTCTTAACAGCTTGAGCCATAATATGAGAAGTTGTATGCCAATAAGCTTTTTTACCTTCCAAGTCATTATCAAACGTATAAATATTTAATGTAGAATCTTCATTTAATTCGTATCTTAAATCTTTTGTTTCACCATTTACACTTGCACAAGTTGCAACTCTTGCAAGTCCCTCACTAATTTTTTTTGCAACATCTAATACACTACTGCCTTTTTCAACATCAATGCTGCTACCATCTTTTAATGTTACTTTAATCATATTTTTATACCTCCTTTTATTATAAAGAATTAAAAGTTGTTTTTACACACAAAAAAGCACTCCTAATTCTTTTCACAGATTAGGAGTGCCTCAATATGCACGGTTCCATCCTAAATTTAACTTAATTTAGATTATAACGTAATCAACGAATACTTTTCTAATAGGGTAGTTTTTCAAGTATATATCCTAGATTTGCTTTCAGCCTCTGACAAATCATCTCTAAAAGATTTTCAATACTTTACTTTGTCCTAGTATTAAAATGTCTTCTCTCGAAAACACTGATAATTATACCACCCATTATGTAATATAGTCAACTACATATTATGTTTTTTTCTATATAGTCTTATATTATTTTTAATAAAAATTTAACCCTGAAAATGTTTCCCGACTGTCGTATTGGGCACGTTTTCCAG
>ENA-ORSL01002389-ORSL01002389.1-human-gut-metagenome-genome-assembly--contig:-NODE-2389-length-13687-cov-3.120232_pt1 | contig 13687 bp, 8 predicted proteins | sample MGYA00242190_ERZ509157 | MGnify/ENA primary metagenome ERZ509157 (study PRJEB26280, sample SAMEA2338664) | human gut metagenome | biome: human gut; feature: human-associated habitat; material: faeces...
AGTGTTTTCAAACGGCGCGACGGTTATTATATGGGACGGGTAATACAGGACTGCGGACTCAAGGGGTGTCGCATAGGCGGGGCGCAGGTGTCGGAAAAGCATGCCGGTTTTATTGTGAACCGCGGAGGCGCTACTTGTGAGGAAGTGTTGAAACTGATATCACATATTCAAAATGTGGTTGTCGAAGAATACGGCTTTATGCCGGAATGTGAGATAAGGTATATTCGCTGATGTCATTTACATTGGATATAAAAAATGAGCTTGCAGCGCTTACTGTGCGGTCATCGTGCTGCCGCCGTATGCTGTGCGAGGGAATCCTCCTGTGCGCTGCTCCGACTGCGGACGGTGCCGAACTTACTATGACGGTTTGCAATAACGAAGCGGTGGCTTTTGTCGACCGTATACTGCATGAGCGTTTCCGCAAGGGTGGTGTAGACATGCAATGGTCGGGACGCAGGGCAGTGTGGACGCTCCCGGGCAGTATTGACGTTACCGCGACATATACTCCCCAAATAACCTGCGAGCACTGCGCTTCGGCTTTTTTGCGAGGGGTTTTCCTGATTTGCGGTACGGTCAACAGCCCAGGCGCAGCCGATTACCATGCTGAACTTTTGCTGTGTGATGCAATACGTGCACGTGCGGTTTATGCCGTTCTCGACAGCCTTGGATGCAGGCCGCGTATAGTAGACAGACAGCGCGGTGTGGGACTGTATTTCAAATCGAGCGAAAAAATAGAGGCGCTGCTTGTTAACATCGGTGCGACATCATCGGCGTTTACGCTTATGAACAGCAAAATTGAGCGAACAATACGCAACGATGAAAACCGTGCTACAAATTGCGTGGCTAAAAATATTTCAAAAACGGTTGAAGCCTCGAGGAAATATGTTACGGCAATTCGGGCGCTTGAAGCGTCAGAGCTGTGGCACACACTCACCGAGGATGTTCAGATTACTGCAAAATTGCGCGTTGAAAATCCTGACGCGTCGCTGTCTGAGCTTGCGGCGCTTCATAACCCGCCTATAACAAAGTCAGGGCTCAATCACAGATTGGCAAAAATACTTGAAGTATACCAATATTATATTGATAAATGATACAGGAGCAGAAAATGGGCGATTTTGTGCATCTTCATCTTCACAGCGAATACAGTTTGCTGGACGGAGCTTGCCGTATAAGTGACATTCCCGCCCGTGCGCTCGAATGCGGACATGATGCTGTGGCTATCACAGATCATGGTGTTATGTACGGTGCGATCGCTTTTTACAATGCCTGCCGGGAAACCGGGATAAAGCCAATTATAGGCTGTGAGGTGTATGTTTCGCCGGAGTCGCGCTTTACCAAGTCGCCTGGCCGCCATGGGAGAACGCAGCATCTCGTACTTCTGTGCCGGAACGAGATTGGGTACCGCAATTTGATCTACCTTGTATCAAAAGGTTTTTCGGAAGGTTTTTATTCCAAACCGCGTATAGATCTTGCGCTTCTGCGCGAGCACCATGAGGGGCTGATCGGGCTTTCGGCCTGCCTGTCCGGCTCGGTTGCACAGGCACTGCTCAAGGGAGACACAGCCGAGGCTGACCGCCGGGCGCTAGAACTGGCAGAAATATTGGGCTTAGATAATTTTTATATTGAGCTGCAAAATCACGGTACGGCAGAAGAAGCTCGGCTGGTTCCAGAACTGTGGTCACTTGCAGAGCGTTGCGGATTGCCTGTCGTTGCGACTAATGACTGCCATTATCTGCGGCGCAGTGATGCAGAGGTTCAGGCAACACTGCTGTGCATTCAGACGAACAGTGTTATTACCGACGGCCGTCCGATGGGATTTGAAAACGACGAATATTATTATAAAACCACCGACGAGATGCGAATGCTTTTCGGCAGGTATGAGGGCGCACTTACGAACAGTGTGAAGATTGCCGAGCGCTGTAACCTGGAATTCGATTTTTCAAAGCTGTATCTTCCGAAGTTCCGATGCCCGGGGGGTGAAACATCTGACAGCGTTATGGACAGAATGGCACGTTCGGGCCTTGAAAAGCGTGTTAATGCCGGCGATATAGTATATCACGATAACGAAAAAATGTATCTTGAACGAATGGATTATGAGTTATCTGTGATAAAAAATATGGGATACTCTGATTACTTTCTTATAGTGCAGGACTATGTGAATTATGCCAAGTCGCGCGATATACCCGTTGGACCGGGCCGCGGCTCCGGCGCGGGTAGCCTTGTGGCGTATTGCCTGGGCATTACGGATATTGACCCTATACGCTTTGGCCTGCTGTTTGAGATATTCCTCAATCCCGAGCGCGTCAGTATGCCGGATATCGACATCGATTTTTGCTATAATAGGCGCGGTGAGGTCATCGATTACGTTATAAACAAGTATGGAGACGACCATGTTTCACAGATAATCACGTTCGGTACAATGGCAGCGCGTGCGGCAGTACGTGACACCGGTCGGGCGCTCGGTATGTCATATGCCGATGTTGATGCAGTGGCCCGTGCTATCCCGCACGAGCTTAACATAACCATTTCAGAGGCACTTCGACTGCCCGAACTCAAGGCGTTGTATGAAGCATCGGCAAAGGTCAGACAGTTGGTTGACACGGCTATGGCACTTGAGGGTATGCCGCGAAACGTCTCGGTCCATGCGGCGGGGGTGTTTATAACCGCCCTGCCGGTGACAGATTACGTCCCTCAGGCGCAAAGCAATGGCGTGACTATCACACAGTACGATATGGATACTATTTCTCAGCTTGGGTTATTGAAATTTGACTTTCTCGGACTGCGTTATCTTACAATTATCGATGATGCCGAGCGCCAGATACGTGAGCGTCAGCCGGACTTTGATCTTGACCATGTTTCGCTTGATGACAGCGCTACGTTTGAGCTGATTTCTTCCGGAAACACCTCCGGAGTATTTCAGCTTGAGTCGGCCGGCATGCGTCAGATGCTTATGTCACTGCGCCCCGATTGCATTGATGACATATTTGCGGCTATTTCGCTTTACCGCCCCGGCCCGATGGATTCCATTCCTCGCTTTATTGAGGGGCGACACAACCCGGAAAAGATCCGATATGCGCACCCACTGCTCGAGCCGATACTTGCTCCGACTTACGGTTGTATCATATATCAGGAGCAGGTGCTGAGCATTTTCCGTGATCTGGCCGGGTACACGTATGGTCATGCCGATATTGTGCGTCGTGCCATGTCAAAGAAAAAAGCGGGAGTTATGGAGGCCGAACGGCAAGGCTTTGTCGAGGGGGCTTTGGCACACGGTATTGGTGAGGATGTTGCCACGGAGCTGTTTGACAGCATGGCGAGTTTTGCAAATTATGCCTTCAAAAAGGGACATGCCGCGGCGTATTCGATCATTTCTTATCGGACTGCATATCTCAAGGCTCATTATCCGAGAGAGTATTTTGCGGCGCTTCTGAATTCGGTGCAGGGTAACATGCCCAAAATGGCAGGGTATATTGCCGAGTGCGGAAAGCTGGGAATACGTGTGTTGGCTCCCGACATAAACAGAAGCATGGCTGATTTTCATGTCAGCGGAGACGACATACTTTTCGGCCTTCTGGCGCTGAAAAACATCAGCCGTCAGTTTGCTGAGAGCGTGATACGCCGGCGTGAGGACGGAAGATTTGCTTCTTTTGAGGATTTTGTCCGCCGTATGGCCGATTGCCAGCTTAACAAAAGACAGCTTGAGGCGCTGGTGAAAGCAGGAGCGTTTGACGGGCTGGGGGTGCTGCGTAGCCGGCTTGTCGTTTCCTATGAGGCGGTGCTGGATGCCGTGGCTGAGCGAAGACGCAACAATGTTTCGGGGCAGCTCGATATGTTCAGTACGGTTGAGGAGCGGTCCGAGGGCGCTTTCCGTTACCCGGATATTCCCGAAATGTCCTTGCGTGAAAAGCTGGCTATGGAAAAGGAAATGGCTGGCATGTATTTTTCGGGACACCCGATGGACAGCTACACCCGCTATGTTGATTCACTGCATACCACAGCGCTGACTGATGTATCACTTTGCGGTTCAGATGATTCGGATGTATTGCTGAGTGACGGTGCTGAGCTTCGCCTTGCGGGGATAATATCAGGAATCAACGCAAAGACAACCAAAAAAGAGGAGCGTATGGCGTTCATTACCCTGGAAGACGGTTACGCATCCGTTGAGTGTATTGCGTTTCCTAAGGTTTATTCAAAGTTCAGAAATCTGATCTTCACCGACAGCCCGGTGTACGTCGAGGGGAGACTGCAGTTGCGCGACGGTGAGGTACCGCGTGTGATCGTGTCGACGATCGGCGCACTTGTGGGAAATGACGAGTTAGATGGGACTGTTGCTGTACGCACGGATCCGGCTGAGACAACTGAGTATGGACGTAAAGCGTCGGAGCAGGCAGGACGTGCCGGACATGCTGCGCAGTATTCCGCACCGTCAGGCGCCGCAATGCCGGGGACTGCGGATTACTATGCAGGACTTGCTACCTCGGCAAATGTCGGTGATGAGGTTTCCGAGCTACCAAAACAAAACCCGGCAGGCAAGGGAAGTCACGGAGCACATTCTCCGCGGCTGTTCCTGCGCGTGCCGGATATGGAGTCGCAAAAATTCAAAAAATGCATAAATTTAATGGAAATTTTTCAGGGCGTGATACCTGTGACATTTTATGACAGCTCCACGTCGACATACCACACACAGCAGAGCGGTATGATGTTGAGCGATTTTATACTTGACGAGCTGCGTTCAATTCTCGGTGACGATAGTGTGGTATTCCGCAAATAACGCTCAGCCGGTGTAGTCCTCAATAAGCGCAGCAAGCTCGCGGCGCGACATAGCCCATATGCCTGTCCCAAGCATGACACGGTCTGCTTCGGGCAGGCTTTTTATGTCAACCTCAATTATGTCGGTGAGCACTCCGGTTTCATCAAAAACTCCGATTACACCGTTGTATTCTCTGAGCAAAAATTTTGCCCCGTCTGTCGTGACCGATGCCATTTTTGAAATCTGTGAAGCCAGAGATGTTGTGTTGTCCTGTACTGCTTCGAGCTTGCCGCGTATGCTCATGGACATGACCAGCGTTGCTGCCGACAGCACCATTACAACAACTGCCGCCGTCATTACCGCGATAAGCGCGTTTTTGTTGTTTTCCATAGCCTTACTGCCTTTCTTTGATTAATTGTGACATTATTATTTGCGTAAGGCAGGTTTTATATGCGCCTATGCTGTCAATAATAAGCATAGTTGGCACAGTAGGGGGGATTTTTATGCAAAAGCGCGGAATACGCCGGGGCTGGCGTGTATTTTGGAGTATTGCGGCGATTATTTGTATTGTGGCGGCGGTGTCGGCACTTGCATGCGGCATTGCGCTGGGCGTGTACATCAGAAAAAATTATTCGTCACAGCTTGACCTGACACTGTTTGAGGCGTCTGCCCGCGGCGGAACAACCAAATTGTATTATTATGATGAAAACGGTGACGCCGTAGAGCTTACCTCTGAGCGGCTTGAGGGTGGCAGCTGTATTTATATGGAGTACGATGAGCTACCAAGACAGCTTATAGATGCCTTTGTTGCCATTGAGGATAAGCGCTTCTGGCGTCATTCGGGCGTTGACTGGAAGCGTACAGCACACGCCGCGCTCAACTATGCGCTACACGACAGCGTCAGTTTCGGAGGCTCTACGATAACGCAGCAGCTCATAAAAAACATTACCGGTGAACGCGACGTCACAACGCAACGCAAGCTGCAAGAAATGATATGGGCAAAATATCTTGAGGCCTGCATGACCAAGGAACAGATAATTGAGCTTTATCTGAATATTATAAATCTTTCACGTGGCTGTGTCGGAGTGCAGGCTGCGGCAAATACCTACTTTTCCAAGGACGTGTCCGAGCTTACTCTGGCGGAGTGCGCGACAATTGCCGCGATAACCAACAACCCGTCCTACTATGACCCGGTGCGCCATCCCGAAAACAATATACGGCGGCGCGATCTTATACTGGACCAAATGTTAGCACAGGGATATATTGACGAACAACAGCATGCCGCTGCGGTATCTGCGCCGCTGGAGCTTGACATGACGATACGGCAGAGTGTGCAGAACGTCAATAGCTGGTATACTGATATGGTCATTGAGGATGTCATAGACGGGCTATGCAGTCAGTACGGCTACAACCCGCAGAGCGCGTCGGTGCTGATCTATTCCGGGGCACTGCGGATATATACCGCCATGGATATCGATATACAGACGGTGGTTGAACAGTATTTTGCCGATGCATCAAATTTTCCGGAGAGCAAGGACGGCAACCCGTTTCAAGCATCTATGATCATAATAGACCCCGTAAACGGCGATATACTCGGCGTCGCGGGCGGGGTTGGCGAGAAGGCGGGGGATCGTGTGCAGAATTACGCTACACAGACCCGCCGACCGTCCGGCTCTGTCATAAAGCCGCTATCGGTTTATGCTCCGGCGCTCGATGCGGGGCTGATTAACATGGGGACGGTGTATGATGATGTGCCGGTCAGCTTTAACCGCACGGATAGCGGGACATATTCGCCTTGGCCTAAAAACTCCCCCAATGTTTACCGCGGGCTGACCAATATTTCGGTTGCCGTGAGAGACTCGGTAAACACTGTAGCAGTGCGCGTGCTTGAGCAGCTTGGTGTTGATGCATCGTTTGATTTCCTTTATAACCGACTTGGTATGCACAGCCTGATCTCGAGCGAGGTGCATGCCGACGGAACTGTTCTTACCGACCGGGGTATTGCGGCGCTGGCGCTCGGTCAGCAGAATTACGGCGTTACCGTCAGAGAGGTAACCGGAGGCTACACTGCACTGGCAGGTGGCGGGGTATATAATGCCCCGCGTTCATATTACAAGGTTACGGATTCCCGTGGAAACGTTCTGTTGATCAATGAGCAGAGTGAGGGGACTCAGGTGCTTTCGGAGCAAACGGCGGCGCTTATGACTATTATGCTTGAAAATGTGGTTACTTCCGGGACCGCAGCGGCGATCACGCTTGACCGACACCTTGATATTGCCGGCAAGACCGGTACTACGCAGGATAACTGTGACAAGTGGTTTGTCGGTTATACGCCTTATCTGATCGGCGGCGTATGGTGTGGGTATGAATATCCGGAAAGTCTTTCGGGCGTCAACAATCCTTGTGTGGAGGTATGGGACAAGGTTATGACCGTTCTTCACCAAAAGTATCTTGCCGCATCCGATGCCGTGACCGAATTTACCATGCCGTCCGGAATCAGCTCGCGCAGGGTATGTGCCGATTCCGGCAAGCTGTTGACCTCGGCCTGCCGCAGTGATGCCCGCGGCAACCGCGGTGTGGTGTGTTATTATGTTGCCGGAAGCGAGCCGACAGCCTTCTGCGATTGCCACACCATGGTGAATTACGATATCGTAGGAGGCGGGGTGGCTACTGACGAGTGCCCGGTGGGTGGAGTATCAAAGGTCGGCATGATACAGGTCAGACGCAGTTTTCCTGTTCAGATATATGTGACCGACGCACAGTATGTATGGCGCAGGATAACGGGAGAAAGTGATTTTTCGCATGACCCCGGGGAGGCTTTTTTTGCTCCTTTGCTACCGGACGGGACATGGTGCGGTATTTCCCGTGCAGCCAAGCAGTACAACCGAGGCTGTGAACAGCATAACGGTTTTGAGTAAGAAAATGACGGAATTGTGATAATTGTCCGAATATTATTGCATAAGCAGAGAATGTTGAGCAAAAATCACATATTTTGCTTGACATTCTCCGCGAGTTGTTGTATACTATATTTGCAAAAATTATTCGGAGGCTGATTAAAAAATGAAATTAATTAAAATCCTTGCTGCCGGGCTGGCACTTGTTATGCTGACTTTCGGACTTGTGGCATGTGACAACGGTGGTAATACGCCCGCTGATTCCACAACAGTAAGCGACAATGTTTCCATCGACGTAGGCATTAAGGTATTGGACGAGAGCGGAAAAGCCGTGTATGAAATTGAAAAGTATCATTACACCGGCAAGGCTCCCAACGTTATAGTACTGCTTGAGGACTATCTTTATATTGAAAAAGATGCAACTCTGCAGTATGATGAGTATGGCAACCTGACCGGTATCGGTTCTGCTGAGGTCGGTGAAGTTACCGAAAAAGACGGCGATACGGATAAGGTTTTGTACACTACATACTGGTGGTACAGAATTAACGGTAAGGACGCAAGCAAGTCCATGGAAGAGTACATTGTCCAGAATGGCGATGCCATTGAAGTTTATATGGCAAAAAAGAGTTCCTGATCGAACAATTTAGCTGAAAAAGCCCTCCGGCAGGAGGGCTTTTTCAGTATTTTGTTACGTAATGATTCCTCCACCTATGACGGTGTCTCCGTCGTACATGACGACCGACTGACCGGGCGATATGGCGCGTTGCGGAGAGGAGAATTCAAAGATCAACTCGTCCGGCCCTGATTGCGTTACGGTTGCCGGGGTTTCGGACTGTGAGTAACGCACCTTTGCGGTGACGTGCAGCGGGGCTGAAATTGTGTCGCAGGCGATAAGATTGATGCCACGAGCTGTTAGCCGGTCGGAAAAAAGTTGGTCATTGCGGCACAGTGTAACAGTATTGTCGGTCACCGATTTGCACTTGACATACATCGGCTCTCCGAACGCTGTTCCGAGCCCTTTGCGCTGTCCCGGAGTGTAGTGTATCATTCCGCGGTGTTGCCCTATTACCGCCCCGCTCTCGTCTATGAAATTGCCCGGAGGCGGTTCCTTACCGGTTGCACGTCGGATAAATGCGGCATAATCACCGTCGGGAATGAAGCATATGTCTTGACTTTCATGCTTATGCGCGGCGATAATGCCAAGCTGCTCGGCCAGTTGCTTAACCTCGCTTTTTTTATATTCGGCAAGCGGAAAAAGTGTGTGGGAAAGCTGATATTGTGACAACTGCCAAAGCACATATGTCTGATCCTTGGTTGGGTCGGAAGCACGGCAAAGCAGGTAACGGTCGCCCTGCCGTATTATGCGGGCGTAGTGACCCGTGGCCATCAGCTCGCAGCCGTTTTGTTCTGCAAGCTCCATCAGTCGACCGAACTTGACGTAGCGGTTGCACACGACACAAGGGTTTGGCGTGCCGCCGGATTGATAGGTGTAAACAAAATAGTCGGCTACATATTTCCGGAATTCGTCAGTCAGGTCAAATGTTTTATGCGGAATTCCGAATGACGTTGCCATACTGCGTGCGTCGGCGATATTCTGTTTGGAGCAACAGGCGTTTTCTCCCTCTCCGTACAGGGGGCCGACCTTCATGGTTGCCGCCAGTAAATCATAACCGGCTTGTTTTGAAAGATATGCAACTATTGCACTGTCCACGCCGCCGCTCATGGCTATCATCAGTTTTTGCTTCATACATCCTCCCATGTGAATCTTGTCAGCTGTCCTGTTTCGCGCAGGCCTGAAAAATCCCGTTGGCGCAATACCTCATATGCTGCGATCGCAACCGAATTTGACAGGTTTAAACTGCGCAGAGTATCACGCATGGGTATCCGGACGGTGTGATCGGGATTGCTGTGCAGCAGTTCCTCCGGTAGACCGGCAGTTTCCTTGCCAAACATCAGATAGACAGGAGATGGATAAATCACATCGGCGTATTTTCTTGGCGCTTTTGTGGAAAAATAATAAACCTGTGATGCCGGAATACGAGAGAAGAAGTCATCAAGGCTATCATAATAGGTTATGTCAAGCGCATACCAGTAGTCCAGTCCGGCTCGTTTGAGCTTGCGGTCATCAATGTCAAAGCCCATGGGGCGGATTATGTGCAGTGCAGCACCGGTGACTGCACACGTCCGGGCTATGTTACCGGTGTTCTGAGGTATTTCGGGTTGATGTAAAACTATGTTAAGGCTGTTCATATTCTGTCCTTTTTGTTTGATACTCATTATTATACACCTAAGCGCTGCGGTATGCAAGGTAAAAATTAAAAAAGCAGTCTGTTGTGACTGTTTATAAGAAAAACCACACACAGATCCTGACGTGTGTGGTTTACAGACGTTTGTTTTTTAGCGTTATTCCGATATGAATAACATAAAATTGTCTTATTATCACATTTTGACCGCAATATGATCGTATAATAACAAATTCGGCATGTCAAGCAAAAAGCATTGCATATTCATAAATTGTTTTATAAAATTATAAAAACATATGGAAAAGTTCAAAGAAATGTTGTATAATTAATATAACTGTACCGTAAGGAGGCTTATAATGGGTTTAGGTTCAAAAATATTCGGAACATACAGCGAAAGAGAAATAAAAAAAATACGCAAGACTGCGAATAAAATAGACGCCATGGCTCCGCGATTTTCCGAAATGAGCAACGAGGAGCTGTCCGGCATGACAGAAAAGCTCAAGGCCCGCTTTGCCGCGGGTGAGTCGCTCGACGAATTGCTACCGGACGCTTTTGCTGCCGTGCGTGAAGCGGATAAGCGGGTGCTGGGCAAATATCCCTTTTATGTACAGCTGTTGGGAGGGATCATTCTGCACCAGGGGCGCATTGCGGAAATGAAGACCGGTGAAGGTAAAACGCTGGTGGCAACACTTCCGGCATACCTCAATGCACTCGCCGGAGAGGGCGTCCATGTCGTGACGGTAAATGACTACCTTGCCCGTCGTGACAGCGAGGAAATGGGGCGTGTTTATGAGTTTATGGGCCTTAAAACCGGTCTGGTTGTGCACGGGCAGAGCAGTGAAGAGAAAAAAGCTGCCTATGCGGCGGATATCACTTACGGTACCAACAACGAGTTCGGCTTTGACTACCTGCGTGACAACATGGTAGTCTACAAGGAAAATATGGTCCAGCGCGGGCACCCCTTCGCCATAGTTGACGAGGTTGACTCAATCCTTATCGATGAGGCGCGCACGCCGCTGATCATTTCGGGCGCCGGCGAGGAGTCGACAGATATGTACGACAAGGCCGATGCTTTTGTGCGCACGCTCAAAAAGTTTGTTATCAAGGAGCTGGATAAAAAGGAGTCTCAGGACGATATCGATGCCGACTACATTGTAGACGAAAAAGCCCACAATGCCATTCTCACACCTCGCGGTGCCAAGCGTGCTGAGGAATATTTCGGTATTGAAAACTACACTGATCCCGAAAACGCAACGCTGGCCCACCATATCAATCAGGCAATTCGCGCACACGGTGTCATGCACCGCGACGTTGATTATGTGGTCAACGAAAACGGTGTTATCATTGTCGACGCGTTTACCGGGCGTCTTATGCCGGGACGTCGCTATTCCGACGGATTGCACCAGGCAATTGAAGCCAAGGAGCGCGTCAAGATAGAAAAGGAAAATAAAACGCTTGCAACGATAACCTTCCAGAACTATTTCCGACTTTACGGCAAGCTGTCCGGTATGACGGGTACGGCACTGACAGAGGAAATGGAGTTCCGCGAGATTTACGGGCTTGATGTTGTCGAAGTCCCCACCAATATGCCAATGATACGTATTGATCACCCGGATGTGGTATATAAAAACATCAAGGGCAAATACAATGCCATTGTTAGGCAGGTGGTAGAGTGTCATGAAAAGGGACAGCCGGTCCTGGTCGGTACGGTATCTATAGACAAGTCGGAAGAGCTGTCGCTCAGACTAAAAAAAGAGGGAATAGCACACACCGTTCTTAACGCAAAATATCACGAAAAAGAAGCCGAGATAGTTGCGCAGGCAGGAAAATTTGGTGCTGTGACAATATCCACCAACATGGCCGGACGCGGTACCGATATTATGCTTGGAGGCAATCCCGAGTTTATGGCCAAGAATGAAATGCGCCGCAGACAGATCCCGGAGGAGCTGATTGTTCAGGCTGTAAGCAGTGCGCCGACAGACGACACCGAAATAATCGAGGCGCGCCGCGTATTCCGTGAATTGCTCGAAGAATATAAAAAGCAGATTGAGCCGGAGGCGCAGAAGGTGCGTGAGGCCGGCGGACTGTTTATACTCGGAACCGAGCGGCATGAGAGCCGCCGCATAGACAACCAGCTGCGCGGCCGTTCCGGTCGTCAGGGAGACCCGGGTGAGTCACGCTTCTTCATATCGCTGGAAGACGACCTTATGCGTCTGTTCGGCAGTGAGCGCATAATAGGGCTTGTTGAACGAATGGGACTTGACGATGACACTCCCATTGCGGCCAAAGTGCTGTCAGGCTCGATAGAGCGTGCGCAGAAGAACCTCGAGGAGGCCAACTTCAAACGCAGAAAATACGTGCTGACATATGATGATGTCATGAATCAGCAGAGAACCATTATTTACAATCAGCGCCGTGCTGTGCTGGACGGTGATGACCTGTCCGCTACCATACGCAGCATGATGGAGTCTACGATAAAAGAGGCCGTTTCAGCCTGCGCACAGGGCGAGTCCCCGGCAGACTGGAATCTTGATTCACTGCGGGCGCAGTACCTTGGCTTCCTTTGCACTGAAAATGACTTCCGTTATACCGATGCCGAGCTGAAGCATCTGAAGGCCGATGATATCGCGCAGATGCTGGTTGACCGCGCGCTTGAAAAATACAAGCAGGAAGAGGAAATGATAGGCTCTGCGCAGATGCGCGAGGTTGAACGTGCGGTGCTTTTGCGTAATGTTGATTCGATGTGGATGGAGCATATTGATGCCATGGAGGATCTGAAGGGAAGCGTCGGACTGCAATCCTACGCTCAGCGTGACCCGGTTACTGAGTACCGTATACAGGGCGCGGATATGTTTGATGCCATGGTCGCAGATATACGTGACCGTACGGTCCGTACCATGCTTTGCATACGTCCAGCGCAGAAGGAAGCTGAAATCAAGCGCGTTCAGATTGCCAAGCCGCTGACGGAAGGCTTTGAAGGCAGCAATCCGTCGGGGGCAAAAAAGGTAGTGCGTCAGTCTGGACCGGCTCCCATACGGCGCGATAAAACTCCGGGCCGCAACGATCCCTGTCCCTGCGGCAGCGGAAAAAAGTACAAAAAGTGCTGCGGTGCCGGAAAGTCAAACGGTGACAACTGATGGGCTTCGGTATTTTGTTTACGGGATACGCCATATGCTTTTTTGTGTCGATGACGTACTACGGGTACGTTTTCAGACTGGTCGGCTTTTGCATTATGGCGATGGCACTGCTGCGCCTGCGTGAATACGGAAGCAGCTTCAGATATCCGCTGATCGTGTCAGCGGTTATGTCGGTCTTTGGCGTTTACGAAACCTACTATCAGATGGCACTGAAATTTGAGCTGCCTATGCCGGCGTTTTTCAGTACCCTTGAGGGCGCTATGGACTGGTTCTGCATGGCGGGAATCCTTGTATTTAATCTCAGTCTGTTGTATGCGATTTACGATATTGCAAACCGTCTTGACCTCACAAGTCAAAAAAACATGGCTATACGGAACAGTATTTTTGTGTTTATGTATCTTGTCCTTAATGTTCTCGGAATGGGACCGTTTAAGGGTAATGAGACATTCAGCCGGTATTTTGCGTTCCCGGTATTTCTGATACAGCTGTTGTGGGTAATATTTAACCTTGTGTTGATCTTTTCCTGCTATATGTATATCTGTCCCGAGGGGGATGAGGACATGCCCCGGCGCAAGACAGGTATCGGCTTTATCGATCGGCTTGCCGAGGAGTCAGACCGCCGTACCGAAAAGGCTATAAATGACACCAACGAGTATATCAAGC
>ENA-ORSL01002394-ORSL01002394.1-human-gut-metagenome-genome-assembly--contig:-NODE-2394-length-13662-cov-6.966929_pt1 | contig 13662 bp, 11 predicted proteins | sample MGYA00242190_ERZ509157 | MGnify/ENA primary metagenome ERZ509157 (study PRJEB26280, sample SAMEA2338664) | human gut metagenome | biome: human gut; feature: human-associated habitat; material: faeces...
TCAAGTTTATGCTTTATTAACGAGAAGTTTTCTATAGGGGTGCTGAGTAGTTACATAAATTCGAGGAATGATATAGCATGGGGAGATTACTATTTCCTAAATCATGTTGCGCCATCTGATTTTAATCATAAGTTGCATAAGAAAGAATTGTCAAAGTTCTGGGAATCAAAAGGATTCAAGTGTAGTATGATGTTTGATGACTTTTACTCACAGTTCACAGGTGTGCATTCTGAAAGGTATATCTCAATGGATATTTACTATTTCTATATTCTTCCTTGTCTAAACCGTTTTGATTTCCGTTTGGCTTACACTGACAAGAATATGTATCGGACTATTTTTCCTGATTTAAATCAGCCAGAAACGATAGTCAAATGTATGAATGGATGTTATTATATAGGAGATACTCAGTATTCTTCTTTTCAGACGGTCATTGATACTCTCTTATCTGTTAAACATGATTGTATAATCAAACCAACTGTTGATTCTTGTAACGGAGTTGGAATTGCTAAACTTAAGTTTTCCGATGTAGAAGGGCTTAAAGACATACTGGCTTCTTACGGAAAAAATTTTATTGTCCAGAAGAAGGTTAAGCAACATATTGAGATGGCTCGATTGAATACTTCGTCTTTGAATACTTTGCGAGTATTCACCTATAGAACATTAGATGGAGTCATTCACTATATGGAAGGTAAAACATTCGGCAGATTTGGAGGCACTGATTCTGTTATGGATAATGGTTCTGCAGGGGGAGGATTGATTAAGGTAGATGATGATGGAACTGTAGATGATAAAATTGTTTTCTTCAATCGAATGGTTCATGGTTCGTTGGAAAAAGATAAAGGTATTCAGAATTTTGTCATTCCTCGATTTGCTGATATCAAGAAACTTGTTGTAAAGCAACATGAGCACCTTCCTCATTTTGACTTTATTGGATGGGATATTTCTATTGAAGAAAACGGTAACCCAATTTTCATAGAGTTCAATATTGAACCGAGTGTTGAAGGACCACAGATGATTTCAGGTCCATTCTTTGGGAATTATTTCGATGATATGCTTGAACGATTAATAGGGGCAAAGAAAGTTAAATCAAATTGCTACCGCAATGTATTCAAAAATGGATTCGAATATCAACAGATTGTGAACAAGTAGTATGGAAACCAATAATATTATAAAAATTACAATTGGAGGAGACATTATGTCTCTAAAAGAACAGAATGAGGCAATTCTGAGGAAGTACGGAGAATATGACTATCGGGACTATCTCGTTGGAATTAAGAGTATTCTTGAATCGTCAGATTATTGTATCGCCAATTTAGAAACTCCTATTTGTGATTCTAAACCATATACTGATAGTGACTATATATTCAATACTCCATCATCTATTCTTGATGCGATTAAAAATGTAGGCTTTGATTTCTTGTCAACAGCCAACAATCACTGTTTGGACAGAGGGTATGAAGGTATAAGAGAAACTATCGAAGCGTTAGATAAAAGGGGCTTACATCATAGCGGTACTTTCATCAATAATAATGAAGATCAGAGATTCTCCATAATCAATATTAAAGGAGTGACATTTGCGCTTGTTTGCTTTACCTATGGCACCAATTCAGAGCATAATGGTGTTATGCTCGATAATACGCAAATGAGGGGGCTAAATATTTGCAAAAAGCAAAGCAAACCAAGAAAGTTCAAGTTTGATCCTACATCCTTGTCAAAACCTTCTGATTACAACTTCTGTTCCGATGATGTTTCACCTGCTGCAATTCAAAATCCAGCAAATATTGAACTATTGGAAAGGATTTGCAGTCTTATCAAAATTGCAAAAAAACAAGCCGATATCGTAATTGCACTTCCACATATAGGAGGTCAGTTTAATCCGGCACCCGGATTATATACTCGCTATGTTATAGAAAAAATAAAAAATGCAGGGGCTGATATGATTGTATGTAGTCACCCTCATACCACACTCAGATGTGAGACATACAATTTGGGGCAATCTTTATGTGCTTATTCATTAGGCAATTTATGCTTTACTCCTAATGTAGGATGGTATCTTCCAAATTCTTTGGCAGACTATGGCATACTTCTCCATTTGTTTTGGGATACAAAAACAAAAAAGTTTGTTAAAGCAACTTTTGATGTAACAAAAAGTATAGTCGGGGAAGATGAAATAGCAAGAGTTATCCCAACAAAATACCTTTACGAAAACGAGACAAATAGTTCGAAACGAGAATATTTGCTAGTGGAAAATGAAGCTGTTGTAAATAGATTTAGAGGTGGTGCGAAGTGCATACTGCCACAATTAAATTATTTGTTGTAATGCTGATTGCTCAAATTTTCAATAGTATTATGAAGTCTGTAACATACATTCTCTATTCAGAGGATGTAGATTATTGTGTTCTGATAGATTGTGGGTATAGTGAGGTGCTTATACCCACACTTAACGAATTAAGTAAAAAGGTAAAAGCAGTATTTTTGACACACACTCATTACGACCATATCTATGGTTTGAATTTGTTGCTTAAGCATAATCCAGAAACTCTGGTCTTTACAAATGAGGAGGGGCGTGATGCTTTGACCGATACAAAGAAGAATTTCTCAAAGTATCATCCCGAACTTGTTCCTTTCGTCTTTGAGCATATAGAGAATGTGCGACTGCTGGAGGAGGGCGAGAGGGTGCTGTTTGCTGACGAAAAGATGCGAGTGATTTTCACTCCCGGGCACGATGTGAGCTGTATTTCGTATATGATTGGTAAGAATGTGTTCACTGGCGACTCCTATCTGCCAGGGATAAAAACCGTCATGAACTTTCCAAGAAGCAATCGGGAATTAGCATTAAAGAATACTGCTATGCTCAAGGAACTTGAACAACAAGGCTACACCATCTTATGCGGCCATCACTCGTATTTATAACCATGCAGCCATACAGGTAGCACTCTCACAAAAGGAGTTTGCAGTTACCTCCTAAAGTCAGTGGGTCTTCGACAAATCTCGATACTACTGGCTGCTGCAAAACAAAAGATTATTATTATGTGTGGAAAACTATTTAATAAATTGCCTCCCAAGGCTCAGGACGTACTGTATATCCTCGGCAATGGGTTTGACATCGCTCATGGTATCAGTTCAAGATACAGTGATTTCGAAAGATGGGTCAAGGCGAGAGGCAAGAAACAATTGGTAGATATGATGAATGTCTTCTTCAGCAACGAGCACGACCTCTGGGCGGATATCGAAACAGCCTTGGGCGAGTATCGAGAAGAAGAAATATTTGACTACTGCAAGCCGGACGAAGAAATAGATTATGACCACATGATGCGTTCTGTGGCAGCCATAGAGGATGCTCCCGACTGGCTTTTCAAGCCTATCCTCGATGAGTTTCTAGAAAACTTCACAGAATGGGTCGATAGTATCGATATATCATCTGCTCGTCAGCAACAACAGCTCGGAACGCAAAGCAAATACCTAACGTTCAACTATACCGAAACACTCGAAAAGGTTTATAGCATCCCAGATAACAACATCCTCCATATCCACGGTTCAAGGGTAGTTAAGGGTGGCGCTTATATCATGGGGCATAACAACATTAAGCCCGATGACCTTTACGACACTCTCAATGGCGAGCTTTATTTTGAACAGGACACGAAGAATAAGATTATCGGCTGGATGAATGAGCTGCATAAAGACACCTCATCGATTATCCGTCACAATGCCACCTTCTTCCGTTCCTTGTCTGGAATTACGCATGTTGTGGTAATCGGACATTCCGTCAATGAAGTCGATTGGCCATATTTCGATGAAGTCAACAAGAGCATTGGACCTAATGCCCAATGGCAATTCCACTCTCACTCATCCGAGGACAAAGAGCGGATAGAGGCATACATCGCTCATTCAGGAATCGTAAACTTTCAGATTGTTTAAAAAAGGTCAGGGGACAGGTACACGAACCATCCATATTGAATTAAGTAATGGCACGTACAGCAAGAAACCATTCAGATAGCGGAGTCTATCACGTTATATTGAGAGGGGTAAACAAACAACAGATTTTTGAGTGTACTGAAGACTATCAGCGCTTTCTAAATATCTTGCGTACTCTAACAGTTTAGGAGCAAGACGAATCTGGACATCGTTCAAAACTGTGTGGTATATGCCTACTGCCTGATGGGAAACCATGTCCACCATCTCATCAAGGAATCCAGTGAGACCCTCGCTCAAATCATGAAGCGCATATCCTCAACCTATGTATATTACTATAATTACAAGTATGGACGAAAAGGAGATCTCTTTCAGTATCTTTTAGACAGAAACGAATCAGGGACCTGTCCCCTGACCCTCGCTACAAAATGCAGAGCAATTTTATATGTCTTATGCATGTGTTCATGCAATGATATCTGTAATTACTATTTTCGCGATTTGTATTGCGATTGATAATATACGAATTAATACTTTAGAAAAATGGATGTTTATAGTAATAGATAAATATCTTGCAAAGTACAAATTAAAATAATATTTTAATGGAAGATAATTTAAAAGGAAAGACTAAAAAAGGATTGTATTGGCGTTTTTTTGATCAGTTTGCTAACTATGGTATGCAATTTTGTGTTGGTATTGTGATGGCGCGTTTATTGTCGCCATCAGATTATGGAATAACAGCATTGCCTGCTGTCTTTATGCTGGTTGCAGGAACAATACAAGATGGTGGCTTGGGAAGTGCATTGATAAGAAAACCAGATTTGGATGAGAGGGATTTATCAACCTCTTTCTATTATAGTATTTGTGTAGGAATATTCATGTACGTAGCCCTATTCTTTGCAGCTCCTTGGATTGCAGATTTCTATAATACACCTGTCCTAATCCCCCTTATTCGAGTAACAGCATTGTCATTCTTATGGGGTCCATTAAATACCCCTCAAGGTGTGCTGATGAAGAAAAAACTTAATTTTAAAACTCCAGCAAAAATATCTGTTGCCACAAAAGTGTTTTCTTCGATTGTGGGAATTGGTCTTGCTTTTTGTGGTTATGGTTTGTGGGCTTTGGTAATATCTGGAGTTCTTTCAGGTTTGTTTAGTACTATACTAAATTGGTTGGCGGTAAGGTGGATTCCAAAGACTGGTTGGTCTAAGGATTCTTTCAAATATTTATGGGGATTTGGAAATAAAATGATGTTGTCAGGAATGCTCGATACACTATATAATAATATAGCCCCAATATTTATAGGTAAGTATTATTCCCCTGCCCAGTTGGGTGTCTATAATCGGGCTCAAGGTTATGCAGCAATGCCTTCACAGAATGTGACAGGTGTAATTGCCAATGTTTCCTTCCCGGTATTGAGTCAAATTCAAGATGATGATGAACGTTTGGCTTATAATTATCGACGAATGCTGAAGGTATCAGCATTCGTTATATTTCCAGTTATGCTAATGTTGTCAGCTTTAGCTCGTCCATTGGTAATCACCATGATTACTGCAAAATGGGAGGCTTGTATCATCTTGTTGCAAATTATCTGTTTTTCAATGATGTGGTATCCAATTCATGCCATCAACTTAAATCTTCTTCAGGTGAAAGGGCGTTCTGATTTATTTCTTAGATTAGAGATCATCAAGAAAGTGCTGGGTTTGTCAATTCTTGTTATAACTCTGCCACTCGGGTTGGTTTATTTCTGTTTGGGAAATATTGTTTCTTCTATGTTTTCTCTCGTTATCAATACCTATTATACAGGCAAACTTATCAATGTTGGCTATTTTAAGCAGATGAGAGATTTACTTCCAATATTTGGATTAAGTCTCTTTATGTGGTTAAGCGTTCATTGCGCAATTTATTTCATCCCCAACATGTTGCTTCAAATATTTGTAGGTGGTTGTGTGGGATTCATAATATACATTGGAGGTGCTTTGCTATTTAGGTTTGACGAATTAAAGGATGTCAAATACTTACTCCAAAGAAAATCGTAGAAAAACGACCTGCAATTTTATAATTTTAGGGTTAGCAGACAATTACATAGGTGGAGGAAATTATATGATATATGTTTTCAATTGAACAATGTTGGACTTAAACTATTTGTTTATATCTTGACTATGAATCACAGGTTTGATAAATTGAGTATATAATTATTTTCGAAATATTATGGAACAGGATATTAAAAACCAGCAACCATTAATGGTTACAATTCGCTGCATAGCATACAACCAAGAAGCATACATTCGTGACTGTTTGGAAGGCTTTGTGATGCAAAAGACAAACTTTAGATTTGAGGCGATTGTGCATGACGATGCCTCTACGGATGGAACCGCAACGATAATCAAGGAGTATGCAGAGAAGTATCCAGACATCATCAAGCCGATATTAGAAACAGAGAACCAGTATTCTAAACATGATGGTTCCCTTGGGAGAATTATGGATGAGCACACTCATGGTAAATATGTAGCATATTGCGAGGGGGATGATTATTGGATAGACCCACTGAAGTTGCAGAAACAAGTTGATTTATTAGAGAGTAATCCTGATGTAGGAATGGTTTATACTGGATTTAAACGATATTATCAAAAGGAGAATAAGGAAATACCCGGAAACGGGAAACAACAATATTTCGATGATTTGATATTGTCTAATCAAATTCAAACAAATACAGTTTTATTGCGTTCTGCTATTCTTAGACAGTATGAAAAAGAAATATTACCAATTGCCGTTATTCGAAAATGGAAAATGGGTGATACTCCTAAATGGCTATTTGTCATGGCTCATTCAAAAACAATGTATTTACCAGATGTAACAGGTGTTTATAGGATATTGGAAAACTCTGCAAGTCATTTTACTTCTTTTGAAAAGGATTATGAATTTTGGGAAAGTCTTTATGATTGTACCATATTTTTTGCAAAGAAATATAGACCAGACTCTGATTTATGCTCAGAAATAGCAGTTGATCAAATAGAAAGATATTTGACTATGGCAAATATATATAAAGTGAATTTAAAATTTCCTTTATATAATCATTTGAAAAAATATAAAATATTCACATTTAAACGATATGTTTCATGTAAACTTCGCTCATTTATTTGGGGACGTAAATTCTATGTTAAATTAAAACGATAGTTATGAATCCATTAATATCTGTTATAATTCCTGTATTTAATGTAGTGAGGTTCTGTCCAAAATGTATTCATAGTATTCTTTCACAAACATTTCAAGATTTTGAGTTACTTCTAATTGATGATGGGAGTACTGATGGATCTGAAAACCTTTGTGATAGTTTGGCGAGTGAAAATGAAAGAATACAGGTCTTTCATATTAAGAATTCTGGACCATCTAATGCTCGAAATGTCGGCTTGAAACATGCTAAAGGTAAATATATCTATTGCATGGATAGTGATGATTATTTGGAAAAAGATGCTTTTGCCAAAGTTGTGGAAGAAATGGAGAAAGGTTATGATATGGTTTCTTTTAATTTCATCAGAGAAGATGAAGAAGGAAATATTTTGAGACATTCTTCATTCAAAAAGCAAAAAATGATCTTTTCAAATAGAGAAGAACTGCTTCAATTCCTGTGTCGTTCATTTCTATGTTATGAAGTAGGATGGGAAGGATGGAATCGTTTTTATAGGAAAGACATTATTAACAAATTTCATATTCGATATTGTATGGATAGCAGGATTGGAGAGGACATGGCATTTTGTTTGTGCTATATGTTACATATTTCTTCATATCAAGTTTTACCTGATGAATATTATCATTATATCAAACGAGAGGGAACATTATTGAGCAAATCTAAGGAAACAAATAATTTTCCTGTCTTTGAAAAGATGGCATTTGGGGTGTTGGAGCATATAAATCAATATTGTGATAAAGATTTTTTAAAATGTTATCCGACGATATTGATGTCGTTTCTTGCGATGGAATTAAGTCGTTTACATGGATTAGGCATAATTGAATGTGAAGGCGGCAAATTGGCTTATCAATCTTTGTCCAAGAAAACACTGAACATGCTGCGAAGATTTGTAAAAGAAACTACAGGAAAGAGTCTCTTAGGCTTGGGACTTTTTTTGAAATATAGATATGATGCAATGATGTGCATAAATAATGGTTCAAATATTCATTGTATATTAGCAAAAGCGCAATATAACCTTTATTATAAGATGCGTGCTTTGTATCATCGTATAAGATAAATTTGTAATTATGGACGTTTCAATCATAATACCAACATATAATGTGGCTCCTTACATTATTGAATGTTTGGAAAGTGTTGCTTCACAAACCTACCAAGGAGTGATAGAATGTATTGTCGTTGACGATTGTGGTACGGACGAGAGCATTCCGTTGGCGCAGGAGTTTATAGATTCTTATAAGGGAAATATTAAATTTCGCATCTGTCATCGTGAGAAAAATGGTGGACTTTCGGCAGCGCGTAATTCTGGACTCTTTGAAGCAAAAGGTGAGTTCGTTTATTTCTTAGATTCTGATGACTATGTAACTCCGGATTGTATAGAGAGTTTAGTAAAAGTAGCCAAACTGTTTCCGAATGTAGAAATTGTACAAGGAGGAATTGTTAATACAAAGGGTACTATTATTTATGATTCCACGAGGTTTAAAACACCACAATTGTTGGTAGATAGAAAGGCTATTTATTCTAAACTTGTATTTGGAGAATTGCCTGTAAGTTCTTGGAATAAGTTGATTAGGCGTGATTTCTTGAAAGAAAATAGCATTGATTTTTATGAAGGCGTAATACATGAAGATGTTGACTTTCTTTATAAATTAGCTGCGCATGTTACTTCTTTTGCTTTATGTCCAGTGATAACATATTGTTATCGGGTTCAACGAGAAGGAAGCATTCTTTCGACAACAAACGATGATCGCTCTACCCAATCTCGTATTCTTGTATATAATGCCTGTTTGGATAAAAAAATGAAGATGCCTTTCCGAAAGCTATTGACAAGAAGTATCTTCCTAAGATTAATTTTTGTGCTTCAAACAGCCCATGTATCACACAACTTACGATATAGTTTTAACACCCTTTGTTGGAGGACTGTGCATGAGGCATCTGGAATGGATGGATTCTGGATGGGGTTATATTTGAGAGCCCCTAAATTTCTAAAGAATAGATTCTATAATCTCTATAGCAAAAAAATGAAAAGTCTTTAGTACGGAATATAGTTTGATAATTAAATAATTTTTTTAAACAAAATAAATATGAAAGTAATTGGAGTTATTCCGGCTCGTTATCAGTCGAGCCGTTTTCCTGGTAAGCCTTTGGCTGACATTTGTGGCAAACCTATGATTTGGTGGGTATATAATCAAGTGTCTCAAGTAAAAGAATTTTCTGAGATATATGTAGCTACTGATGACGAGCGTATCGTTGCTTGTTGTGAGGAATATGGTATGAAGTATGTGATGACAAGAAAGGATACTCCAAATCATATTCATCGTATCTGGGAGGTTACTGAAATGATAGAGGCAGATTACTATATAAGTATAAATGGGGATGAGCCTCTTATTTCGCCAGATAATATTCGACAGGCATTCCCATCTGAAGTTATCAGTGATCGTCCTTTTTTCCAGAGCGTTTACCGTGAGATGCATGATCCAGCAGAGGTGATGGATATTGCTAATGTTAAGATTGTACTTAACAAGGAAGGTGTTTGCATGTACCAGTCACGTTATCCAATTCCATGCCCTAAAGGTTCTTTGCTTTTCACCTACAAAAAGGCGATTGGTATAGAGTGTTTCAACAAGAAAGCTCTTGATATCTTTGCTCATACTCCAATGGGTGTAATGGAAAAAATAGAGGATATAGATCATTTGCGTTTCTTAGAGAATGGCATTCCTATTTATTATAAGCAGATAGATTCTGAATCTCTATCTGTAGATACCAAAAATGATTTGGAGAAAGTAAGACTAATTATTGAAGAACGTTTGAACAAGAAATAATTATGAAGAATGTTAAAATATTGGATTGTACGTTGCGTGATGGAGGTAGAATCATCAACTGTGCATTTCCAAATTCACAAATCAAGGATATTGCTTACCGTCTTGCCGATGCTAATATCGACATCATTGAGGTCGGTTTCCTGCGTGATGCGAAAAGTGTAAATTATCAGGGCAACAGCACGTTCTTTACAGATGTTGACCAGATACGTCCTTTTGTCAATCGTAAGAAAGATACGATGTATGTGGCTTTCATTGACTATGGCATGTTTGACTTTAGCACATTGAAGCCATACGATGGTACTTCCATAGATGGTCTGCGTATAGGTTTTACTCGTAAGAATTTCGAGAATGACCATGAGGAGATCTTGGAGTGCCTTGCAGAGGTGAAACAGAAAGGTTATAAATTGTTCGTACAGGGTGTGAACTCCTTGGGTTATACCGACCGTGAACTTTTGGGCATTGTGGATATAGTCAATCAGATACAACCAGAGGGCTTTGGCATTGTAGATACATATGGTGCCATGTATATGGATGATGTAGATAGGCTTTATACCATTGTTGATCACAATCTGGATGAAAACATTGCCATTGATTTCCACTCCCATAACAATTACCAACTTTCATTTGCCTTTGCTCAGGAAATCATTAGATTGAGCAACGGTAAGCGAGAAGTAATTATTGATGGTACATTAAATGGTATGGGCAAGTGTGCTGGCAATCTGAATACAGAATTATTGGTGGATTACTTGGTTCGTAAGCGTAATTATGACTACGATTTTGATGCAATCCTTGACATCATTGACGACCATATATACAATTATCACCTTCAGCATCAATGGGGCTACTCCATTCCTGCCTTGATGGGTGGTATCTATCGTTCTCATCCAAACAACATCATCTACCTGACAGAGAAGTTCCGCTTGGCCACCAAGGACATCAAGTATATCATCAGCATGATAGACCCAGACAAGCGTATGCGTTATGACTATGACAACATACAGCGTCTTTACCAGGAGTATAATCATGTAAAGGTGGATGACAAGGAGAATTTAGCTTTGTTGCAAAGAATTTTGAAAGGCAAGAAAATCCTCTTGCTGATGCCAGGACAGTCTATCAGTCAGTATAAGGATGAAATTCTGAAAAAAATCGAAGTGGAAAACTTGTTTGTTATTACAGTCAACTTCCGTGATGAAACTTTCGATAAATATTCTGAACTCGCATTTTGGGGTAGCCAGAAACGCTATGAGCATTATACTGACTTACGAAAGGAAGTAACGTCTCTGATTACTTCCAACATCGAGAGTGACATGGAGGATGACATCATAGTAAACTATGACTCGTTTGTTGACCGTACCCAAGAATATAGTGACAATGCTTCCTTGATGTTGATGCGTATTTTGCAGAGAGTAGGTGTTGTCAGCTATTATGTAGCAGGATTTGATGGCTTTACCGTTAATGGAAGTTATTATAACAAGACGGATTTCTCGGAAGAACGCTTTCGTTCTCAATATGATGCAATAAATAAGGAAATTGCTCATCAGCTTTCTAAATTTGCAGAATCTCTTGATCGTCCGGAAGATATAGAGTTTATAACGCCAAGTATTTATTCTAATATATTCAAGCGATGAAAATTAAGATGTTGGTAATGGATGTAGATGGTACCATGACAGATGGTAACATCTACATGTCTGCTTCAGGTGAGGCTTTTAAAGCTTTTAATATTAAAGACGGATATTCTATCTATACATTGGATAAGTATGGTATAACGCCCGTTATAATAACAGGAAGAGAGTCACAGATTGTAGCTCGCCGAGCAGAAGAACTTAAAATCTCAGAGGTTCATCAAGGCGTACATGATAAGTTAGCTATGTTACATGAGGTAATGGAAAAGCATCATGTAACGAAAGATGAGGTTGCTTACATCGGAGACGACTACAATGATATGGATTGTATGAAGATCTGTGGTTATGTAGGTTGTCCTGCAGATGCTGAGGATGATATCAAACCTTTTGTAGATTACATTTGTCAGGCTCGTAGCGGTGAGGGCGTCATCCGAGAGTTTGTGAAAAGAATAATATCTTTAAATAAGTAATGGACCTGTGAAACATCAAACACTAAGTTCACGAAAAAGAATCTTTTGGATAGATTGGGCTAAGGCAATAGGAATTTCTCTTGTTGTTTGGGGACATTTTTCTCCAATAGCACGACATGAGATATTCCTATTCCATATGCCTTTTTTCTTCATGATTTCTGGTTTGCTATATCGACAGAAAGGTTTAATGAATGAGTTGAAAGGATCTGTATTTTCATTGGTGCTGCCCTATTTAATATATAATTTTTTATACATGAGTCCACTCCCCTTTGGGGGGGCAAGGGATATTAAGACTGTCGTCAATGTGTTGTTGGGAAATCAAGAACAGCTTTGTTATGTAATGGTTCCACTGTGGTTCTTGGTTGCTTTATTTGTAATGAGAATTATTTGTTCTTCTCCGAGAATTAAAATGATATATTGGGGAATAATATCTATCTTCTTTTCCTTTTTATTATTTGGATATTTGGATATCGATCAAACTTCTGATTATTTTCAACTTAAGACAGCTTTCTTTTGTATTCCATTCTTTGCTATTGGTACATATATTAAGCCATTAATAAAATGGTGTGAACATAAAAAGTATATGTTCGTAATTTTTATGGGCTTATTTATATTAAGCTTATTAATAGGTCTTTGGAATGCTCCTGATAGAGATACAAACGTTTTTCATTGTTTCTTTGGGAATAATCTTTTCCTCTATTATTTTTCTACAATTGGTATCTGCATTTCTCTGTTGGTATGTATATCTTTCTGCTTTAAATCAATATACTCGCAAATCGTAGAAAAAATTAGTATAGGAACATTACTGATATTGTGTTTGCATTTGCCTATTAGGTGGCATATTCCTCAATTAATAAATAATGATGTAATCATGTCTATTATAAATTTTGTATTGGTAATGATTATATGTTATTTTTTGATTCTTTTGGCATATAGATTCTTTCCGATTATATTGGGAAAGCGAATCAAATTAAATAAATAATTTATGGGAAATCTATTTGTAGTTTTTACCCCACTTCAACTATTTGTATCGCAACAGATTATTCGACAGGAGAATTTAAAGAATAATGTGGTGATATTTGGTTGGGATAGCCAGTTCCATGATGCTTTTGAAATGATGTGCTTGGATGAGTTATGGCATAAGAAAGTCTTCAGGGAGGATATTAATAAGTGGGGAAGTTTTAAATTGAACAATTTTGCAAGTGTAAAGAAAAGTAAAGACGATTTTAGATGGCTTAAAAAGACATGCGAGGAGGAACATATTGAAACGATATATTTAGGGGAAGTCCTTAATCAGATGTGCCGTTTTGTAGCTGTTGCCTTTTCACATTTGAAATACAAAATTGCTTTCTTTGAGGAAGGTACGAGCCATTATGTCAATCGACCATATAATATGGAACTGACTTGGCAGGGAAGAATTAAGGAATCTTTACTTGATTGGTTGTTTTTCAAGCCAGTATTTGGCTGTGATTTTGCCAAATGGCATTGTACACCCAACCGTCCATACGATGAGTTGCCTATGGATAAAAGGTATAGCATGATTCCTTTTCATAATAAGACTTTTGATGTACGATTGAATGTTGAGCCAATGTTCTCAGAAAAGTTGAAAAAATATGTGGAATCCAATATTCCTTCTGATGTTGAGGAGCGTC
>ENA-ORSL01002397-ORSL01002397.1-human-gut-metagenome-genome-assembly--contig:-NODE-2397-length-13656-cov-9.262260_pt1 | contig 13656 bp, 19 predicted proteins | sample MGYA00242190_ERZ509157 | MGnify/ENA primary metagenome ERZ509157 (study PRJEB26280, sample SAMEA2338664) | human gut metagenome | biome: human gut; feature: human-associated habitat; material: faeces...
AAACGCCACGTTTGATAGATGAATGGCAAATAGCACCTAAGTTCTGGGATGCCGTCAGAAATGAAGTGGATAAGCGTGATGATGATGGGCAGTTCATACTGACTGGGTCTGCTGTACCACCTAGTTATGACGAAATCTTTCATACGGGTACGGGGCGTTTTGCCTGGCTCAAACTCCGAACGATGAGTTTGTGGGAATCAGGAGATTCTACAGGAGAGGTTAGCCTTGCCAAATTGTTCGCAACCGACAGGACGGATTACTTCGTAGAAGGAATCAACCCAATTGACTTGGAGCATCTGGCATATTTGACTTGTCGGGGTGGCTGGCCGAAAGCCTTGGATAAGAAAAGCAAACAGGCTGCTTTACAGCAGGCCTTTGAGTATTTTGAGGCAGTAACCAGATTCGATGTATCCCGTGTAGATGGAGTCAACCGTGATAGTGAATTGGCACGGAGGATTATGCGTTCGTATGCGAGAAATCAGGGAAGTCAGGCTACTGCAAGTACCATTTTGGCAGATATTGCCAACAATGAGAGTACTGAGGTTAGTGAGAATACCATCTATTCCTACATCAAGGCTTTGAAGAAGATATTTGTGATAGAGGATTCTACAGCCTGGAACCCGAATATGAGAAGCAAGTCGGCGATACGTACTTCTGATACCAGATATTTTACCGACCCTTCGATTGCAACGGCTGCATTGGGAATGGGACCGGATGACTTGATCAATGATTTGAGTACGTTTGGCTTATTCTTTGAAACCTTGTGTGTACGTGATTTGAGAGTTTATGCTGATGCATTAGGTGGCTCCGTTTATCATTTTCGTGATAGAAAAGGTCTGGAGTGTGATGCTGTAGTTCATCTTCGTAATGGCAAGTATGGGTTGATAGAGGTGAAGCTGGGTGGCGACAAGCTCATAGAGGAGGGCGCAGGAAACTTGGTGACCTTGGAAAGTAAAATCGATACCGATAAGATGAAGTCACCATCTTTCAAAATGGTGCTGACTGGTGTCGGTAAATATGCCTACCAGCGTCCGCAGGACGGCGTATATGTTGTGCCGGTAGGGTGCTTGAGAGATTAGGAATCTATTTGTTTCTTTTCTCTATTGGAGGTCAGCCTGTGTTTTCATACGAACTGGCGTCCTTGACACATTAATATATTATATAGGGGCATCTTTGTTTCTTGAATAGAGACAGAGGTGCCCCTATCATATATTAATAAACTTCATAAATTCACTGTCATTATGTCAAGAAACAAGAAAACATCAGAGTCTTTATTCCAGTTCATGAACCTCCTCATCGCCCTGTTGCTGAAGAACGGGCAATACCGCACCTCGCTGCATTACAAGGCATCCCTCAACAGCTTTAAGCGATACCGTGACAACAAGGATATTGCCCTAAAAGAGATAGATGCAGAAGTGATGCGCTCGTATGAGGCGTACCTGCATCATACGGCGGAGGTATGCAAAAATACCAGCTCCTTCTATCTCCGCATCCTCCGTGCCACCTACAACAAAGCTGTGGCAAAGGGACTGACGCCACAGCAGCATCCCTTCTCGGATGTCTATACCGGTATTGCCCAAACTCGCAAGAGAGCCATACCTACAGAGAATGTCAGCCAGATCAAGAGTCTGCAATCTGTCAAGGATCTCAATCCCAAGGAAGAGATGGCAAGAGATACATTCCTGATGAGTTTCTATCTGCGTGGTATCTCTTTCATCGACCTGGCTCATCTCCGCAAATCTGACCTCAAGGACGGTTATCTTCATTATACAAGAAGAAAGACAGGACAGCGTCTCACCATCCGATGGGAGAAGGAGATGCAGGAGTTGTTGGAAAAGTATCAGGCGCAGACCGCCTCCTCATCTTATCTCTTTCCTTTCCTTGTTGATGATGGAAACAAAAGACAGGATAAAACTATTGACAAAAAGCAGGATGAGGCACGCCTATATCACAATGCGGAAGCGCGTATCTCCTACCACCTCAGAAAGTTTGGAGCTACGATAGGCATCAAGGGCAAGCTCACCCTCTATGTTGCCCGCCATTCCTGGGCAACGACGGCAAGAGATAATCATATCTCTATCTCTGTCATCAGCGAGGCATTGGGACATCATTCCGAAACCACCACACAAATCTATCTCCGTTCCATCAAAAGCTCAGAAGTAGATGATGCCAACGCCAAGATACTGGCAGCCCTATAAGCCACAAAAAAGAATAAAAAGAGGGATTATGTAAAATGAACCAAAATGAACCAATTTTTCTGAATCTCTATATAAGAGACACAGAATCTTACCGCAAAATTACGAAAATTATTGGAAACAAGCAAATTATGGGTGTTAAAAAATTAATATCGTTCTACGAAAATCAACATTTTTTTACGCTTCTTTTCGTACATAATTTCCTAAGTCGTTGATTGAACGAATGTTTTCGGCATTTCTGTGTCTCTTATATAGAGATTCAGAAGAACGGGAGTGATTGAGGGAAGGATTTTGAGGACAAAGGAATCGGACAGCTAATCATTCCAAGGGTTGCAGACTATCATGCTCTTGGATCAGGAGTACGTCTGTGATTAGAGGTTTCCGTTATTGGAAATAGACTAACCAACCCTTTCTTGCCAAGTGTTTTGAAACATGATTTCACGACACGGGGGAATGAGAAGTACACCCTGATTAAAATAGAAAAAAATAAACAATGATACAACCAGACAAAGAGGAGAGTTGGTACGCATTCAAGATATTTTTTGGGAAAGGAAAGCCTATCAAGGCATATTTCGTTGCCAAAGGAATAGAGCATATTTATGATGTGAAACAAGAATATTGGGACAAGAATAAGAAAAAGAGTCTGGTGAAGGAAGTTCCTATTATGCCATCTCTCATTCTTTTCCGTACTACGAGAACAGATGCCGAAGAGATTGAACGCAAATTTCTCAATAAAGTGATGCTCTATCGTGGCAAAAATTCTGAGAACTTGAAAGAACCTTCTAAAATTTCAGAACGTGAAGTGAAAATCTTCAATATTGTAGCAACTTCTGGTGTTGAAGGACTGGATTTTTACGATGAGTATAATCCCAAGTTTACCAGAGGCGACAAGTTCCGAGTCATTGAAGGTCCTTTGAAAGGAGCGGAAGGCTATGTCGTCCGTATCAAAAAAGATCATAAACTTTATGTGAGTATCAAGGGGTTATGTGCTGTTACGACAGGATATATTCCTAAAGCATACTTGCAAAAAATCGAATAGAGTATATGAAAATGTCAGATATTAAGCAAGTGGTACTGACGAGGAAAAGTACCTCGCCAGTAACAGAGTATTAATCGAGATGATGATGAGCAGCCCAGCTGCCCGCATCCAAACACGGACACTCTTTGGGAGTAGTCCCCGGCAAATCCCGATGCCCCACAATCTTCGCTTTCGGAAAGAGAATCTTCAGATTCCTGAAAAGGTCAATGAGTCTCGTTTCCTGCTCAGTTGTCATGGTGTTGCAAGGTTTGCCTTGCTCATCGAGCCCTCCCTCATAGCAGATGCCGATAGAGCATCTATTATAAGGTCTGGCATGAGCCCCCACCTCCAGCAGCTTACGGTGCTGCGTCATCGTACCATCCTTACGGATGTAGAAGTGATAGCCGATGTCATAAAACCCACGAGCCTTATGGTCACGGCGCAGCTGTTCCACACTATAGTCCTGATTGCATCGGCTAGCCGAGCAATGCAGTACCAGAAATCTCACAGAGTCGGCAGACATCATGTTCTTGCCGTTCTCCACTTTGGCGAGGAGCATGCGCTCAGAGCGAACCTTCCCCCCGCCAATGTTCATTGGAAATGTATCTTTCGTCATAGGAATAATTCAACATTCAACACTCAACATTCAACATTGCTATAAGGCACTCGCGCACGAGCTTACTCCCAGTGCCGTGAGAGCAGCAATCAGCGCCTGCACGATGGCATTCACGATTTGAGTCCAGGAAATCTTGTTTGGATTTGATTCAGAGTTAGAACGAAACATTTTCATAATCAATAAAATTTAAATGAAACAATAAGTTATCAGAGTTTAGCAGTGCCTCCCTTTCAGAGAGGTAAGGCACTGCCAGAGTTGGAGACTATTCCAATCCGTCACCATTGTCGGAACCTGTTCCGCCAGCCTCGGTGCCGGAACCGCCGCCAGTGGTCTCACCACCCGTAGTCTCTCCGCCAGTAGTTTCGCCGCCGGTAGTCTTATCCTTCTTCTCTTCACCGTACTTGACGAGTTCGATGGAATCAGGAATCAGGTTGTAGAGACGAGTACCATTCTGCAACTTGGTGAAAGAAGGACGGAAGGCAGGAACGAGACTCTTGACGAGTTTAGCGTTCGCCTTATTCTCATCTTCTACAGCTTTGCCGGTAATGAAGCGGATGAAGAGTTTGCCGAATCCAAGCAACTCGATGTCGTAACCCTTCTTCAGGTTCTCCTTCACGTAGTAAGCATAGCGGTCGAGTACCGCCTTTACGTCTGCAGGAGTAGCTGTAGACTCCACTGCGATTTGGTTAGCAACCTCCTCGGTGGTCAAGGTTCCGTAACTGTAAGGTCTAACAGAAAAGAGTGTCTGACCCTTCTTCTCACCCATGTTAATGGTCTTCTTTGCAACTTTGTAGCTTTTACTCATAATTGAAACATTTAAAAGATTAATACTAAAGTTCAGTCATCGTCAGTTCAACGAGATTAGCAATCCCGTTTGTTCTGATTGACGTTGCGAAGATACAACATTAGCGAGGCGAAAACAAATGCCTTCACTGACGTTCACCATCTGTTTACCACTCATTCACTATACGTTCACTTTTAATAAAAATCATAGCAATGGAAGATACCAGCAAGGCAAATATCGTCTTTAATATCTCTGGCGGTAACAACCAGATTCTGCCCAATGCTATCAAGGCTGAGCAAAACTTTTATGGCGACAAGTACATAGAGGAGATGATGAAGGCGAAGACCACAAGTCAAGAGCCTGTTCTCTCACCCGAAACAACCCGCCTCTCCTTATATATTAATAATGTGGAAGCATTAGCAGAATATGTAGCCAAGCTCTCTGCATGCACCAATGCCAAGGAATTGGCTCAGGTGGTGATGGATATGGTGAATGATACAGATGTAAAGGTTGACCAAGATATTATGGTGAAGCAGGAGTTCATCGAAGTCTTACAGCCCTTGGCTCCTCAAGTTACTACAGGCATCAGTAATATCCGCAAGTATATCAATGAAGCTTGGTATAAGTGGAAATGATCACCAATGAAGTAGCGTGAGGAAAAATACTGACAAAAGGCACTTTTACGCACTCCATAATTTCAGAATTTTCAATGAATCCAAATCCGTTTTGTAGAATTGAAATTATGCTGAGGCTTGGTAAGTTATTGATAATCAGCAGTGTATAAAATTGAAAAATATACTTGATCTCTTGAAAATCTATAGTCGTACGACTATGACCCCTATAGTTGTACGACTATAACTCCAGAGTTGTACAACTATAGCATGTATAGTCGTACAACTGTAGCTTTACAGTCGTACAACTATAGAATTTTCAACTCGCAAAACTTGCGGATTATGGTCAATTGCTGCTGAAAATTGGCTTTTATTAATTCTAGATGGTTAATTTAGTATGGAGGATAAATATTTGTACATGATACAGAAGGCACAGGAGTTCATGAATGAGAATCACTTTGCCGACGTCTCCCGTGTGCAATGTCTGCTACGCAAGATGATGTCCAAGGAGTATCATGGCCTCATCGATCAAATCAAGGAGTGTCAGGATCCCCATGCTATCTTCAATATTCATGGCGGAAACAATCTCATTGCGCCCACTGCCAGCCAGGCAGAGCAAAAATTGGTGGAGAAACCTGCTGACGAGATAAAAAAAGATAAGGAATAATCAAGAAAGAAGACCGAGATGCTGAACGATTTCGATTCACCATTCGATATCACCGTAGATTTCCACAAGTAATTGGGCGGAGTTGAAAAAACACCCCAAAAATTTGGTAGTTTCACAGAAAACCCTTATATTTGCACCTAAAAAAGGAGATACAATAATGAAGACAATAGATCAGATTTTGAAAATAAAGGCAGTAGTGCTTTACATTCTGAAAGCATTCCCAGAAGGAGTTGATTATATTCATCTCTTTAAGGTTATGTATTTTGCGCAGCAAGATCAGTTAAAGGAATATGGATTGCCAATCATTTACGATACCTTTGTTGCAAGAAAGCATGGTCCAGTACCTGCTTTAACCTATAAGGTGTTGCGTGGTATTGAAGGCAAGGCAGACCTTTCTACGCCAGAATTAAAGGATTTTGCAGATTCATTGAATATAGCCATCTCTCAGGATGGTCATCAACTTGTTCTAGCTTCCAAGAATGCGGAATGCGATATGGATGAACTATCTGTAGCTGATGTGAAGATGTTGGATAAATGGATTGAAAAGTGCAAGGATGTAGAATCCTTTGACCTATCCGATAAGTCACATGAAGACAGAGCTTGGAAACGTGCAAAACGTCAGGCTGACAAGACAGGTGAGGACTCCAAGATAACCATGTATGATATGGCAGCCGCGGCAGGAGCAAGCAAAGACATGCTATGCGTAATTCGCGACCGTCAATCAGTTCAAAAAGCATTATCATGGATTTAAGGGAGTTGCAGAAAACCTATCTTGATAATCTTCGTAAGGTTACCGAAGATAAATTAGAAATAGGTTCATTGGTACGAACAGTCATTTCAATAGAAGAAGGCTTGGTCTTCAAGGATGGAAGAAAGCAGAAACCAAAGAAGTTAGTAATTATCGGAGTAGATAAAGTGAAAAAAGTATGTTATGGTTCAGTATTGGTTAATACAAAAATGAGTCCTAAGGCAGCTTGTTCCGATTCTTTTCTTTCAGCCCAATATCTTCTTCATCAAACAGATTATCCTGAATTCTTGAAGTATGATAGTTTTGTTGATTGTGGCATGCTCTTTTCTATCCCATTAAAGAAATTGATGGAAGGAGAGTATTTTGGAACTTTGACCTCCCAAGATCTCCAAGGCATCTTTGAGGTACTTAAAACAACCGAAACTCTTACTAATAAGGAAAAGAAGAGATTTGGAATCATTTGAAGAAGTTAGTTCCATTTTGGAACATACTGCCTCTGATGGGCACCTCCCCTGAGGTAATCCTCTCAAAAGTAGTATAAAAACAATATTCCTCATTCGAGCGACGACAAGTGCAGAGCGATACTGCAATGAGGAACAAATATAACATTTTTCAAAAAACAGATAGGTGTAACTACTTGGAATATAGTGGGGACGCTGTATTGGTGATATACCTTATTCGTGTAATTCGTGCAATTCGTGTTCAGTAAAATCAATGCGTAATTCGCGTGCAGAGAAATATCTATTGCTGCGAAGCTTAGTGAGAACCGTTGCTGCAACGAGAGTATCTGTGCAAATCCGTGAATTGAAAATCGGCGGCCGAAGGGAGATTTGTCCACCGGACCCACTGACCAGTGGGAAGTAAAGCCAAATCTGTGGGAGATTAGAGCAAGAATCAAAAACTCCTCCAAAAATTTGGTAGTTTCACAGAAAACCCTTATATTTGCAGGCAATAATTAGAATATTACGCTTATGGCAACATTGGTACTCGATAATACATTATATCAAGGCTATGCAACGATAGCAGAGCAGAATAACATCAGTGTGACTGATGCTATGGAAGAAGCTTTGCGATTATTGAAGCAACACTTGAAAAAGAAACCAAGTCTTTCGTTAAGACAACGACTTGAGAAGCGTATTCTTGAACTTCGAGATTTGCCGGCAAATTGGGATTACGCAGGTTCCCCTTCCATATCATCAGAAGCATGTGATTATTCTCAGAAGGTTGTTTCATCCTGTAGCGAATCATTGCTTCAGGGATTAGCAATATTCCCAAATACCAATGGCTATATATTAATGCAATGGAAGACCTCCAAAGGAGACGCCTGTTTGTCTATTCTTAGTGATAGAATAGTATATGATGTCAATTATGGAGAGATAGAGAAAGAAGGTATCCTTCCTCTTTCAGAACTCCCTAAATTTTTGGAAGTCTTAAAGAACATAGCCTAATGTTGTTTTAAAATAGGGGTAGTACCCAGCACCTTTAGCAAGATAATAGGAAGGCGGTCCCATCCCGCAAACCTGGCGAAGACCGCTTTGGTCCGCCAACCTTAGAGCGTAGCGGTTCTGAGCACCGGAGGGCGGTTACATCCCTTGCCCTTTAGCTGCTTATTACGAAGCATGCAATGCTGAAAGATTTCGCTTCACCATTCGATATCACCGTAGATCTCTACAAGTAATTGGTCAGAGTTGAAAAAACTCCCCCAAAATTTGGTGGTTTCACAGAAAACCCTTATCTTTGCTGCGAATTAAATATAGAAGTTATGGCACAGTTAACATTACAGATAGATAGTCCATCTTTGTTGGAGCAATTAAAGAATGTCCTCTCTCTTATGAGAGGCGTTAAAATAGTTTCAGACTCCCCAGTTTCAAGGAGTGCTGCTTTGGAAGATGTTCCAAACGCAGAAACTTTGGCAGCAATGAAAGAGGCTGAGAGTGGTCATGATGCGGGAGTAGTTCGAGTAGATAGCTTAGAAAGTTTCATGGCATCAATGGAGGAATAGGGTTTATGAAAGAAATTCGAAAGACCTCGCAGTTCAAGAAAGATTATAAGCGTTTTAAGAATGATAAAGAATTTGTAGAAACGCTTATGGGGATAGTTAAGCTTTTGGCAGAAGGCAATCAGATACCGGAAGAATATAATCCTCATTCTTTGAAAGGCAACTGGAAGAACTATATGGAATGCCATATAGAAAATGATACACTTTTGATTTGGTTTGATAAGAACAATAATGCAATAGAATTAGTTCGTTTAGAGGCAATTGTATCAGGTGTATCTGCCATCATCACAAAGGTTGCAACCAAACGAAAAATGGAGAAGGCACCACGCAAATCTATCTCAATTCTATCAAAAGCTCAGAAGTAGATGATGCCAACGCCAAAATACTGGCTGCCCTATAAGCTGCAAAAAAAGAATAAAAAGAGGGATTTTGCAAAATGAACCAAAATGAACCATTTTTCCAGAATCTTTACATGAGAGAAACAGAAAAACCGAAAACTTTCGTTCAATCAACGACTTAGGAAATTATGTACGAAAAGAATAGTAAAATAATGTTGATTTTCGTAGAATGATATTAATTTTTTAACACGCATAATTTGCTAGTTTCCAACAATTTTCGTATTTTTGCAAGGAGATTCTGTGTCTCTTATATCGAGATTCAGATGAACGTCATCAAAAAACGAACTTGATTCGCATGATGAAAGAGACAAATATACAATCACAGGTTACGTCCACTATTGCAGTGGGACGACGGCGAAGCCATGGCAAAAAGTGAAGGATATGTAGCTGAAAATAGTTTTCTAGCAACAGATCCGACGCACTTTGGAAAGGCGTGTCATGATCAATAGCCGTGGCAAACGTGTTGTCCGTGAGGCTGTCTTTCTTACCACCTTTGTCTTTGTGAGAGTTGAGGACAAAAATCTTAATGAAATCCGCTTCCGCTCCGATGTTTATAGTTAGCCCGTATGGCGGTATCTGTATAATATATTATCTTTCATATTATGAATACTGATATTAAGAGTTTGATACCATCCATGCATGCAGAACTGAAGCGTATGCAATCTCGTGTTGCAGAGCTTCAAGTATCATTGCAGCAAGGTTCATCTGATGAAAAGGCGATTCGAGAGGAAATTTCTCGAATGAATCTGCGTCAGGTTGAAATCATGGATGTAGTCGGAATGTTCCGCCACTTGGCTATGGGTAGGCGAAACAGGATGCATACCGGTAGCCATTTAGGTGCGGAAAACATAGCTTTTGTGTTCTCACTTTTTGAGAGCTGCAAGTTGAATGACATTAATTTTGGCGATTATATAGAAGATATACTCACCCGACTGATGGAGGGGGAGCAAGACTTCATGTCCCTAATCCCATGTAATTATAACTCGAACAAAAAGGTGAATGTCAAGGCTGCCTAATTGGCAGCTCTGCCAATACCAATTAATAATATGTTTTTTGGGGAAAATGTTGGATGTGCTGACTGCTGAAAATCAGTAGTTACGTTCTAACGGTGATTTACAATACATTAGAAGTTATCTTGATATATGAGAACTGTCGATGAGTTTTTCTGTCCATCTTATTTTACTACCTATTTCAATAAGCATTTAAAAGGCAAGAAAGGTGGAGGACGAGATGGGCTATCTCCTATAACCTTTTGGAGTAAGTATAGCGATGAGCTTCCTATTTTCGCCAAACGATGTAAGGAGGGAACTTACCGATTCTCACCTTATAAAGAAAAGTTGGTGCTGAAAGGGAGAGGAAAATCACCACGAGTTCTTTCTGTTCCATCTATTAGAGACAGATTGGTTCTTGGAGTACTGAATGACTATCTGCAAGAGATGTTTCCCGAGGCGGTCAACCATCAGGTTCCCAATAGTTATATATCAGATGCTTCTTCCTTTCTAGCAGAGCATTTTTACAAGCCTGTATATTGTTTTAAGACAGACTTTCATCATTTCTATGACGAACTCAATAGAAAGCGATTGATGTCTATTTTGGAAAAACGTTTGGATAAGAATATGCTTCTTTTGGTGGAGCAAGCAATAGCAACTCTAACTGTAGCTTCTAAGGAACAAATACCAACTCAACTGAAAGAGACCGAGAATAAAGGAGTCCCACAAGGCCTTGCCATCTCAAATATTCTAGCTGGTATCTATATGCAGGATTTTGATGAGTATTTTTCTAGCGATTACTCACCAGTTTTGTTTTATCGAAGATATGTTGATGATATTTTGATACTTGACCCTTACCTTTCACCCCACTTTAAGGATGAGTTTGAAAGTGAAATGGATAAATTTCAATTAGATCTCAGGTTGTCGTATGATAAAACTTCTTTAGTCGAAGTTGGAAAGTCGGATATTGATTATATAGGCTATATAATAAGAGATTATCATAAGATCTCGGTGCGCAAAAAGAATATGCAGTCCTATCTTAATCGTATTATTAGACTTATTACATTATACAAGACGCAAAAGGAGAATCGTTCGTTGCGCCCACCTTTTATTTCAGAAGACGATAAATTTGAAACTTATTATAAGGACAGTATTAATGAATTGATAGCAGGTTTTAAGTGTAATAATCATCTTTATGGTTGGCTGCCATATTTCCAGTCTTTAACAGATATAGCCTTGCTTTATACGTTGGATAGTGTCATCCATCGGAAATTTTTGAATGATGACAGAATATCCGACGAATTCAGAAAGGAAATATTTCATGTACCTGATGTTTATTGGGACTTAAAGCACCATTCAGGTTCTAGTTATCTGGAGGATTATGACAATATTACGAGCGTAGATAGTATGCGCCGATTACTAGTCAAGTGGGGTAGAATAAATGAAAACCTTCATTATCAAGATGATGACATAAGAACAATGTATTACATTTATCTAGAAACTAAGAAAAAATTCGCCCAACGTACTGTTGGACAGACATATTAGAAGGGACTCCTTGGTTGGCTTTTTATAAGGCAACTAGACTCCTAGGAGTATTTGTAACGTATTTGATGCTACTCGCAAAGAGTGGCTTGCCAACTTATGTTTGGTTTTGCTCGTGTTTGATAGGGAGTTCCTTCTTTTTAATTATAATATAATTCATCATGGAGTATTTGAAAGATTTCTCAGATGTAGTTTATAAGACTATGGCCACTCGGTTTACAGCATATCGCAGAATGAAGCGTAATCGTAATGCGTCTAAAGTTGCCGAGTCATTCTTTTCGGCTTCCATTATAGCTATTAGTTTGATTGCACTACAAAATCATGAGGAACACTTATCCGACTTGATAAGTATTGTTACAATCATCTTATCCACTTTTCTCTTGGTTATGTCTTTACTATTCAGTGGACTTGATTATGAGAAACGTATGGATAACTATCATGATTGTGGTAACGAACTTGATAAGTTATATCGAGATATGAAGCTCATTTTGAGCTATGGGGAAGAATTTTCTAGTGATGAGATGAAGGCTAAGACAGAAGACTTCCAAGCGAAGTATTTTGATATACTTCATAAATATAATCTTAATCACACCTCGTTTGATTATGAATATACAGCCGTGATGCTCGACGAAAAAAAAGATTTTGTGGGTAGGCATGTGATGAAGTTCCGCTATTATGTGTGGGATATGTATTTTCTCTATTGGGTAATTGCATTACTTCCTGTTGTCCTTATTGGATGGTATTTGTGTCGGCTGTTACTTGAAAATCTAAGTGAAAGGTCGTGATAATGTTTCATGTAAAATAATAATTTAGTTAAGCCAATGTTATATATAGATCATATTTCTATTGAAAGAGCTATTATGCATCGTATAAAAGGCAAAGAACAGAATGTTGATGCTCATTGTGAGTATAACGATGAACTTCTTTCGCTTGATAATGAAATTAAAACTTTGCTAAAGAATAGAATACAAACTTCGTTTGGCTTTCATAGTAAAAGTTTTGAACTCGTCTTAGAAAATGATGCAGATGGAAGCACTTTCTCTTATTTAAGGAATCTTAGAACGATGTCGGATGAAGTTTTCATAGACAGTAGCAAAACAGTAGCCAATATCTTAGCAGATAGTTCTAATCGTGGAGCCATACCTGGAGGTTTCCTCTTGGTGTTAGATTGCCTTTATCGTGGCAAGGTTGCTGTCTTTGTATTCAAGGCAGAACCTCATATGGCATTGAGTGTTGTCAATCATCAGGCACAAGCCCTAAAAGACATAATATTGAGTCCTTCCCAAAAGTTGTACAAGGCATTTATGATGATTCAAGAGGGGGAAAACTTAGAGAAAGAGTCCTTTTCTTATACCCTTTTTGATGATCAGTTTGCTAGTGGAACAGCATTGGCAAGGTATTTTTATCAAGATTTCTTAGGGTTGTCTATCAAGCAAAACAACATTGTCCTGACAAAGCTATTTTATGATGAAATGCGTAAGTGCATCAATAAGACTTATAAAAGTGATTACGATACGAAAGCGAATGTAGAAGATTTGCTTTTTAGTAGCTTGACAGATGAGACTTTAGTCATTAATCCACGAGAAACGGTAATTCGTATTGTTCCAGAGAAAGATAGAGATGTATTTCTAAATAAAGTTTGTGCAAAGGAATTAGCGCATGCTTTTACGAAAGATACAGCTGCTATAAGTAATGTGATTCAAAATAAACGAGTTGATATTTGTGATGGAATTAAACTTGTCGGAAATAGGGAAATCTTTATGAATCGAGTAAAAATCGACAAGGACATGGAGAACCCGAATAAGATTATCATAACGATAGAAGCGGAAGATGAGGCAAATGAATGAAAGTGATGTGATGGAAGAGTTCCGTTCATTACGAGATGAGTTGTCGAAATGGGCACGTCATATAGATGAACAGTTGAATGCTTTCGCTCAGACGATAGAACCTTCTTTAGTTGAAAACATTCAAATTCCTGCAAAATATCGTATTAAGGACGACAACTCGTTTAGATCAAAGGCTTTTTATCGTGATCCTCAAATCCGCAACCTATAGGGTTTAGTGGGATTTTGCTTGCAAAGCGACAAAA
>ENA-ORSL01002400-ORSL01002400.1-human-gut-metagenome-genome-assembly--contig:-NODE-2400-length-13644-cov-5.038561_pt1 | contig 13644 bp, 12 predicted proteins | sample MGYA00242190_ERZ509157 | MGnify/ENA primary metagenome ERZ509157 (study PRJEB26280, sample SAMEA2338664) | human gut metagenome | biome: human gut; feature: human-associated habitat; material: faeces...
AACTCCATTATCGTGGAAAAGTGGAAGGGAAAGCCTTATCGCCTAGTTGTTCAGAGACAGAGAAGGACTGACAAAACTCAGGAACTATGGGAAGGTGAATATACCTACAGGTGCATTCTCACCAATGATTTCGAATCCGATGTCAGAGATATCGTAGAATTCTACAACCTGCGTGGAGGAAAGGAAAGAATCTTTGACGAAATGAACAACGGATTCGGATGGAAGCGTCTGCCCAAATCCTTCCTGGCTGAAAATACGGTCTATCTGCTGATGACCGCACTGATAAGGAACTTCTACAAAACCATTATCCGCAGAATGAATGTAAAGGCATTCGGACTCAACAGGACAAGCCGCATCAAAGCTTTCGTATTCAAGTATGTTTCTGTGGCTGCTAAATGGATAAAGACTTCCAGAATGCACATGCTGAATATCTACACCGGAAACAGGGCTTATGAGAATGTCTTTAAGGGCGGGGCGGATTAGCCCTTATGCTTTGTGGGATTTATGGCATATTGCCTCAAGTTGCCTTGTGGGGTAAGGGGAAGTTATGCCTGAAAGGTACGACCCAAGCTCTCATGACACACAGAAGTCTTCAGACTTTTCATGAAAATCGCAAAAAAACTGTCGTGTCATGAGAGGATAAAAGAGTTGCGGAAATGAGGGTTACAATGATCTTTTACCACATCCACAATCTCTTCGGAACATGACCCGCAGTCCATACGTACCCTGTCTATATGGATACCGTTGTCTTCAAGCCTTGTAAAGATCCTTTCAAGCGTATCCTGTTGGCGGAAACGGACATTGGTATTGCCGTCGCGGTTTTCTATGCCTACGATATGGTCGCCGATGACAGCTACTCCGGGGCTGTATCCGGTAAACTTCTTGTAGGTGGGCTTGGCGTCATACTTGCCTGTCTCAATAAACTGATGGTCGAAATCGAAATCATATTTCTGTCCCTCGTTTAATTCTCCGGTAGATATGAGTGCCTTGACAAGCAGTTCGTTCATGCGGTCTGCCACATTGAAATCATAGGATTTTCCCGAGACGGAAGACGTATAGGTTATGTTGGGGACGGTCAGTTCCTTGATGGCACGGAGAATCGTATCTGCGCTGCAGCTCCTTAGCACAGGATGAAAGGAAAGATGAGACATGAGATGGGTGGATATGTCTTCAACACAGGAGCCGCCACAGAAATACACGCACATGAGAGAACGGAAGATTTCACTGTATTGATAACCGAATGTCTTGGTACGTGGTCCCAAAGTGGAATCAATTATGTTAGACAAAAGAGCATCGAATTCTTCCATTACACAAAATATTCCACCAAAAGGAGTGATTTGTTCAGATTTTATTTGTACTTTTGCCATGCCTGATGAAGATTTGTTTGATTTTTATTGCAACACTAAGTTAAGTGAATCTTCTGACATGGCAAAATACTGGGTAATATATTATTACTCAGTATTTTAAATTTATTTCTAACAATATGTGTTGCGGAATTAAGGATCTTTTCCTTTCTCCATCCCTTTTCATTGGTTATCGGGTCGCCGAGCATATCATAAAAGATAGATTGGGCAAGGGTGTCCAACTGCTTCAACTGCTCGCGTTTCTTGGCAATCACATCGCTCAACAAATCCAACTCCGCAACAATCCGCTCCTGCTCGGAAAGAGGTGGAACAGGAATGGTATAATTTGATAGGTTTGAAAATTTTAGATTAGTGATGTTTGCTCCATTGCCTATTCCCCTCAAAAAATGCTTGTATGAAGGAGATAAACAACTATAATAGACATATTTTGGAAATATGGATTGGGGTATAATAAGCCCCATAAATCCCCCAAATGCATATCCATATTCTCTATCGATAAATGCGACTTTTCCTATATGCTGTTTGCTGCCGTTAGACATACAAACAAGAATAGTGTTAGGCTTAACTATTTTATCCTCTCCTATAGCTAAATCTTTCCGGACACATTTTAAGTCATCGAGGACAATAGACATGGTATCAAGATCTATATTATTTGACCTCAATACACAATTTTCAGAAAACTCAACTTCATCCCCTTTTGTATACGTGAGACCTCGTCGGAATGTACAGACCTCTCCCAACTTCTTTATTTCCCAACCGTGGCGCATATTTTATTGTGTTTTTTATTCGATTATTATTTCGAATATTTATTGTTTATTGTAAATAAAAGAAAAATCCCTGACCACCAATATATTACAAGCCCTTTCTTTTTCAGGGAGGCTGTTTTCTTTTTTTTTTAGCCAATTATGGCAGCGAATATTTACGTGTGCTTTTGGGTCCTATGGGTTTGATCTCGCCACTGTGAGCTGCACTGTATATTATCTTCCGAATATCCTTTATATCGGCATCCGCAATGCGATATGCGATATCGGCTAAACCGCTGTTGGGATGAACTTTCAGGTCCTCCATTATAAGGGCTTTTAGGATGTGGGGCTCAACGGTCTTTAATGTCGTTTTTATATTCGCTTTGGCAGAATCGATCAGTTTGGGGTTGACAATAAAATGCGCCCCTTTCTTGGTACCCCGCTGTATAACAAGTTCCTGTTTGAGCAGAGTGGTCGTATAACTGCGCAGTCGGTCTTCCTCGGACAGCTGAAGTATGCGAGACAGTTCCGTTGATGAAACCTTCTTTTGAAGAGCAATCGCTCCAAACGCAATATAATTCTTCTGCTTGAGTTGGTAGTTCTGCAAAACATAATCGAGCAACGGCAGAATCTCCCTGTCGACAATGGCTGCCTCTTGTATAACGTTGACCTCTTCGTAACTCGATTCTATAACAGGCTGTTTCTTTGCAGCCATGGCATTGATCTCATATATGAGGTCATAACCCGAACCTTCGCCCTCCATCATCTCCAACACGGACAACAACTCGATAAGTTTCGGATTGCGACGATACTTGGAGTGCAGGATATTATCCTTGGTTATTCCCAATGGCAGACCTCCGGGATTGGATATTTCTAACCTGTCGGGATAAACCTTAATCATAACATCATTTGAAATGCAATAGCTTTTATGCGCAATGGCGTTCACCAACAACTCGCGCAGAAGTTTGGGGTGATACTGCCTGATCTGCTTCCTGAACAGACCATTGGGAAATTCATACGAATATGTCAACTCGACCGCTTTATTCTCAATATCAAGCAGCAAGTCTTTGGGGTTAAGCAAATTGTCACGCCACTCCACCTTGCGTATCTTCTGCTCCAATCCATCATAGACAATATACTGTACAGTAAGCGGATAACATAATGCAGCGCGTTGCTTGGAACTTCCCAACCACAATACTCCTATATTGGTGAGGCTTTCGCCGTCAACAAGACTATAATACTCAGCTATTTCCCTATCATCCAATTGTTTAATATGTTCCGATGCGCGTTTTGATGCCCTAATCTCGGAAGCGAGTTTAGAGAGATTGGATAATGCTATATCATCAATACGATATTTACTCTTTACCAATTCCCACCTGTATGAGCCCTTTTCCTCCATCAGACGCTGCATATCTTCTGACCTGACAACTTCACATTTGTCAGCAACTCTGATGCAAACTTTTCCATCAGAGGTTGTAGCTATTGATTGCACGGACGGAGACACCTTTATTATGAAATACTGACTCCCATTCTCATGGGTTAGTATATCCGAATGCTGCAAGCTGACATTGAAACACAAACTACGCAGACGTGAGGTCGTATTGTTCACTTCATCGTCTGTTATTAGCTGATTGGCGGGAGGCGCGCACGTCTTATCCTCATAGCCAATATACAACTCTCCACCCTGTGCGTTAGCAAACGCTACACAGGTCGATGCCAAATCTCGAAAACCTTTGTCTCCCGAGCGTATCTTGGAAACACTTTTATATTCCAACCGTTGTTTCTCTACATTCTTCATAGTATCATCGTTCTAAGGTCAGACAGTGACTCGTTAATTTGTCCCTCCAACGTCGTGATGCGGTCGAAAATCACCGACGGCGCTTCATAGACGACCTTCTCGCGTTCGATCTCCTTGTATTTGTTGATAGACAGGTCGTATCCATTTTCACGTATCTCCTCGACGGGAACAAGGAACGACTGATCCTTGCGGGAGCGGTTCTTTTCGCCTTCGAGATTATGAAAACGTGCAATCACATCGGGTATATCATTCTCTGCAACCTCCGTGCGTTTCTGATCGAGTGAGTAACCATCGGCTTTCATGTCATAGAACCATACTTTCTCGGTACCGCCCGCATTGGTCTTGGTAAAGACAAGGATGGCGGTAGAAACACCCGAATACGGCAGGAATACGCCTGCGGGCATGGATATGACGGCTTGGAGTGTTTGGTTGTCGACGAGTTCCTTGCGCAAGGCTTTATGTCCCTTCGTATTTCCGAACAAAACACCGTCGGGAACGATGCTTGCACAACGACCTCCCATCTGCAGCATTCGGATAAACAACGCCACGAAAAGCAGTTCGGTTTTAGTGGTAGATGATATGGTAAGCAGCGATTTGCTCACGGCATCCTTATCCAACGTCCCCGCAAAAGGCGGATTGGCAAGGCACAGAGTATATTTATTGACATCGGTATTATCATTGGACAAGCTGTCGCAGTAGGCAATATTAGGATTATCGACATCGTGCAGCATTAGGTTCATCGCCCCGATACGCAGCATGGTTTGGTCGGTATCGTATCCGTAGAACATCTTGTTCTTGAAGTGATCCAAGTTGTTGCGGTCAAGAAGGTCTTGCCCATAGTGTTCCTTGACATATTTGGCACTCTCGACTATAAATCCCGCCGATCCCATGGCAGGATCACAGATTGTATCCGTCAATGTAGGCTCCATAAGAGAGACCATCATGCGGATAATATGGCGAGGAGTACGAAATTGTCCGTTATTGCCGCTTGCCGCCATCTTCCCCAAAATGTACTCATAGACATCTCCCATGGCATCGCGGTCGTTCATATCCAAATCGTCAATGTCGTCCACAATCTTGGTAAGGATACGAGGATTCTGTACAAGGAATGTCGCATTCTCCATGAAACGGCTGTACGCACTCTCCTTGCCGCTGTTTAACGTCTTGATAAACGGGAAAACATCGTTGCGTATGGTATTGAACATGTCCGTAGAATTGGTATTCTTAAAAACATGCCACCGCAGCGACTCATACGGCACCTCTTTTTTCGTGTCGGGATTACGCCACGTTCCCTTTTTAAAAACAGGATTTGAGATTTCTACTCCGAATGCGTTAGCCGCAACCTCCTTTTTCGTCTGTGCATCGTCCAACATCTTCATAAAGAAGAGGTAGGTCATCTGCTCAAGTACCGTGATCGAGTTAGTAATACCTCCCGTCCAAAAGGTATCCCAAATGTTGTCTATTTTATTTTTTACTTCTCCCGTAACCATATCTTACTCCATTTTCGGCGCCGTTATCAATATGCCTTTTCTGATGATGCAATATTTGTTCGTAAAAGGTTTCTCAGGCGTTATGCCGTAGTTGGCAAGACTTTTATAGGTGATTCCTATCTCCTCCTTACCAAAGTTATCGCACAAAGCCTTGATGCTTCCAAAGTAGTGATGCTGCCCGTTCAACTCAAGGTGAATGACTGTTCGCTCTTGTTTATTCATTTTTATATGATATTTCTATCAAAGTTAGAAAAAAGTGGAAAATAATCAAAATAATCCATATTTTTCAGCCTAAAAATTTGGATATATTAAATATATTCCATATTTTTGTAGTGAAAACAAAAGAGAAAGATAAGTTATGAAGGCGCAAGTCGGACAATACAGATTCGGAAGACATAGGAATATGTGGGGTATTTGGTTGTACATCGCAGTCAATGAGAGTGGAACTTGCGCAAAGTTCGTGAAGGATAGTTTCACTTATGAGGATGCGGTAAAAGAGGTGTATCGCCTGAACGGTTGGGGCGAGCCCAAAAAGTTATACAGAAAGTTTTAATTATATGTAATAAAAAATCTTACACTATGAATACTTTAGTAATTACTGACACAACGGCAGTTCGGATGAATGTGATTGCAGACCGTACACAGAATCTTTTGGTAGCAGGTGCGAAGGCTATGATGATTGAGAATCTCAAAGATAAGCTTCGTAACGGAGTTGCACACTTCGTCTTTATCAAGAAGAATGGGGAGGTGCGTGAGGCTTGGGGAACGACTTCAAAGAGCTTGGTTGAGAAGTATGTCAATGGCAGAGGATGCAGCCGCGAACTGTTCAGCACGACCGCCTACTTCGATGTCGAAAAAGGGGCTTGGCGCTCGCTGAGATGGGAATCCATTGTCAAGGTCTTCTAAAGTTGGCAATTATGGCAGAGTATATTCTTTCGATTTTGCGCTTGGAACTGATGGCGGTGTTTTCGTGGGGCTTTCATAGTCCCATGGCACTGCCCAATGACGAGGGCTTGGCATTTAAAGTAAATGGGTTCAAGCACAAGGGGTGGGTACTTGTTAAATACGATGAAGGTAAAGACCTGTTTGACGTAGAGCTGCGCGACAAGAGTCTAAACGTCATCAGAAACATAGAGGATGTGTACTTTGACCAACTCGTGGCTGTAATTGATAATGCAGTAGAGCATACTGCAAATTATGAGGAGCAGGTAAAGGAACTTTATAATATTCAGCACTAGTGTCCGGAGAAAAATTCTCCGACAATGTTTTAATTATTAAACATCAATAAGTTACAAGTATCAGAAAATTTTTCGATTAGAACATCAGTAACTTTGCGGTAGCCATCAAGAGGTTATCCGCAAGCCATGAACAAAGGAAAAACAATCTTCGCTCAGATTATGTCTCTCATTAACGAATACGAGTTCAAGAAATGTGTCGACCGCTACAAAGGTGACCGGCATGCTATCAAATTCAATTGTCGTGACCAGTTCATGGTGATGAGTTTTGCACAGTTCACTGACAGAGCTGGTTTGAGAGATATAGAGACTACACTTAACCTCTGCGGCGACCTCTATCGCTCCGGAATCAAGGCAATACCTCGATCCACGCTTGCGGAGGCCAACGAGAAGAAGGATTGGCGTATATATCAAGACTTTGCGATGACTTTGGTAAAGGAAGCCACGATGCTTTACAAGGATGAAAAGCTGCGAATTGGTCTTGAGGAGATGATATATGCGTTTGACAGCAGTACCATTGAACTGTGTCTTAAGTTGTGTCCATGGGCCGAGTTTCATCATGGTAAGGGCGCGTTCAAGATACATACACTGATGGATCTGCGAGGCTCGATTCCCACATTTGTCATGCTCACGCCAGGCAAGGTTAACGATGCCAGGATGATGGACAAGATTCCTGTTGAAGCAGGTGCTTTCTACCTGATGGATAGGGGATATGTTGCCTTTGAGAAACTTTACAAGCATTTCCAGCAAAAGGGTGCCTACTTTGTTACACGCGCCAAGGACAATATGTCTTATGTGGTTATTGAGTCCAGACCTGTCAACAAAGACTCGGGCGTTCTTTCGGATGAGACTATCAGACTTGCTGGATATTACTCTACCAGAAAGTATCCAGACACATTGAGACTTGTTGTGTATGAAGACTTTGAGACTGGAAGAGTATATCGATTTCTGACCAACAACTTTGCGATTGACGATCCGCTGACTATTGCGGAACTCTACCGTGAACGCTGGCAGATAGAACTGTTCTTCAAATGGATCAAGCAGCATCTTCACATCAGGACTTTCTACGGCACTTCCAAGAACGCCGTGTACACGCAGATATGGATAGCCATTTGTGACTATCTTCTGCTCATCATTGCGAAGAAGCGATACGGGTTGGATCCAAGTCTTCATTCTATCTCTAACTCAATCGGACAAGTCCTCTTCCAGAGGGCGGATATCCGTGAAATTTATAATCAGCCGACAACTCCCGTTTGTGTTCCGGAGGCGGGTTCTGTCGAGCAACCTACTTTATGGTAAAATTTCTCCGGACAGCAGTGAATATTCAGTAATATGAAAGTAGTTTTACTTTGTCGGGTATCGACCAATTCGCAGGATTACAACAGACAGGTAAACGAGTTGACCGTATATTGCCAACAACAGGGTTGGGAAATTGAAAAGATATTTACCAACAAGGTCAGCGGAGCCAAGAGAAATGAGGAGCGTCAGGAAATTTTAGAGATGATTGAGTTTGTCGAAACCCATAGTGTTGACCGAGTATGCGTATTGGAGATTTCAAGACTTGGAAGAAATACGCTCGAAGCTCTGAAGGTTATCCAACTTCTCAATGAACATGGAATATGCCTTTATGTCAAGAATTACAACCTTGAAACAATCATAAACGGCAAGATTAACCCTGTCGCCTCACTGATTTGTACAATTCTACTTGAGATTGCTCAAATGGAACGCCTGACTATTCGGGAACGGATGGAGAGTGGTAGGAAACAGTATATTGCCAAGTGTCGCAAAGAGGGCATTAAGATGGGACGACCTGCAACATACCGCAAGTCCGACGAGACAATGAAAACGCAGTATGCCAAAGAAATCTCCCTTTTGCGAAAGGGGTTATCGCTTCGGCAAATACAAGCCATAACGGGAACATCAATCATGACAATCCGAAAACTTTATAAATATAGCAAGTAGAGTTATGTTGACTAAACTGCTATCTTAAAATAAAAATATAAAATAGTACAAAAATATCTGCCACGCTTGATGGGTGGCAGATATTATTTTAGCACAGTTGATGTTTTATTACATTATGATGATTAATAATAATATATTTTGTATATTTGTTATTATCGTTGTAAATCATATTTTATGCTTGATATCAAAAAAGTAGACGACATATATAAGAGATATGGTTATGATGTCGCAGATGAAAATGGAATTAGGGTGTATAAATATACACAAGGCCGATATTTTGGTATTGATATATTTGACTACAATAAGACCAAACAATCGGAGGAAATAAAAAACGCATATTCTCGATTGGGATATGCTGTATTAATTAGGGATTATACGTCTATTGAAGAAGTCGAACTCGAATTATTTAAAAGTTTTTTTAATGCTTCGCATTTTAAAAGCTTGGTAGACTATCGTTATGATGATTTTACACGAAGGCAAATGATAGCAATGCCGGAGTCTTCTAATTATGAATATGTGAAATGTGCATATAGTTCAATGAAATATGATGAGGAAGGATTTCCTGTTTTTGAAAATTCTCAAATTGGAGACTCTGTGGTGGAGCAGGTGACAAATTTAATATTTGCCACTACAAATAAGCCATTGTTTGTTATAATAGAAGCTGCAGCAGGATACGGTAAAACATGTTCTTCATATGAATTATTGCATAATATAAATAAAAAAAGCGATGATATCGTCCCGATGTATATTGAATTGTCGCGAAATAGGGAAGCTCGTATATTCAAACATATATTATTGAATGAAATAGATTTGCAGTTTCAGCATAGTATAAAAGCAGATATTGTTATTCACGAGATAAAACAAGGGCGTATTCCTTTGATAATTGATGGGTTTGATGAGTTGTTATCAAAAGACTTGTCAAAGATGAATACTCAATCTCGTGATGCAGAAAGTATGCTTGCGACATTAGTGGAACTGTTAGATAGTAAAGCAAAAATCATAATAACTTCAAGAAGAACAGCGATTTTTAATAGTGAAGAGTTTTTTGAGTGGATGCAACGATCGACAAATAAATACATCGTAGCTAGATATTCTCTTTCTGTTCCCAATATTGATAATTGGTTGGATAAGAATAAGATTAGCATATTAACATCGCACCAATTCCCAATTAATAATATTTCAAATCCTGTACTTTTATCGTACATTCGTAATATATCTCTTAAAGACTTAGAGTATCTTCTTATGGAAGATATGACTATTATTGACAAATATTTCGAGTTTATACTAAACCGAGAACGATATAGGCAGAATTTTACTTTTACAAATGATGAGCAGTTGCGTATTCTGCGTAAGTTGGTGCGTATAATGACTGAGTTTGATATAAAGTCGGATAACAAGGTCTTTATTAAAGACATTATTATGGATTATAATAAAGATTTATTAGAGGCATATATCAAGAAATGCACATCTAATCCTAAACCAACTGTTGAAGAATTAGCTGATACACTATCTAACCATGCTCTTTTAGATAGGAAACAAAATGATGAGATAGGATTTATTAATGAATTTATAATGGGGTTGTTGATAGGGCAAAATTTAGTTCTTAAAAAGTATCAAGAGCATAACCCTAAGACATATGGATCAATAATAAGCCAAGAATTTGCAACATTAGCTGTGTCATCATATATTACAGAATCTAAAAAAGATAAAGATGCGTTGAGTGAGATATTTACAGATAAGACATTTAACTATCAATCAGATTTTGATATATATAAGGATATATGTTTAAATAATATTGTATCAGGTAAATATTTGTGTTCTTCCATTGAGAATTTGGATGTGTCAAATATAATGTTTACAGATTCCTGTGAATTTGAGGATTTTGTATTTAGCGAATGCGTGTTTAATGATTGTAAATTTTCTCCGATAATAGCTTTTGAGAATAGCGGCTTCATTAATTGTAAGTTTTATAATTGCGAATGGACTAACATTCAAGAATATGAAGATAGAGATGCTTTGGATAGACAAGCATACTTCTCAGGCTGCATAGCTAATAATGATTTTTTAGATTTCAATCATGAAATAGTAGAATCGAATACTTTAAATCAACCAATCGAGAAACTCATTTTAGAATATTTTATTAGAGATGGCCGTAAATACAAGGATATGATGAATTTGTCTAAAATGAGATCTGATTTTATTGATAAAAAGAAAATGTTTGACAAAGCAATTAATAGTATGGAGAATAAAAAATTATTGGCGTTAAATGGAGGTAAATGTTTTTTACTAAAAGATGGGGTAATATATTATCGAGATAAATTTTATAATATTTAGTTATGGATCAACCGTCATTAAGTTACATCGGAAGAACAATTGCAGATGATATATGTCGTATAATTGATAGTTTATGTATTCATTATCGACTGCATTGGAGAATCAAAGAAGCAGATTCTTTAATAAGTAAAATAAAGTCTAAGGGTGTTGGATATTATTCTAAAGATGGTAAGAAGGTTCAAGATATTATTGGATTTAGGATAACGACATATTTCCATGATGATGTGAAAATTCTATGGGATATTTTTCGTTCAAAATATCAAATCGTAGATGAAGAATACGATAAGGAGAAGGTTGATATCTTTGCTCCGCTTAGGAAAAATATGGTATGTAAAATGCCGAAGGAACTATCGATCATACATCAATCTCTAATAAAAAGTGATGATATGTATGCCTTAACTGATGATACATTCGAGATTCAGTTCCGTTCAACATTTTCAGAAGGATGGCATGAGATTGATCATGCTCTAAGATATAAGTGTAAAAGCGATTGGAGTGGTTTTGAGGATGAAGAGCGTTCTTTCAATGGAACATTTGCAGCATTAGAGTCAATTGATCGAATGTTGAAGAGTCTATTTGATGAATTAGCATATAATCATTATAAGAGAAAAAATTGGGAGGCAATGATGAGAACGAAATTTAGACTTCATTTTCTCAAAACTCCATTTTCTATGTCTGAGTACTTAGATAATAATCCTGATCTAGCAAAAATTATAATACGTTGTAATAGAGAATCGATCTTAAATAAAATGGCTAGTTGTAATATATATATACCTATGAATTACGATAATTTATTTTGGCTAATAATGTATTTAGAGGTGTCTAAAGACCATGAAGTTCATTCTATGATACCTCCCCTATTATTAACAGAATGGAATTTTAGAACAAAATAAACTATCTAATATCTATATAGATTGTGTATTTATTTGATGTAATTTCTTTATAATTAGATTATATCATACATCTTCAACGAGGAGGAGTATTGACGCTCTTCGAATAGACTAAACAATTAAATACCAGCGCGATAAACAAAGATAATTTGTTTGTCGCGCTGGTTTTTATGGCCTCAAATGGCGCGGTTTATTTGGACAAAATACATTTTTCGGAGGAAAAATTGGGATTTGTACCGATAAAATACATTGTCTTATATTATCCTCGCAAATATTAGACATACGCTTCCAGTGGGCTTATGTTTAAGAGAGAAAGTCAAAACATGCACTTAAATAAAACAGTGCATGTTTTTGTAACATTGCACTAAATACTGTATAATTTATCAAAATTATCGTAAATATGCGGACTTTTATCCTAGTTCGGACACACTTTTTGAAACACACCGAACCTGATAGTTGAATGTGATATTTTAACAGTTAAAAGTTCGACTCCCATTGTTAGAGGGTATTCTATTAAACCGGTACAATGGGATCGTATTAGCCATATTGACAGGCTAAAAGGTGGAATGATCGCTCCTATTCAGGCTGTGCCAGCGGAATATCCGGATAGAGCGCTTCGCAGGGTTGCATCGGCTCCAGAGTCTGCGGACGACTTGCCGAGCGGAGGAAATTCCAGAAATCCGCGGGAAAGTGCACGACTTGTCCGACATTAGAACGAAGCGTGGTCAGCACCACGCGGCCATCGCTCAGCCGTCCGATATGTTCGAGTTTTTCGCTGCCGAACATCCCGGGACGGATGCGCAGCACTTCGCCCGTCGTGCGATTCCAGAGCCGGGCGAAATCCAGTCGCATCGAATCGCAAGATCCTTTGACCAGCACCCAATCTTCTCCAAACGGGAGAAGAACCGACCAGGGATCCACATTCTGCATACGGGTGGCCCGGCAGCGGCGCGTCTCGACATCGAGTTCCAGCAGCCGGGCGTCCAGTTCCCGGTCCGTGAAGCCGCACATCACCAGACGACCGGTTCCGGGAACAGGAATGGCGCCGTTGAATCCGTCGCCGCTCAATATGCGGAAGCCCAGCGGTGAGAGCGTGCCGTTTTCGAAACAATAGGTCTCTTCGCCGTGTGCAAGGAGGATGCGTCCGAGTCCGTCGCAGGCGAACCTGCCGGGGTGCTGCGCCTTGGGCAGCGGAAAACGCTGGACGCGCTCCACTCCCTGCGGATTCATCGTGAGGATTGTGGCGCTCTGCCGGTCTCCGAAACAGAGGTAGCGGCCGAACCATCGGGGACGCTGGTCGAGGAAAAGAAAGGGCGATTCCTGTTTCGGCAGGTCACACAGCCGCTTCCAGCTGTTCGCTTCAAGGGGATCCTTGCCTCCGAGAAGCATCCAGCACTGCATGGGCGGAATGTAGTAGAACGCCGCATAGAAATCCATCTCCGGCGAGTATGTCAGGCAGCAAAACCGGTTCCAGCGCACTTTGACCGGCCGAAGCGGCCGCTGACGGAGGCCTGCGACGAAATTTCCCTGCCACTCCTCCGCATCGCGGCTTTTCCAACGTCCGCTGCAGAAGTCTCCGGCCAGCGAGTCAAGCATGTAGTCGGCATCTTCGGGCCACGGCACCTCTTCGCGGGGCATCGTGCGCCCGGGGTCAAGCGTTCGGGCCGGAGTGCCCGGCGCGCGCCCCGACTGCTTCAACTGCCGACAATATTGACTCGCCTTTCGGCAAGCCTTTTCGAAATCCGCGGCGTGGGCCTCCTGTTGTATTGTGAGGAGGTAGACGTCGTCGCCGTCGAGGTCATATAGCCGGTATCCGCGGCAGGTCAGC
>ENA-ORSL01002406-ORSL01002406.1-human-gut-metagenome-genome-assembly--contig:-NODE-2406-length-13622-cov-16.706199_pt1 | contig 13622 bp, 11 predicted proteins | sample MGYA00242190_ERZ509157 | MGnify/ENA primary metagenome ERZ509157 (study PRJEB26280, sample SAMEA2338664) | human gut metagenome | biome: human gut; feature: human-associated habitat; material: faeces...
GTCAGGCGGACGCCCTTGCCGCCACGGCGGAGATCGCGCCGGTGGTGGAGGAAATCATGAAGCTGCTGCCGCTGGTGTTCTATCTTCTGGTGTTTGAGCCGGAGGGGGATAAAATCAAGGCTGCCGCAATAACAGTTGCCCTTGCCTTTGCCACCTTTGAAAACGTGTGCTATCTCATTCAGAACGGAGCAGACCGTTTCTCCTTCATCTTCTTCCGTGGCTTCGGCACGGGAGCCATGCACGTTCTCTGCGGTCTGATCGTGGGCGGCGGGCTTGCCTATGCGTGGCAGCGGACATGGCTGAAGATTGCAGGCACCTGGGGGCTGCTGGGCGCGGCTATCACCCTCCACGCCGTTTACAATCTGCTCGTCGCCTACGGCGGTGCGGCGCAGTATGTGGCCTACGCCCTGCCGGTGCTGCTGGTAGCGGCGGGAAGGCTGTCTACGTTCCGTTTATCGCGGATGAAATAACCGAACATTCACACCTTGAGAGCTGCTTTTTGGCGGCTCTCAAATTTTTTTGGAAAATTTTGCGTTTTGGGTGAGAGTTTTTCCGATTTTATGTACCTATATAAGTGAAAGGGTTTTTAGGCCACAGTTTCAGACAAACCGGAGAGGAGGGTCAAACTGTATGTACGATACCGCAAGACGGGTCGCACTCGTCCGGCAGCGGGTACGGAAAAACACTCACCGAAGGCAGCAGCACGGCATATACGGACTGAGTGCCGCGTGTATGCTGCTGTTCGCGGTGCTGATGCAGGCGATAAGCACGGTCGTCAGGCCGGGACAGACCGCCGCATGGGGCGTGTTCGGCGCAATGCTGCTGCGCGAGGATGCGGGCGGCTATGTGCTGGTGGCCGTTGTATCCTTTGCCGCTGCGGCGGCAATCACCGCGCTGTGCATGCGGTTCAGGATCAGAGAAAACCGGAAAAAGGGCGGGACAGGCAAGCCGGACCCGCAGGAACAGGAGGGAAAAACGACATGAAGAAACGAATACTCAGCATTCTGCTTCTATGCTGTATGGTGCTGACCATGATGCCCGCAACGGTCTTCGCGGCGGATGGAGAGGTTGCCGCACGTGCATCGGAAACGGGCGGCCTGTATGAACACCACGAGGCCTGCGGCGCAGACCCGGCAGGGGCATCCGATACTATGATGCCAAAAACGAGGAGCGGGGCAGTCCGTCCCGCTGCCACCCAATACACCTATACGCTGCATTACGATGCCAACGGCGGCAGCGGCGCGCCGCCAAGTCAGAGCGTGACCAGTTCGGAATTTCATGTATGGGTTCCCATATCAGAAATAATTCCAACCCGTGACGGATATACCTTCATGGGTTGGGCGAATTATCGGACTGGTACGCCGATATATGGCGGAAACGGCGGTTATACCGAGTGTCTGGTAGTACATGGGGTTGATATGAGCACAACCATCTATGCCATATGGGAGGTGCACAATCATAGCTGGGGCGAATGGACCTCCAACGGCAACGGAACGCACACACGCACCTGTACCGCGGACAGCAGCCATACCGAAACAGGCAACTGCTCCGGCGGCAAGGCTACATCCACGGAGAAGGCTGTTTGCGAAACCTGTCATACGGCTTACGGAGAGCTTTTGCAGCCTGCCAAAACGGTCATCACCACCCCGCCCACGCTGCGCCCTCCGGCCTATGTCGGCAATGAGTATACCGACAGGGCGCTCAGGGGCGGCGAAGCGAAGGCCGAGAGTACAGGTGTCGTCGTTCCCGGCACGTTCCGCTTCAAGCACTATGAGGGCGGCAGAGTATACCCGGGCGAAAACCATATGGTGATCCTCTTTACCCCCAACGATACGGAGGCATACACCACGGCGGAATGTATTATTACCGTGACGGGGACAAAGCGCACGGTCACAAGAGTCCCGGACGACGCAATCATCACAAACAAGCCCATTGGCACGGCGTTTGAGGATCTGGGGCTTCCTTCCGGCGTCAAGGTAGAGACCAACACCGGCGCGAGCTACAGTCCCGTGCCCGTGACATGGGACGGCTCCACCTATGACCCGAACAAATATGGCGAGCAGAGCATTACCGGCGCGCTGCATGTTGAAAAGAGCGGCTTCACGGATGGGCTGGAGCCGACAAACACGGTCAAGGCAACCGCCAGAATAACGCTTATTGACGACCGCGTCTTTACGCCCACGCTGGAGCCGCCCACCTATTCCAAGCAGCTCTACGGCGGAGACCTGTGCTTCCTTGTGTTTGCCGATAAATATCTCTCCGGCGGAACGGCCACGGTGAACGGCGAAACGGTTTCCGGCAAGTTCACGCTGGACAAAGATCAGAAAATATACGGGCATTCCTTGACGGCGAGCACGCTATTGCAGGCAGGGTCGCTGCAGCTGAAGGTCATCTTCACGCCCGACAATCTGAAGCGGTATAACAAGGCGAAATGCACCGTTGATGTGAACGTCGTTCCCCGCACATTCAAGGAGACCAGGGCCGGACACATTACCAATGAAAAATTCGGAACGCCATTTGAGAAGCTGAATCTCTCGGATTCATTCAGCTTTTATGCGGTGGGCGATGAAAAAGATCCCGAGGGAACAGGGATGGACTTCGGTATGAATGTCGTCACCTCATGGGACAGCTCGACCTACGACCCCAATTCGTTTGAGGAGCAGACCATCTACGGCGAAGTCAACCGCGCCGAATTGGAGAAGTATTTCACCATACCCGATGGCACCGACCTCCGAGCCGTGAGAAAAGTTCAGCTGCAGCCTGACCCGGCCGAGACGGAGATCACGCAGCTGCCCGTATTCCGATGGAAGAACGGCGATTTTACGTTGCCCGACAACACCATATTCACATGGCGAAAGCTTCAGGTGGGAACCTACAACGGTGAAGTCGGCACGCTCGTCGGCGGCGTGGCAAAGGTCAAGGGTACGGATACCGTCGCCCCTGGCACGTTCTCCTTCAAGAATACCCCGCCGTTCTACCTCCGGACTCCGGGCGAACACGATGTGACGGTGGTATTCACGCCGGACGACCTGCGTCTCCACAAGCCGACGGAGATTACCATCAAAATCAACGCCATCAAAAACACCATCAGGAATATCGATGAACCGGATCCCATTACCGATAAGCCGTTCGGCACGCCCTTTGCAGAGCTTGGCTTGCCGGAAAATGTGTGCATCAATGCCGTTGACGGCGCATGGCGCTGGATCGACGTGGCATGGGATGAATCGTCCTATGATGCGGAGTCCGTGGATTGGCAGACCATCATCGGCACGCCGGTGCTTAGCGAAGATGACGGAGACATCTTTCAGCAGCCGGAGCCTGCGGTAACAGCCGCGATTCGGGTGAAGCTTATCGATAACCGACCCCCTATGCCGCCGACAATCGTCGCGGAAAGCCTGCCCGACGGCATGGAAGGCGAGGCTTACAGCAACCGCTTGACCGCCAAGGGTACCGCGCCCATCACATGGAGCATTGTGAGCGGCATCCTGCCCGAGGGACTTAGACTAAACGAGGACACAGGAGAGATAAGCGGCACGCCCGCCGGGGAAGGGACCGAGGTCTTTACCGTTATGGCGGTCAACGATTTGGGTGAGGATATTAAGGAGTTTTCCATCACGATAGCCAAGGCTCCCGAGACGGAATACGCCGTGACCGTCAGGGACGACGGTCACGGCACGGGCAGCGCGGATCCCGCCTCGGCGACGGCCGGAACGGAAATCACCCTGACCGCTACGCCAAACGCGGGCTACCATTTTAAGGAGTGGCAGGTTATGAGCGGCGACGTGACGGTAAGGGACGACAAGTTCACTATGCCCGGCAGCGATGTGGAGGTCAAGGCCATCTTCGAGGAGGATGCGCCGCCTACGCCCACGGAGTACACCGTCACCTTTGACGGCAACGACGGTACGCCCTCTGTCGGCAGCATGACCACCACCAAGCAGAAGCTGACCTCTCTGCCCGATGCTTCCCGCAGCAAGCACAGCTTCAACGGTTGGTACACCGAAAAGAGCGGCGGCACAAAGATTACGACGGATACCGTGTTCTCTGCCAATACCACCGTCTACGCCCACTGGACGCATGCCGACGACAACAATCCGCCCGTCAACTACTACACGCTGCGCTTTGAAACAGGCGGCGGCAGTGCTATTCCCGGCGTGCGGGAAACGTACAATACCTACATGGATTTGACCAAGTATGTTCCCACTCGACACGGGTATACCTTTGTCGGCTGGTACAGCGAACAGAGCCTTGTGAACAAGGTCTCAGACACTTATCTGACCGGGGATAAGACTGTGTATGCCGGCTGGCGCGCGGTTACAATCCCGCAGACCGGTGACAGCGGTCAAATGAATTTGTGGAGCACCGCGCTATGTGCATCTTTTGCCGGATGCGTTGTACTGATCGTATGGAAAATCAGGCGGCGGGAGAAAAAATCGCTGTAAATCCTCAAAAAGTAAAAGTCTTATCTTCAGGGGCGCGGGCAAATAACCCGCGCTCCATACTATTTCCCAAAAGCAGTAAGGTGGCTGCCCTTTAAAAGGACAGCCACCTTACTTTTCTGAGAGGATAAATCCGTTTGTCAGCCTGCGTCGGCGGCAAGGGCCTGGTCGATGAGCTTTTGCAGCGTCTCCGCTTGATTTTTTTCCGTGATGGCGCCTACGATGGGTTCGCCCACGATGTTGCCGTTGCGGTCAACCACATAAGTGGTAGGATAGGCAAAGATGTTTTCGGTAAACTTTCCCGCCTCGCCATCGGAGTTAAAATACACATTCTGATAGGTAGCGCCCTTCTTGGCCAGTACATCCTTTGCTTCGGAAATTGCCGCTTCGTCGCCGTCCAGCGTGAAGGTGTTGACGCCGATGAGGGAGCCGCCCTTCTCCGCAAGCTCTTTGTTCAGTGCATCCAGCTCGGAAAGCTCGCCCACGCAGGGATTGCAGGTGGTGAACCAGAAATTCACCACGGTGACGGCGTTGGCAGAGAACAGCTCGTCACTTTTCACCGTATTTCCATCCAGGTCCTTGCCCTCAAAGGTGGGGAATTTCTGCATGCTGCCGTCATCGGATTTCTGCATACTGCCGTCATCGGGCGGCGTGGTCGTGTCGTTGCCTGCGGGCACGCTCATAGCGCCATCCGTAGATTCCTGTGCCGCCTCGGGGTACTTTTCCTCAATCATGGTCAGCTTGGTTTCAATGTCGCGGATTTTCTCCGCTTCGCCCTGAATCAGTTTCAGCTCATCCGCTGTAAACTGATCCTTGGCGGATTCGATTGTGCTGAGTAGGAAATCACCGTAGTTTTTGCCGTCCTCCTGCATGGTCATGCCCTTGTCGGCTGCCATGAATACCTTTTCCCAAAGGGCTGTGTTCTCTGCGAGAATGGCGTTTTCCTGCGCCATCAGATCTTTGTGCATGGCAACCGCTTCCTCGGCATTCTTCGGTTCGCTGCTCATTCCGCCCGTTTTGTCTCCGTTCTTTGTGCCGCAGGCTGTCAAAGACAGCATCATCAGGGCGAGAAGCAGCAGTGCCAGCAATCGGCCGGCCGTATTCGTTCTATTCATTTTCATCTGTTTTGTTTCTCCTTGTTATTATTGTTTATTGTTTTTCTGCGGCTTTTTTTGCCGCCTTTGTTTTATCTTTACCGTCTCCGAAGCCGTAACGGAAGCGCACGGCGCCCGTCGGACAGGTGCGTATGCACATTCCGCAGCGGATGCACTCGGTATGGTTGGGCGCCTTCGTTACGTCCACGTCCATCTTGCAGGCTTTGGCGCATTTTCCGCAGGATACACACTTGTTTTTGTCCACCTTTATCTGAAAGAGAGATACCCGGTTGAACAGCGCGTAAAACGCCCCCAGCGGGCAGAGCCACTTGCAGAAAGGACGGTAGAATATTACGCTCAGCACGATCACGGCAAGCAGGATGCCGAATTTCCATGTAAACAGGCTCCCAAGCGCCGACCGGATACCGGAATTGGCAAGGGACAGCGGGATGGCCCCCTCCAGCACGCCTTGTGGGCAGAGGTATTTACAGAAGAACGGGTTGCCCATGCCTACATCGTTTACAAGGAACGCCGGCAGCAGGAAAACCATCACCAGCAGTACGGCGTACTTGAGGTATCGCAGGGGCTTGAGTTTCTTTGTGGAGAACTTCTTCGTGGGAATTTTATGCAGCAGTTCCTGAAACCAGCCGAAAGGGCACAGAAAACCGCAGATAAAGCGTCCAAGCAGGACGCCGAGCAAAATGAGAAAGCCTGTGATATAATAGGAAAAACTGAACTTGGAAGAGCCCACTACCGCCTGAAACGCCCCGATGGGACAAGCGCCGGAGGCTGCCGGGCAGGAGTAGCAATTCAGCCCGGGCACACAGACGGTTTTCCCTGCGCCTTGGTACAGTTTGCCCTTGAGAAAGTTCGGCAGGTGCAGGTTGGTCAATAAAGCTGCCCCCGCCTGTATCCAGCCGCGGAAGCGGGACATAATCTGTGACGCGCCCGAAAATTTCTTACCCAATGCCCACACACTCCAGACATAATTTAATCGCTTTGCTCAGTACCGTCGCGGCCTCGCCGCGCCATGCGCCGAAGCACAGCATAGCGATACCCACAACCAGCAACATGGCCTGCGCCGCTGCTTTTTTTGCACAGCTCAATTTTATCACCCTTTCACTTTTTCTGCCATCATCATAGCACAGGAAAGATAAAATCCCTGTTAAGAACGAAAATTTAATGCAGATCTTATCTGCTGTTGCTATAATAAAGAAAAAGGAAATGAAAAGGGGGACTCTTATGCACCTTTTGGTAATTGAAGATGAACGCGCCCTATGCGAGACGATTGTCCGCAGTTTGCGGCGCTTGGCATACAGTGTGGACTACTGCTACGACGGGGAAAAGGCGCTGGAACTTCTGGGTGTGGAGCGCTACGATTTGGTACTTCTTGATCTGAACCTGCCGGGAAAGGACGGCATGACCGTGCTGCGCACCTTGCGGCAGACAGACCGCGAGACGCGGGTGCTGATTCTCTCCGCACGCGGCGAGGTGGAGGACAAGGTTGAGGGGTTGGATGCCGGGGCCAACGACTATCTTGCAAAACCCTTTCACTTGGCTGAACTGGAGGCCCGCATCCGCAGCCTGACTTTGCGGCAGTTCACCCAGCAAGCCGTGTTGCTGACCTGCGGGGAGCTGACGTTCGACACACGCTCCCGCACCGCTGCCGTCAACGGGCAGCCCCTGACACTCACACGTAAGGAGACGGGCATTCTGGAATATCTGATGGTGCATCAGGGACGGCCTGTGAGTCAGGAAGAGCTGATGGAGCACGTCTGGGATAACAGCGTAGACAGCTTCAGCAATTCTATCCGGGTTCATATCTCCGCCCTGCGCAAGAAGCTCCGCGCCGCGTTGGGGTTTGACCCCATCCGTAATCGCATCGGCGAAGGCTATTTGATGGGAGGAGAGGAAACATGAAGCGACTTTCCTTGCAGTGGCGCATCACTCTGATGACTGTCCTGCTCATCGGTGTCACCTGTGTTGTCATGAATCTGCTGCTCTGTTCCTCCGGTGTGTACTATATGGACACAATCGCGGACACCTTACAGGGAGGCGACACGGTTATTATGAACAGTGAAGGCGCAGAGAGCTTTAATCCGCAGCTCGTAACGCCCGATGAGGATCTGACCATTGTTGTCAACGGAGCGCAGGGGCGCTTTCGCATGACCAACTGGTATATTACGGCTGTGGTGACACTGCTTAGCGGCGTTCTGGCCTATTTTGTCAGCGGACGTGCCCTCAAGCCGCTGCACAGCTTTGTGTCTCAGGTGGAGAAGGTGCAGCTGAACAACCTGGCGGATATGAGGATTAACGAGAATGTTCTGCCGGAGTTTCGGCAGCTGAGTTACTCTTTCAATCAGATGCTTGAGCGGTTGAACAACGCCTTTGCCGCCCAGCGGCAGTTCACCGGCAACGCTGCCCACGAGCTGCGCACGCCGCTGGCACTGATGCAGGCGCAGCTGGAGCTGTTCTCCGCGGAGCATCCCGATATGCTGCCGGAAACGGCGAAGTTTCTCGCACTTTTGCGGGAACAGACGGAGCGACTGACACAGATGACCAAAACGCTGCTTGAAATGAGCAATTTGCAGCAGGTGGCGCGAAACGAGCAGATTCAGCTTGCCCCGATGGTTGAGGAGGTCTTCACAGATCTCGCGCTTTTGGCAGAAAAGCGCAATATTACGCTGGAGACGGAGGGAGACGGCTTCCTCATCGGCAGTGATGCACTGATTTACCGACTGCTTTTTAACCTGACGGAAAATGCAGTCAAGTACAACCGTGCGGGCGGCTCGGTGAAGGTTTCTGTTACGCAGGAGCCGGAAAAGCTTCTGATCCGCGTTTCCGACACCGGTTGCGGCGTCCCGGAGGAATACCAACAGAGCATCTTTCAGCCCTTCTTCCGGGTGGATAAGTCCCGCAGCCGGGAGTACGGCGGCGTTGGGCTGGGGCTTTCTTTGGTGTGGGAGATTGCCAATCTCCACGGTGGTGGCGTCCGGGTGGAGGAGAGCTCGAAGAAGGGCACTACGATTGCGGTGGAGCTGCCGGTACAGGGATAAGGCACGCAGAATCTCCGGTGAGCCGTTCGCGGAATACGAACAGATTTAGAAAAAGCAGCGGTCTTGCGATGAACAGAAGGGAAAGTGATGAACACATGAGAATCTTATATGAGCTGTCTTGGTTATGGGAAATGCTGGGCATCGCGCTTGCTGCTGCAGCTGTCTGCGTGACTTGTGCCGCACTGATTTGCAAAGCAACGAAGAGGCGGCCCAACAAAAAAATGCTGGCCGTCGTAGGGGTGGCGGCATTTGCCGGTGCAATTCTGGCAGTCCTTCTGATTGCGCGGACACCGATGCCGCTTTGAAGATATTTAATCCTCCGGCAGCTTGGCCGACAACACGAAGAAGCCTGCCTGCACAATCCGTGGCCGGAGAATATATAAGCTGTCAAAAAAACTCATGCTTTCAAACGGTGAAAGCATGAGTTTTTCAGTGTGCCGGTATGGACAGCCGCTGATGTGGCCGGCTTTTTACCTGCGATTTCATTAAATGTGTCGCTTTTTAAGGAGCAGGGCGAGCGCCGCGAGGCTGCCTGCGCAGAGCGTCAGCCAAAGTGCGGGGGCAAAATCATCGCCCGTTTTGGGGTGGTTCGTCGGGCTTGGGGTTGCGGTCGGCGCGGCAGTCGGTACGGCTGTGGGGGCTGCCGTAGGTGTCGCCGTTGGTTCCGCTGTGGGCGTGGCCGTCGGTTCTGCGGTTGGGGTTGCCGTGGGCTCCGCTGTCGGCGTGGCCGTCGGTTCCGCCGTGGGCGTTGCGGTGGGCTCTGCCGTTGGCGTAGCTGTTGGTTCCGCAGTAGGCGTTGCTGTGGGTTCAACGGTAGGTGTTGCCGTCGGCTCCGGGGTCGGGGTCAATTCGGGCGCGGCGATGGTGAAGGTGATATTCAGCCCGTCTCCGTCGCGTGCCAGAGACAAGTCCTTGACGGATGTACCTGAAGACGAAGGGTACTTTACGGAGCCTGTTACGGCTGTTACTTTATAATTTCCCGGTTCTAACGTGTAGGGAATCAAAATGCTTACCCGTGTAGAAGCTGGTAATATGTCATCATCCTCGTCAAAATTTACATATGTGAATGTCGGATCTGTGTCGATCACCGCACCGGTCAGTACGGTTGTATCGCCGGTATCTGTATTCGTAACGGTGAAGGACGTGTCTGCTGACAGTGACAGATTATTGATGGTAATATCCCGTGACGGTTGAGCACCGCTTCCTTTGGATACGAACAGTGTAAACCCAATGCGCAGCTGCCCGCTGGTGGGCCCCGGCTGTCCCGATGCTGCGCCTACGATCACCACATCATCATATTGACAGCCTGCCACTGAGAGCAGAGCGAACAGCAGAAGAAACACGACTCCGATTTTTATACCCTTGTTTTTCACGGCGTTACCTCCTCATAAATTTGAACGGTGTTTGTTGTGTTCATTATACCATGATATGGTGTGAACGTCAATTAGAATATGCTTAGAATTTATTCATTTTTATTTTACAGCGGGCAAAATTTTCCGTTGCAGCGGGCAAAACGGTTTTTCTTGCAAATGGGTGTTGCTATCTGCCGTGGGGTATGGTAAAATCAAGCTGTATGACCCGTTCTATAATAAGAAGAACGAGGAAAAAGAGAGGATTGGTTCAAATCATGAAAAATATAAAAAAGCTGCTGGCTGTTCTGCTGGCCGCGCTGCTGTGCGTATCTGTGACGGCCTGTGCAAACAACAGCGCTTCAAGCACGGCGGTCGCAACGCTGGAGACGTCTTCCACGGCGAGCGAGGGCGAGACCGCGGAGAGTACCGACAAAGACCCTGCGGGCTATGACGATGATATTCAGGGCCTTTGCAAGTATCTTGAAGACTGCAAGGTGGCAGCGGGCGAAAAGGTGCAGATGTCTTACGACGTCATCGGCGCCGAAAACGGCTATAAATATGTATACCGCTACGCAGATTCCGCTGTGCAGCTTGAAGTGTATGAGTTCCCGGCGGAGCTTTCCGAGACCGCTAAGGCGCTTCAGGACGCTGTGCGCGCAGACGGCACGTTTAAGGTGCTGGATAACACCGTGCCGGGTTATCTTTCAAACGACGGCCGCTTCCTTTTGATCTACACCGACGCGAAGTCGGAAAAGGAAGACGCGAATAAAACACACAAGGAGCACGTTCTGAAGTGCTTCAATACGTTTGCGGACGCAAAGACAAAATAAAAATTATAGGGGGCGGAAAGGCATGTGCTTTTCCGTCCTTAGTGCTTTCTTATTTTAAAAAATCGGCGGCGGTTAGGCATAAATAGGCATGAAACGCGCCGAGAGGGGAGTTGTACACCATGAACACACAAGATACCGTGCACCGCAAAAGCGCCGCAGAGCTGCGCATACGGCGCGTGATGGACGCACTGGAGAAAAACAACATGCAGGCGTATTATGCGCCCACATGTGCGGACGCCGTAAAAATCGCAAAAGAGCTGCTGCAGCCGGGCGATGTGATTTCCTGCGGCGGCAGCGTGACGCTGGATGAGACCGGCGTGATGGATTTAATGCGCTGCGGGGACTATGAATTTTTGGACAGAACAGCCGCGAAAACGCCCGAGGAGCGCGAGAAGCTGTACCGCGAGGTATTTTCCTCTGATGTGTTTTTGACGGGCACAAACGCCGTTACGGAGCACGGAGAGCTTTACAATGTAGACGGCAACGGCAACCGCGTGGCGGCGATGCTGTTCGGCCCGAAAAAGGTGCTGGTTTTTGCGGGGTGCAACAAGATTGTGCGCGACATAGACGACGCCGCAAAACGCGTGAAAAGTTGTGCGACGCCCGCAAATGCCATGCGGCTGAATTTGGACACGCCGTGCACGCACGGGGCGTGTCCCGGCACGGACGGCGAGCTGTGCGCGGGATGCCGCTCGGAAAATCGCATCTGCGCGATGTACACGGTTTTGGCACGCCAGCGCGTGAAGGGCAGAATTCATGTTATTCTCATCGGTGAGGAGGTCGGTTACTGATATGAAAGAAAAGATACAGGCTTTTATGGCAAAACGACAGGCGAAAGGAAAGCGGTCCTACGAGATCGACATGTGCAACGGTCCGCTGCTGGGCAAAATTCTGCGCTTTGCGGTGCCGTTGATGCTTTCCGGCGTTTTGCAGCTGTTTTTTAACGCGGCGGATATTGTGGTGGTCGGCCGCTTTACCGGCCACACGGCGCTGGCGGCGGTGGGCTCTACCGGCGCGCTTATCAATTTGCTCATCAACGTGTTCGTCGGCCTTTCCATCGGCACAAACGTGCTTGTGGCGCGCTATTACGGCGCACAGGATGCAAAGCAGCTGAGCGAGACCGTACATACCTCTGTGCTGACAAGTCTTGTGAGCGGTGTTATATTGATTGCCGTGGGCGTTGCGTTTGCGGAGCCACTGCTGACCCTGATGGGCACCCCGGAGGACGTTTTGGGTCAGGCGGCGCTTTACATGCGCATATACTTTGTGGGCATGCCGGCGATGATGCTGTACAACTTCGGCGCGGCGATTTTGCGCTCTGTGGGCGACACAAAGCGCCCGCTGTACTTTTTGACCATTGCGGGCGTTGTAAACGTCATTTTGAATCTGTTCTTCGTCATTGTGTTCCATCTCGGCGTGGCGGGTGTTGCCATTGCGACGGTCATTTCGCAGGTGATTTCTGCGGGACTTGTGACCATCTGCCTGATGAAAACGAACGCTTCTTACCGCTTAGAGCTGCATAAGCTGCATATCTATAAAGATAAGTTTTTCGGCATGATGCGTGTCGGCCTGCCGGCGGGCATGCAGGGCGCGGTGTTCTCCATTTCGAACGTGCTCATTCAGTCCTCTATCAACTCGTTCGGCTCTACCGTTATGGCGGGCAGCACGGCTGCGGCCAACATTGAGGGCTTTGTGTACACTGCGATGAACGCGTTTTACCAGACGGCGCTGTCCTTTACCGGGCAGAACATGGGCGCGAAGAAATACGACCGCGTGGCGAAAATTCTGCGCATCTGCATTTTGTGTGTGACCGTGACGGGCGTTGTGCTCGGCTGCGGCGCGTATTTGCTGGGCACACCTTTACTTTCTATATATACGTCTGACCCGGAGGTTATCCAGTACGGTTTGGAGCGTATGCTCATTGTGTGCGTACCGTACTTCCTTTGCGGCATTATGGACACGCACGTGGGCGTTTTGCGCGGCATGGGGTATTCGATCATGCCGATGATTGTATCGCTTACAGGCGCGTGTGCGCTGCGTGTGGTGTGGATCCTGACGGTCTTCCAGATGAACCGCACGCTGTTTATACTGTTCCTCTCGTACCCGGTGACGTGGGCCGTGACGGCGGCCGCGCATTTTGTGTGCTACCTTATCGTGCACCATAAGATGATGGAAAAGGCGAAAGCGGAGCAGGCCGAGGCGGCAAAAGCATAAAGTATACTTATATATTAAGAAGAAACGCGTTGTGGGATGACCGCAGCGCGTTTCTTCTATATATAATATAAAGAGAAAAGCAGAAACGCAAAACAAAAACGCGTCTTTCTATAACTATATATAAGAAGATGTAGGGCTGCATTGTAAAGCTTTACGATACCTTCACGGCGATTTTAAGTGTTTTAAAAACTTTTTTCGGATAAAATCAGAAAGATTATGAGGAGATTCAGAAGTGAAAGGACACTGATGCGCCAGATATATAAGAAGATGTGCTTGAAGCTTTGGGGTACAGAGAGGGGCTTTTGCAACTTTAAGACCACCTTTTCAAAAATTTTTTCTTGATTTTTTCAAAAAAATTTCGTAAAATAGTTTGCGTAAGCCATGTATATGGGCATGTAAATGCAAAAATGTCCATTCGAAGATACACTATATATTGTGCTTAGATCAAGCAACAACATATAGATGTAGGTTTTCGAAAAAAACTTAAAAAAACTTTCAAAAAAGTGTTGACAAAAGGGGTTGTACGTGGTATTATAGTCAAGCGCTCGAGAGAGACGGCAAAAAACTGAAAGCGAAAAGCTGAAAGGAAAGCCGCTTGAAAGAGAGCACAGGACCTTGAAAATTAAACAACGAGAGA
>ENA-ORSL01002408-ORSL01002408.1-human-gut-metagenome-genome-assembly--contig:-NODE-2408-length-13614-cov-2.722988_pt1 | contig 13614 bp, 11 predicted proteins | sample MGYA00242190_ERZ509157 | MGnify/ENA primary metagenome ERZ509157 (study PRJEB26280, sample SAMEA2338664) | human gut metagenome | biome: human gut; feature: human-associated habitat; material: faeces...
GCGCGGCGCAGCCCGCCGCCGCGTTCCAGCGCTTCGATGCGGCGCAGCAGCGCGTCCGGTGAGGTATCCAGCTCCGGAGAGCAGAGCCGGATGAAGGTCATTTCCAGCTCCGTACGCTTGTTTCCGGTTTTCATCCGTGACAGCGTGCTCTGGAAAGCATCCAGACCGTGCAGGATCGCCGAAAGATCCATGGAAACCGCGAGCTTCGTCATCCGGTCGAATTCTTCGCCGACCGCGTCGACGATTCCGCTCGCATCTTTCATCGTTTTAATCAGCATCAGGCTGCGGAAATACCCCGCAAGCTCCTCGCAGAGCCGCCCCATGTCCTTCGAAGCCTTGTACAGCGCATCGATCTTTTCGAGCGCGCCGGAACGGTCGCCCCGATGGATGCACAGTGCGAGCTCTTCGAGATGGCCGCGGCCGGCAAGGCCCGCCGTCTCCGCCACAAGCGCATAGCTGACCACGCCGGTGCTGCGGCCGATGCACTGGTCGAGAATCGAGAGCGCGTCGCGCATGCCGCCGTCCGCAGTGACGGCAATCAGCATCGCCGCGTCGTGGTCGATCTCCACGTGCTCCCGCTCGCAGACGAGCTCGAGGCGCTCGGCGATGTCCTCCGGCGCAATACGCCGGAAATCAAGGCGCGGGCAGCGGGAGAGGATCGTCGGCAGCAGCTTGTGCACCTCGGTCGTCGCCAGAATGAAGATCACGTGCGCGGGCGGCTCCTCCAGCGTTTTCAAAAGCGCGTTGAAGGCCGCCACCGAAAGCATGTGCACCTCGTCGATGATGTACACGCGGTATTTGGCGCTTGCCGGCGTAAAGTTCGATTCCTCAATCAGGGCGCGGATGCTGTCGACGCCGTTGTTGCTCGCCGCGTCGATTTCCACAACGTCGAGAATCGACCCGTCGTCGAGGCCGCGGCAGACCGGGCAGACGCCGCACGGGTCGCCGTCCTGCGGGTCCAGGCAGTTGACGGCCTTGGCGAGAATCTTCGCGCAGGTCGTCTTGCCGGTTCCGCGCGAACCCGTAAACAGGTACGCGTGCGAGATCCGCCCCGCCATCAGCTCGTTTTTCAGCGTGACGGTCACCTGCGGCTGGCCGACCACATCCGCAAAAAGCTGCGGCCGGTATTTTCTGTACAGCGCCTTATACAAGCGGCATCCTCCCTTCTCTGCCTTTATAAACCAAAAGCAAGGCGGCCGTTCGTGGAATATGTGAACGGACAGGCGACCTGCATCGCACCAGACGATCCGCTTAATGCTGCTCGGTCCCCCGCCTGACATGGTTCACGGTGTCTCGCCGCGCAGACCTGTCCGCTCGCATATTCCACGGTCTCTACAACCGCCTTGCCCTTTTGGATTCGCTCAAAGCGCACGTTTTCTCGTGCTCAAATATTATACACGCTTTTGCACGAAAAGGCAAGCATTATTTGCGCCGATTTGAAAACACGCCGATCGCCGCTTCCCTCCCGCGCAAAAGCGGCATGGTTTACCATGCCGCATGCTTTGGCTTCGGCTTTGAACGGGCCTTATCCCGCCATGCGCCGAAGATGATTTTTCCCACAGACAGCAGGATCCCCGCCAGCACGACCACGCCGGCCAGAATCACATGGCTTTCCGCATAGCGGACCGCATTTTCGGCCGCAGCGCCGCCCTGCCCCGCAAGATCATGCAGCGCAGAGAAAAGCGCGCTGAATTCCGCAGCATAATACGAAAAATCCGTGATGCGGGTCTTGGGCAGAAGCGAGTTCGGCAGATTGATCCACTGCGAGACGAGCACGATGCCGGTCACGACCAGCGCGGCCAGAAAGCCGTTGCGCACCAGCGCCCAGCGGTTCTTTTTGCGCTCTCTCGACAATTTGCAGCAGCGCACCCAGATCGCAATGGAAAACAGGATCAGGGAAATCAGCAGCGCCAGCAGCAAGATGCTGTTCATGAACCGGTACAGGTCGTTCAAACTGTAAACCGCGCTGTCCGGCGCCTGCATGTAGTAGTCGAAGCTTTTCTCCGTTTCAATGCTGGCGCGGGCGCGCCCCTCCATGAACGGGTAATCCGCGCCGGGCGCCGAAACCAGCAGCGCCGTATCGGTCTGCGCCAGCGCAGTCATCGTATCCGACGCAAAGCTGTATGCCGGGACGCCGTTCGGATAGATCGCCACCCAGGTGTCGTCCATATACAGATAGGGCTCCTCGCGGATCAGTACTTCCTCCCCAAGCCGCAGGTCGCGCGTTGCATACAGGATGAACCAGCCGTAGTCCAGCTGCGACAACCGGCCGTCATCCAGAATGAACCCATCATACTCGTAAACGCGCATGCCGGTATCCCAGCCGAAGCCCTGCGCCGTCTTGTAGAGATGCATGCCCAACTCGTCATAGAACAGGGCGTCCGCGGAAATCGACGTTTCCGGCAGGGGCATGTTCAGCTCCTCCACCTCCACCGTCGGCATCATCAGCTGTTCCACGCGTGCGGAAAGGATGGTGCAGAGAATAATCAGCCAGAAAATCAGGGAGAAAACGCACAGAACTCTGCGCTTCATCTTACTTCACCTCCGCGAGAACGATGCCCTCCACCAGCTCCCTGTTGAAAAGCGTGAACAGGAACAGCGCAGGCAGCACGACGAGTATGCAGCAGACAAGATGCACGGTCGTATCGGTCGGCGGCGCATACGCCAGTGCGACCGAAATCGGGTACTGGTCAAAGCTTTTGAGGTAAGCGATCGGCTGCTCCACCATGTTCCATGCGTCCAGAAAAGAAAGCAGGAAAACGCAGATGATGCCGCTCTTGTTCATCGGAACCGCCACCAGCGTCAAAATGCGCGGCACGCCGCAGCCGTCCAGCATGGCGGCGTCGATGACCGATTCCGAAATGGACTTGAAGCTCTGCGTGAGAATAAACGTGCCGAGCGGAATAAAGACGGAAGGCAGGATCAGCGCGGCGTATGTGTCGAGCAGATTCATGTAGCTCAGCATCAGGTAATTCGGGATCAGCATGACCTGCACGGGCAGCGTCATGAGGATCATCAGCAGGAAAAAGAGCGCGTTCCTGCCCGGGAACTTGTACTTCGCAAAGCCGTACCCGGCAAGAATCGAAATGAACAGCTGACCGAACGCGATGCAGACCGCCAGCCCCAGGCTTTTCCAGAACCGGAAAAGATACTGCGGCGAGCCGAGGAACACATCGTAATACGATTGAAACGTGATGCCGCCGTTGGTCCAGAAGCTGCGGAGCAGCACGTAGGCAAACGGCGCAATGCAGAGGACAATCAGCACAAAGGCGAATGCACCCGTGAGAACGGCCCGGACCCTTTTCATTCCCGGAACGCCTCCTTTCGGTTGACAAACGCGTAGAACACACCGAAGAACACGACGATGATAATGAGCAGCAGCACAGAGGCCACGGCGACCTTGGAATAATTGAGGTTGCTGAACGTATTGTTGATGAAGTGCTGCAGCATATAAAGCTCATCGACCGGATGCTCGCCGCCGATCAGGAAAATCTCCCGGAAGCACTTAAACGCATTGATTACCGCAAAGATCGCGGCGAAGAACACGGAGTACCACATCTGCGGCGTCGTGATATAGCAGAATTTCTGCCAGCCGGAGGCGCCGTCCAGATCGGCGGACTCGTACTGCTCCCCCGGGATCGTGACAAGGCCCGCCAGCAGCAGAATCGCGCTGTAGCCGGTGCTTTTCCACAGATACAGGAGGATCATGACCCAAAAGGCGTTCGTCCCGCGCAGCCACTGCTGCACCGGCAGGCCGAGCGCGGAAAGCAAACCGTTTGCAAGCCCGGTCTCGGAGAAAAGCAGGTTGATCAGCAACACGGTGCCCGCAACCGGCATAATGTACGGAAACAGAAACACGGATTTCAGCAGCTTGTGCCGGTCCACCTGATGCTGCAAAAGCAGCGCGATCAGATAGGAAAGCAGCATGATGAGCGGCAGCCCCACGGCGAGGAACTTCATGGAATTGCCGAAAGCCAGCGCGAACGCTTCGCTGCCGATAACCTCGATATAGTTGTCCAGCCCGAGAAATTCCGCCGACTGGCCGCTGCCGCGCAAGAAGGAATGGCGCAAAATCAGGACAAACGGGATGATGTAAAAGAGCAGGCACCCCGCCATCAGCGGCGCAATCAACAGATAAGCATGATAAGTTTTGCGCATAGACGACCATCTCCTGTCCGGCTAAAATCAGCTTTACTCGCTGAGCATCTGCTCCATCGCATTGTACGTGCTGGCAACCACATCTTCAAACGAATCATCCGAACCGCCGCCCGCAATATTCCTCCACGCATTTTCCAGCTCATACAGCTCGGTTTCCAGTCCCCCGCGGAAACGAACCGCCGTGATCTGGTCCCGCACTGTATTAAATGTGTCAAAATCTTCAGCCGACATATACCAGGTACCCTGCTCCGGGTCGATCGGATATTCTTCCTGCATCAGATCCATATGCATCGGAATCGAGAGGTTTAAATCGCCTATCAAATTATACAGCTTGTACCAATAGGCTTCCTGCTGCACTTCCCGGCTCATCAGCAGATCCAGAATGAAGAACGCCTCTTCCGCATGCTTTGCATTTCGGTTGATGCAGGCGAAGCTGGTGACCGTCGCCGTCACGCCGCCTTCATCCGAATAGATCGGGATCATGGTTGTAGCCTCGTCCCGCAGCAGCACATCTTCCTCGAGCATCGGCGACCAAAGGAAGTCATAATCCGGATGCATAAATTCCTTCCGGTTTGCCGGCAGATCGCCCAACGCCCCTTCCCAGATTTCGGATTGGAGCGAAAATTCCTCTTCCGCCCGCTGCAGCAGCTCTTCCTCTGAAAACAAGAGCGTCTTTTCATCGTAATCTGCCAGAGCGCCCAGCGACAGCAGCGGCGCTATTCCGCTGAAAGCCTGTAAATCCCCGTCCATCCCATGAAGTCGTCCGTCCTCAAGATACGCTGTCGAGGCCGCATTGCGCAAAATGCCGGTTTCGTCTGCCATCATGTCATCCCATGTCATTTCCGTGGAGGGCGTGTGCGAAACCTCCGACTTCCGGTAAAAGGTGAGCGGCATCGTGTACGTCATCGGCACGACGAGCTGCCCCTCTTCCGTTCGGCCGGCCTCCATCACCTTGGGCGTCAGCTTATCCCACTCCATAAACTGCGCGTTTTCTATGTATGTATCCAATGGCAGGAATACGCCGGAGCGCATCGAGATTTCGATCATCGGAAACAGCGCGCCTTGCCCATAAGCATCGCCGGCCAGAATGAACAGATCCGGGCCTTCTCCGGACATCAGCTCCACGCGCAGGCTTTCCAGCTTGATTTCCCGCTCGGAGCCGGAAGCCGGGATGTATTCGACCGCAACGTCCGTCGGGCCGCCCTTTTCCGCCGCAAGCTGGAGAATGCGGTCCATGCCGATCTGGGTGTCGCGCTCGATCCCGGCAGATATGTGATTGATATCCACGCATATCCGCAGTGTATTTTCGGTAACCTCTTTCGGCGGCAGCGTTGCAGCGCTGCTGCTTTCCGGCGCGGACGCCGAAGCTTCCGATTCTCCTTCGCGGCCCGGGGGCTCCGGCGCGCTCTCGCTGCTTTCCGGACTGCCGTCCGCATAGCTCGCCGTCGGCAGCTCGGCGCAGCCGGCAACCAGCAGTAAAAACACAATCGCACAGCAAAACAGTCTTTTTTTCATGATAACCATAACCTCCTTATATACAGCAGAATGGAACTTTTCCTGCTTAATCCGTCAAAAGGGAACGAAGGGGGCTGCGCTGAGGGATTGCGGATGCGGGGGCTTCTTCCCGTACCTCTTGTTATCATATTAACAAATTTATTCCACTGTGTCAACGATTTCTAACGTTAAATCAACAAAAACAAGGTTCCAATTTTGTAATCTTTGCTTTCAGGATCGTTGTTTTCGCGGAAGGCATACTGAAACAGCCGGAGAAGCCGCAAAACCGCGTTTCCCCGGCCGCTTCGGTTTAGGTTACTCGCTGAGCATTTTTTCCATTGTTTTATAAGCTTCCGCCACAAGCTCTTCCACAGTTTCTTCTGGTACGCTTCCCGGCTGCCCTCCGAGACATGCATACATTAAATCCTCAAGCTGCGCGTCTAAGCTACCTCGGAAGCTCGCCTGCGTAATTTGCTCACGTACAGCACTGAACGCTGCAAAGTTTTCCTCTGTCATAAACCACGATGATTCCGTCGTAATCGGATAGTCCTCCTGCATCAAATCCATATGCATCGGAACAGCATTTCCTCCTGATTGGCACCAGATATGATATAGCTTATACCAACCGGCTTCCTGCTGCACTTCCCGGCTTAACAGCAAATCCAGCATGTAGAACGCTTCCTCCGCGTGTTCTGAGTTTCGATTGATACAGGCATAATTTGTGATGGTTGCCGTTACGCCTCCATTATCCGAATAAATGGGGATCATAGTTGTTGCCTCATCTTCTTTTAAGCCGTCTTCCTTTAGACTTGTTTTCCAACTCAACCCATACCGAACTCCGATTTCTCTTTTCTCAAAGCTCGGTAAGTGATCAAATTCCCCATTTTGGATAGCTTCTTCGATCGCAATCACATCTTTCACGCATTGGAGAAGTTCTTCCTCCGAAAACAATAATTTCTTTTCATCAAAGTCTGCTAATTCCCCTAAAGCCGAAACAAGGCTAAAAGCCGATACTTCAGCCGAAGCAGCATTCCTCAAGATACCAGTCTCATCGGTCACCATATCCTGCCATGTCATTTCCATGGAGGGCGTGTGCGAAACCTCCGATTTCCGGTAAAAGGTAATCGGCATCGTGTACGTCAAAGGTACAACAAGTTGTCCCTCTTCGGTTCTGCCCGCTTTCATCACTTTAGGAGTCAGCTTATCCCACTCCATGAATTGCGCGTTTTCTATGTAGGTATCCAAAGGAAGAAATACACCGGAGCGCATCGAAACCTCAATCAGCGGAAACAGTGCCCCCTGTCCAATCGAACTTCCAGACAAAATGAATAAATCCGGACCCTTACCAGACATCAGCTCTACACGAAGGTTCTCCAATACAATTTCACGCTCCGCGCCGGAAGCCGGTATATATTCGACCGCAACGTCCGTCGGGCCGCCTTTTTCCGCCGCAAGCTGAAGAAACCGATCCATACCGATCTGCGTGTCACGCTCAGATCCAGGAAGTACATAATCGATATCAACGCATATTCGCAGCGTATCAGCACTGACTTCCTTTGGCGGAAGCGATGTGATACCGCCGCTTTCTACCGCGGATACTTTCGATTCGTCTTTACTATTCTGGGATTCCGACGCACTTTCACTGCTTTCCGGACTGCCGTCCGCATAGCTTGCCGTCGGCAGCTCGGCACAGGCGGCAACCATCAGCATAAAAGCGATTACGCAACAAAACAGCTTCTTTTTCACAATAATAGCCTCCTTTATTTTAACAGAAAATATTTCTGTTTTATGGCGATTGCAGCTACCTGGGGTTACTCTGTGTATTCTCGTTCGATCCTCTTTCTCTTTACACCTCTTGTCATAAGATTAACAAATTTAATCTTATATGTCAACGATTTCTATTGTTAACTTTGCAAAAATATGGTTTCAATTTTGTAATCTTTTCTCTGTATTGCAGATTGCACTTCGTGCAATTTCTCCGGGGCCGCCCGCGAGGCTTGATTCCTGCCCGGAAAACGCGTATAATCAGGTTTGCGCATCGCCATAGGAAAGGAACATTCTCCCATGCAAATCCGAAATGCTGTACTAGACGACCTGCCCGACATCCTCCGGATACTGGACGCGGCAAAGCTCGCCCTGCGCGCCTGCGGCGTCGACCAATGGCAGGACGGCTACCCGAATGCGGATTCCGTCCGCGCCGACATTGAAAACGGCACGGGCCGCGTCCTTGTGGAAAACGGCGCGGTGATCGCCACGGCCGCCGTGTATGTCGGCCACGAGGCGACATACGACCGGATCTGCGGCGGAAGCTGGCGGACGGACGCGCCTGTCTACGGCATCATCCACCGCATCGCCGTGGCGCCGCAGGCGAAAAACAAAGGCGCCGCCTCCAGATTCATGGACTACTGCGCGGAGCTCGCCCGCGCGGCCGGCGTCCCCTCCCTGCGCTGTGACACGCACGCAGACAACGCCATCATGCAGCACACGCTGGAAAAAAACGGCTATGTGCGCTGCGGCACCATTTATCTGGCGGACGGCGCGCCGCGCATCGGCTACGAGCGCGTGCTGTGAGCTTCCCGCTTTTCGCATGTTTTTTTGCACAATAAAAGGAGCAGGCCTGAACCGAAGCGCGGGCCTGCTCTTTTTTATGGAATTGTCAAATCTGCGGGTTCGTTTCGATGCGGATCACGAAGTCGAACAGGCAGTCGTCGGAGCACCACATCTTGAAGTTCGTGCCCCAGCGGTTATTGAACAGGTTGAAGTAGAAGCCGTCCTCCATGCTCTCGATTTTGTCGTCGAGGTTGTAGAGGTTCCGGCTGCCGACGCTGACAAGCGGCGCATGCAGCGATTCGACCGTCACCGTGCCGTCCGCACCGGAATAGCACAGCTTCTCGACCGCATGCTGCTTGCGGTTGCCGCCCGCGACCACGTCGAGCGGGGAAATCAGCTGGCCGAGCTTCTGCATTTTCCAGCGGTTCGGGTTCCCCACGTCGAGCCCGAAGTGCAGCCAGAGCGCCTCGGGGATCTTGTTGGCGTCCTTTTCGAACCACTGCAGGCGGCAGCGCACCGCATCCTGCTCAAACGTATAGATGAGCTGCGCGCGGCGCGGGCTGCCGTATTCCTCCGCAGCCTCGCCGTCCCCGCGAACCGTCGCGATCACCGTGTCGCCCGTCTGCGTCAAGCGCTCCAGCGCAAACGCGTAGCAGGTGTGGCGCAGATTCTCGGCCGTTTCGAGGCCGGGCTTGGAGAAGTCCGCCTCGGCCCAGCCGCCCGTGTGGGCAAAGTCGCGGTTGTACCGGTAAAACGCCAGCGTCGTATCCTTCGCGTCGAAGACCTCATACTGCAAGCGGCCCAGCTCGCCGTCGCGCACCCAGGCGTGCCCGTTCTGCGCGAGGTAGGCGATCTCGCCGCCTCCGCCGAAGCGCACCTGCCACCCGGCGATGGTATGCGTCACGCCGGGCGCAATCGCCTCGCCGCGCGCATCGAACTGCGGCACAAGCGCATCCATCGCGGCCTGCGCTTCGTTTCGCAGCGCTTCGGGCAGCTCGGCAAGCGCCGCCGTCAGATAGCCGCGCTGCTCCGCATGCGACGCTTCAAACTTCGAGTACGAGCCGGAGAACTTGCCGCCGCAGTAATTCCTGAGGTCATATTCCAGCGTGCCGACCAGAGAGGCGTTGCGGTTCGTGAGCAGGTCGAGCGTTGTCGTATCCGTGCGGCGCGCCGCTTCGAAATCCGCCTTCGTCCAGTTCTTGAAATCCGCGAGGTACTTTTTGAAGTCCATGCCCCAGGTGTGCTCGGCGATCAGCATCAGGTTGCACATGAAGTTCGCATAGCCCGGCGTGTCCTCCGTGAGCCGGCCCGACGCGAGCCATTCGTGCGCCAGCGCGCACAGCGTCTTATACCGGCAGACCTTGTACGGATCCGACCCGACGCCGTGGATCCACGTGTCGGCGATTTCTTCCTCGACGACCGGCAGGCGGTCGCGGATTTTTTCCAGAGAAGCGGCGAACGCATCCAGCGTCGAGGCCTCGACGACAGCGCCCGGATACTTCGCCTGAATGCGGGCGAGCTCCGCCTCCACCTGCGCCGCATCCTGCGGGCCGCGGTTGTCGTTCGTGTGGGCAAACTCCAGCGCCTCATCGAAGCCGGGGATCGAGATCGCCTGACCATACTGCGCGGAATAGTGGACGATCACCTCGTGCCCGTCGCGCCGCCAGCGGAAAACCTCTGGAACACGCGGGACGCGCGAAGACGGGTTGACGCCGATGTGCAGGTAGCGGATGCCGGCTTCGGACAGCGGGCGCACCAGCGCGATCGTGTGGCCCGGCACGTCCGTCATCTTTGCGGCAATCGTGTGCACGCCGTACGCGCGGTCGAGCTTCCGGCTGACCGAAAGGTTGTACGCCAGCACCTCCGGGGACTGCAGCTCCGTGTGCGAGGTGACGGCAAGCCCGTGCCAGCGAAAATAGCCGAGCCGGATCGCCTCGTCCATCTTCTCGAGCTGCTCCGGCGTCGCATGGCGCTTGTAATAATCGACCAAAAAGGAGCCGACCGTCCAGATGAACTTCTTGTGCTCCGGCGTGTTGATTTTCAGCGCGAGATCGATCGCGTGCGGGATATGCTCCTGCACGTAGCTGTCCAGCACCGTCTGTCCCATATTGGTGTAGCCGATGTCCAGATGCGTTTTGTAAATGACATGAACCCTTTTGATTTCAGACACAACAAATCCTCCATACCCAAAAACTTCTGCTTCTTTCTATTCAAAAAGGGCGGCAGCTTTGTGTTCTGCCGCCCTCTTCGAGCTTATTTTATTTCGTCTTATTTGCCGAGCTTCTCGCGGACGACTTCAGCGATATGCTCTGCGGAAAGGCCGAACTCCTTGAGCAGGTCGACGGCTGGGCCGGAGTGGCCGAACACGTCGTTGACGCCGATGCGCGTGACCGGCGTCGGGCACTTCTCGGAAAGCACCGCCGCAACGGCTTCGCCGAGTCCGCCGATGATGTTGTGCTCTTCAACCGTGACGACGCGCCCGGTCTTCTTCGCGGAATTGAGGATGATTTCCTCGTCGAGCGGCTTGATCGTGTGGATGTTGATGCCCTCGGCCTCGAGCGCCTTGGCCGCCTTCACCGCCTCGGCAACCATCAGGCCGGTGGCAACGATCGTGATGTCCGTGCCCTCGCGGAGCTGGATGCCCTTGCCGAGCTCAAAATGATAGTCGTCATTGTTGTTGATGCTCTCCACAGCCAGACGGCCCAGACGGATGTAGCACGGGCCCTTGTGCTCGATCGCCGCGCGCACGGCCGCCTTCATCTCGTAGTGGTCGCTCGGGTTGAGGATGACCATGCCCGGGATCGTGCGCATCAGCGCGATGTCCTCGCAGCACTGGTGCGTCGCGCCGTCCTCGCCGACGGAGATGCCCGCATGGGAGCCGACGACCTTGACGTTCAGCTTCGGATAGCCGACCGAGTTGCGCACCTGCTCGAACGCTCTGCCCGCGGAGAACATCGCAAAGGACGCTGCGAACGGGATCTTTCCGCAGGTCGCAAGGCCCGCCGCGACGCCGATCATATTGCATTCAGCGATGCCGCAGTCGAAGAAGCGTTCCGGATACTTTTTCTTGAAGATGCCGGTCTTTGTGGCTGCGGCAAGGTCCGCGTCCAGCACAACGACATCGGGATATTCGGCGGCCAGCTCCGTGACCGCTTCGCCAAAGCTCTCTCTTGTAGCCTTCTTAACCATTTCAGCCATATCAGCAGCCCTCCAGTTCCCGCAGTGCAGCGGTCAGTTCCTGCATTGCGACATCGTACTGTTCCTTATTCGGCGCGGTGCCGTGCCAGGAAACCTGATTTTCCATATAGGAAACGCCCTTGCCCTTCGTCGTCTTGGTGATGATGACGCTCGGCTTGCCCTTCACCGTCTTGGCATGTGCAAAGGCGGCTTCCAGCTCGTCAAAGCAGTGGCCGTTGATGGTCTGCACGTCAAAACCGAAGGCCTCAAACTTCTTGTCGATCGGCTCGGGACCCGCAACCTCGCTGACGGGGCCGTCGATCTGCAGGCCGTTCGAGTCGACGATCAGGCAGAGGTTGTCGAGCTTCTTGTGGGCGGCGAACATCGCGGCTTCCCAAACCTGGCCCTCTTCGATTTCACCGTCGCCGAGCAGCGTGTAAACGCGGTAATCCTTGTTGTCCAGCTTGCCGGCAAGCGCCATGCCCACGGCAGCGGAAACGCCCTGGCCGAGGGAGCCGGAGCTCATATCCACGCCGGGCGTTCCCTTCATGTCGGGATGGCCCTGCAGCATCGCGCCGATATGGCGGAGCGACTTGAGCTCTTCCGTGGAGAAGTAGCCGCGCTCAGCCAGCGTGGCATACAGGCCGGGCGCACAGTGGCCCTTGCTCAGCACAAAGCGGTCGCGGTCCGGGCACTTCGGGTTTTCCGGATCGATGCGCATCTCCTTAAAATAGAGATACGTAAAGATGTCTGCAGCAGACAGCGATCCGCCCGGGTGGCCGGATTTGGCGTTATAAACACCTTCAATGATTCCAAGTCTGACTTTCGCAGCCGTGATCTTGAGCTGCTTTTTATCACACGAATTCATGGAAGCCCTCCTGTTTTTTCTGTGCCGGCGCCGCGGTGTTTTCCCGCCGCACGGCACTAAGATATCTGTATTATAGCGTATTTTCCCGGATATTGCAATGCGCTGCGGCAATTTTTGCAAAGCGGCAAATTTTTTCGCCGCGAATAGGGCGGCCGCATATTTCCCATACACCGTGAGACACTAGGAGAAAGAAAACCCTCTCAGAAAGGAATGGCCAAAATGAGCAAGAAAATCGGCAATCTGCCCGCAAACATCAACATCATGAACCCGGTTCCGAATAAAGACGCCAAAAGCATTTCCAAGCTGATCCGCAACAACGGCAAAATCTCCGGCTACCAGCTTTCGGACGGCACGATCCTCTCCAAGTCCGAGGGCGTCGCGCTCGCCAAGCAGGGCGGCATCCGCGGCGTGGCGATCGCAAGCCGCAACGGCAGCGAATACCTGCGCAGCCTGCCGGACGGCTTGGAGTCGAACAACCTCGGCGACCTGCCGAGCACGAGCGTGCGCAACTTCGAATAACCCGCCCGAAAGCACAGAGAAAGCCTGCCGCTGGAACCAGCCGCAGGCTTTTGCTTTTTCACTCTATTATAGCGTCATAGCGCCCAAATGCAGGCAGGCGCCGCGCACAGCGTTCGACACGCTCAGTATGTACGGCGGACAAACGCCTTCTTCGGCATCTTGCAGACCGGACAGGTCCAGTTGTCCCGCAGCTCTTCAAAGCTGAAGTTCGGGTCGCTGTACACATAGCCGCAGACGGAGCAGACGAAGCTCTCCCCGCTGCTCTTGTCAAACGTTTTTTCCGGCGGGATATACGTCGGCGAGCCGACCGGCGAAAGGCCGTGCATCTGCTCGCGGTAATACTCATACGTCATCGGCGTGCCGATCGCCGTATCGCTGCCCGCGATGATCTCTGCGCCGAAGACAATTTCCTGCCCCATGTCCATCGACTGGATCACGCGGCAGAGGAACCAGCAGCAGGTGTTTTCCTTCACGACCGGAACCCCTTCGATGAGGACCTTGTGCCGGATGTTTTTGAGCTTGTCCGCGTTTTTGCCGCTGACCAGACCCAGCGCGCCGATCACGCTGGCCGGCGTATCGGTGGAGAGCACGGAGATCGTAAAGATCCCGTTTTCACGGATCGCCGCGCAGCTGTGGGTGTCTTTTGTGAGTGTGACGAGCACCTTTTCCGGCGAGCCGCTCGAAACCTGCACGACCGAAGTGGCCACACAGGCATTCGGCCGGCCGTCCCGCTTTGTGCCGATCACGTACATGCCGTACGACAAATTGCTCAATACTGCCGGGTTCATCGAATATCATCCTTTCCTCTCTGAATCCGGGAAATGCCTCCCGGTGCAATGCCAGTGGTT
>ENA-ORSL01002409-ORSL01002409.1-human-gut-metagenome-genome-assembly--contig:-NODE-2409-length-13606-cov-5.278356_pt1 | contig 13606 bp, 14 predicted proteins | sample MGYA00242190_ERZ509157 | MGnify/ENA primary metagenome ERZ509157 (study PRJEB26280, sample SAMEA2338664) | human gut metagenome | biome: human gut; feature: human-associated habitat; material: faeces...
CACGCCCTTTTTTAATTGCTGGGCAAATCTGTCCTCCATCGGCTTCCCCCTATTTAGCATTGCTAAGTATTTGTAATATAGCATTGCTTTCCGATTTTGTCAAGCAAAAAGGACTTGTCCGTTCGGGCAAGTCCCTTTGCAAGCTATCCTAACCTTGTCAGCGTAGTCCCCGGGTAGTAGTGCGCCAGAATCTCCGGGCAGGTGCTTCCGGTGACGGCCATGGCATCCGCGCCGTATTGGCTCATGCCCACCCGGTGGCCGTAGCCTCTGGTGGTGATGGTGACGGTATCCTCGGTGGTGGATATGGAAAACGCCGTGGAGCGCAGACCCAGCGCGGAGCGAAGAGAAGTCCCCTTGTAGCTCGTCCCGCCGATGACAATGGTATCGACGCCGCCGCCATCGGTATAGGTCACATCCCGGAACCAGCTTCCCGGGCTGCCGCTGAGCTTGACACCAAGGGCATCCTGAAACGCTCCCGCCGAAAAGCGCACCGTATCCGTGTAATGCGCCGCCTTTTCCTCGCCGGGGCTGGCCACGGCCTGCAAATAGGGGAACTCCGTCCCCCACACTGCTGCGGCGTCCTCGGTACTGCCGCCGGAACAGGAAAAATACGTCGCTTCGATCAGCTCCCCCTCGTAGGTCAGCACCCAGCCGGAGGTAGCGGCCACGGCGGCGCGTACCTTTTCCAGCCCTTCCTCCGTGCCGCCCTGAGACAGGTAGTCTTCGTCCCCGATGTAGCCCTGACAGCACGCGCTGCGGGTGCATACGGAGCAGTCTCCATGCTTGCCGCCGGTCTCCCACGCCTTCCGGGCATAGGTTCTCGCTACCACGGACTGGGCTTCCAGTGCTTCCTCCTCAAAGGATGCCGGCATTTCCGCCAGCACCACCCCGACAAGGTAGTTGTCCATGTCCATCTGGGAAACCGTGCCGTCCTCCTGCCTGACCAGCACAGGAAGCCGCACAGTCTCCTGCGCCGTGGGCTGTTCGGTCCGCGCCGTCGTTTCCGGCGTCGTCTCCGGCGGAGTTTCCGTCTGTCGTGCCGCGATGCTCAGCACGATCCCCGGCACCACCAAACCCATGACGGCGGCGATCAGAATATCCTTTGCCAATGTTCTCATTGGTATCCCCTCCCGGAGATATGGTAGCACAGCGGGAGGAAAGAATGCTGTCAGAACATACACAAAGAAATGCAGCCCGCAGACAAAGTCTGCGGACTGCATTCGGGGGTTAGGAACTCGGGAAAAGCAATTCAATGACTCTTATTGTGGCAGGAACCGCACGCGGCACAGCCGGCGCAGTTGCCGCCGCAGGAGGACTTTCCCTGCTTTTTGTCCCGCATCATGATGCGGACAATCAGGATAACCACTGCCAGAAGAACAAGGCCAACAGCAATTGTGCCGATATTCTCACAAATCCATTGCAGCATAAAAATCACTCCATTTCAAAAGATAGGCCTTGGAGCCGGGCAGACTGCCCGGCTCCGGAATTCGGAATATTAAACCTTGGACAGCTTGGTCGCTTCCTTGTAGGGCTTGAAGAGCATATAGAGCATTCCCGCCAGAGCGGCCAAAGCGAAGATCAGGCCGAGCACGTTGGTATTTCCCATGAACAGGCTGCCGAACTGGTTGATCATCAGGGCGATCAGGTAGGCAAAGCCGCACTGATAGCCAATGGCGAACCAGGTCCACTTGGCGTTGTTCATTTCCCGCTTGATGGCGCCGATGGCCGCGAAGCAGGGGGCGCACAGCAGGTTGAACACCAGGAAGGAGTAACCGGTAATGCTGTTGAAGGCAGTAGCCAGGTTCTGATACACGGTGCCGTCGCCGCCGCCGTACAGGATACCCAGGGTGCCGACGATGTTCTCCTTGGCCACCAGGCCGGTGATGGAAGCCACAGTCGCCTGCCAGTTGCCCCAGCCCAGGGGGATGAAGATCCAGGAGATCAGACTGCCGATCTTGGCCAGGATGGAGTAGTCGATTTCCTCCTCGCTGAGCATCCGGAAGGTGCCGTCTACAAAGCCGAAGTAGGTGGTGAACCAGACGAAGATGGTGGACAGCAGAATGATGGTGCCGGCCTTCTTGATGAAGCTCCAGCCACGCTCCCACATGCTGCGCAGGACGTTAACTACGGTGGGCATATGGTAAGCGGGCAGCTCCATAACGAAGGGAGCGGGCTCACCGGCGAACATCTTGGTCTTCTTCAGCATAATGCCGGAGACAATGATGGCGGCCATACCGATGAAGTAAGCGGAGGTAGCCACCCAGGCGCTGCCGCCGAACAGTGCGCCGGCGATCATGCCGATGAAGGGAACCTTTGCGCCGCAGGGGATAAAGGTGGTGGTCATGATGGTCATCCGGCGGTCACGCTCGTTCTCGATGGTACGGGAGGCCATGACACCGGGCACGCCGCAGCCGGTGCCCACCAGCATGGGGATGAAGGACTTACCGGACAGACCGAACTTCCGGAAGATACGATCCAGAACGAAGGCAATACGAGCCATGTAGCCGCAGGCTTCCAGAATTGCCAGCAGCAGGAACAGCACCAGCATCTGAGGCACGAAGCCCAGAACCGCGCCCACACCGGCCACAATGCCGTCCAGAATCAGACCGCTGAGCCAGTCGGCCACGTTGGCCTGCTCCAGCAGATTGCCGATGAGAACGGGAATGCCGGGCACCCACACACCGTAGTTCGCCGGGTCGGGCTCTTCCCCGTAGCTTTCCAGGGTAGCCACAGCGGCCTTGTAGTCCGCAAGAGAAGCGGTCTCGGTGGTGATTTCCAGGGTCTCCTCGTCCTCAACCTCGTAGGGGAAGTTGCCGGTAGGAGCCTGGCCGTTCTCTTCGACGTAGGCGTCATAGCCGTCTACGATCAGGGAAGCCTCGTTGTATTCATCTGCCGCGTCGTTGTAAGCCGCGGAGCCGATGCCGAACAGGTGCCAGCCGTCGCCGAACAGGCCGTCGTTTGCCCAGTCGGTGGCGGCAGCGCCCACACCCACCATGGAAATGTAGTAAACCAGGAACATGATGACCGCGAAGATGGGCAGACCCAGCCAGCGGTTGGTCACGACCTTATCGATCTTGTCAGAGGTGGTCAGCTTTCCGGCGGAGTGCTTCTTGTAGCAGCGCTTGATGACCTCGCCGATGTAAACGTAACGCTCGTTGGTGATGATGCTCTCGGCATCGTCGTCCAGCTCCTTCTCGGCAGCCTCGATGTCCGTCTCGATGTGGGCCATGGTTTCCTTGGTCAGCCCCAGCTTCTGCATGACCTTATCGTCCCGCTCGAAGATCTTGATGGCGTACCAGCGCTGCTGCTCCTCGGGCTGATCGTGGACGGTGGCCTCCTCGATGTGAGCAATGGCGTGCTCCACAGGGCCGGAGAAGGTGTGCATGGGAACGGTCTTTCCGTTCCTGGCCGCATCGATCGCCGCCTCGGCAGCGGCCATCACGCCGTCGCCCTTCAGAGCGGAAATCTCCATGACCTTGCAGCCCAGTGCCTGGGACAGCTCATCAATGTTGATTTTGTCGCCGTTCTTGCGGACAATGTCCATCATGTTGATGGCGATGACCACGGGGATGCCCAGCTCGGTCAGCTGGGTGGTCAGGTACAGGTTCCGCTCCAGATTGGTGCCGTCGATGATGTTCAGGATGGCATCCGGCCGCTCATCGATCAGGTAGTTCCGGGCCACCACTTCCTCCATGGTGTACGGAGACAGGGAATAAATGCCGGGCAGGTCGGTGATGGTCACATCGGTATGCTTTTTCAGCTTACCTTCCTTTTTCTCCACTGTAACGCCGGGCCAGTTGCCCACGAACTGGTTGGAACCGGTGAGGGCATTGAACAGTGTGGTTTTGCCGCTGTTGGGGTTGCCCGCAAGGGCAATTCTGATATCCATGATACGCTCCTTCTGTTAGCTATGGCTAACACATAATCAAAATCTGGGTTTGTATCCCTATGTACTACCGGGATCTTACTGGATCTCGATCATTTCGGCATCCGCCTTCCGGAGCGACAGCTCGTAGCCGCGGACGTTGACCTCAATGGGGTCGCCCAGGGGAGCCACCTTCCGCACGAAGACCGACACGCCCTTGGTAATGCCCATGTCCATGATTCTGCGCTTGACGGCACCCTCGCCGTGAAGCTTCACCACGGTCACGGTATCGCCGACTTTCGCCTGCTTCAGTGTTTTCATACCATTTCCTCCTTTTCCTCATTAAACCATAATTTTTTGAGCCATTTCCTGACTGATGGCCACCCGGGACTCCTTCACCTTGACGATGACGTTGCCGCCCATAGTGGTAATCACCGACACCACCGAGCCGACCACGAAGCCCAGGTTCTCCAGATGCTGTTTGACTTCCGGCTTTCCGCCGATCCGCTTGATGACGTATTCCTCGCCGGTATCCGCAACCGTAAGCGGCATGGAGAACACCTTCTTTTTCTGAATTTTTAGATTAGCAGAAGCTAACCTAAGTGTGCTAATATTGGTTAGCTCGCGCTAACCTTTTGTATAATAGCCTAACAGGAACCATTTGTCAAGTGATTTTTAAGGATTCTTCCATTTTGTCCAAATATGACAATTTCCCCGGATATCATCGGGGAAAAACCTGTCAGAATGTAATGCCAGGTTTTCCGCATCTATGGGTATCCCGACAGCTGTCCGCAAGTGTTCTGACCGGTGACAAGGAAAGCTTGCATCTGGCAGACCTGAGACTCCAGCAGGAGCGCATGGAAATGTCCTGCTTCAGACCGAAGCAGGATAGATTCTCCCTCAGTTTTTTTCATGCCGAATTCATAAGGGAAATGGACTGCCCGATTTTTGCCTGCCGTAATTTGAAAGGCAGCTTTGCAGGCTATGGAAGTGTTCATTTTGATAAACTGGAAAGGCACTCATATGACAAGGTTATCTGTTTCGGAAACAGCTTTTCCGACCTTTTACAAGTTTACAATATGAAATAGCATTTAAACGATTATGTTTTCCTGTTATCCGGGAACGTTTGCTGCGTAAAACGTCGTCAGACTTAAAACAATAGCATATTGCCCAAAAATGGTATTGACAAACAGCAAATACTTTGCTATTATGTAGGTGCTGGCAGTGAATTCACAGCAGACACGGTAGCGGGATGCATACCGCCGTCCGGTGTATGGACACTGTTGTCTGCGGCGGCAAAACTAAATATGCACAGTTTAAGGTAATAGCTGACTGAAATGTTGTAGCATGCTGACTTGACCTTCACGGTCGAGAGGTGTGCTACTTTTTTCTTGAGGAGGAGTTTCGCTGAAGGCAAAATTGATACAGATTTGTAAGGATACGTTTTTGATCTGCGTGGGACTTTTTGTCATGGCTCTTGGTTCTGCGCTGGTCTATCAGGCCGACCTGGGCACCGGTTCTATCGGCACAATGGTAGATGGTGTACATAAGGCTTTGCATATTTCCCGCGGTATGGCAGATATCACCGTTAGCTTGATGCTTCTTGCTTTGGTTTGCCTGACCGCAAGGGATTTAATCAGCCTTGGTACATTGATTAGCCTGTTTTTTACCGGTTTTTCCATCGATTTTTGGAAATGGGTCATCACATTGCTGCCTGCGCCGTCAACAGCCGGCATCTATCTCATGTATGTGCTGGGGTTGATCCTCGGTTCCATGGGCACCGGTTTTTACGTTGCGGTGAACTTTGGCATGAGCGCATATGACGCATACAGCATTATGATATACCGATTTACAAAATGGCAGTACAAATATGCCAAGATTCTCGCGGACGGCCTGCTGATGTTTGTGGGCATTGTGTTGGGCGGAACAATCGGCATCGGCTCGATTATCAGCACCGTTACCGGCGGATTCCTGACACAGTTCTTTATCAAGCGCAGCACCCGCTTACTGCGGCGCAAAGCTGTCCTGACAAACTAAGGAACCTCTGAATAAATCGTCTGCGGCCGGGTAGCGGATCTTTTTCGCCCAGCGCTTGCCGATTGAATCAGAGTTTCCCGAATCTTATGCAAAAGCTTCGTGTTATACGGAGTATTAAAAACAACTTGGAGGAAAACAACATGAAAAAGGTATTAGCACTGATTCTGAGCGTCACGCTGACTGCTTCCCTGCTTTTCTCTGGCTGTGGCAAGACCACCGATTCCGGGAAGAGCACCCTCTCCGGCGACGGGGCAGACGGCAAGAAAAATGTAGTCTACGTCACCAGCAGCTCCCTGGGTGATGATCCTCTGGTGGATTTGGTATGGGACTCTGTTAAGAAGGCCGGCGAAGATTTCGGCATGAACACCAAGTGCATTGAGCTGAACAATGATACCTCTCTTTACACTTCCAGCCTTATTGATCTGTGCGGATCCGGGGAATGGGATCTGATCGTAACGGGCTTCTTCCAGATGATTGATCCCGTCTGCGAAGCGGTTGCCGAGTATCCAGACCAGCATTTCATGGTGTTTGACAGCTCTCTGGACTACAGCACCGGTAATTTCAACAACTGTGTATCCGTCGAGGGCCTCCAGAATGAGGGCTCGTTCCTGGCCGGTGTCCTGGCAGCCTGCCTGACCACCAGCGGCAAGGACGGATTCAATGATGATAAGGTCATCGGCTGCGTTATGGCAAACCCCGGTATGCTGGATGACTTCCTGGCCGGTTATATTGACGGCGCGAAGTGGGTGGATCCCGCCATCGAAATCATCTACTCCTACAACGGCAGCTTCAGCGATACCGCCAGCGCATCCGAGCACGCTCTGGCTCAGTTCAACCGGGGCGCAGATATCGTATACTCCGTTAACGGTGCCGCAGGCCTGGGCGTAGCGAACGCCGCACTCCAGACGGGACATTATATGATCGGTGTGGATACCGATCTGGCAGCAGAGGTTTCCTCCAATAACAATGCCATGGCTCAGCGCATCGTTACTTCCGTGTGCAAGGACTTTGGCACCATCCTTTATGATCAGCTGGAAAAGTATGCGGATGGCACTCTGGAGTTTGGAACTCACACCCGCTACGGCCTTGCCGATCACGGTATGTTCATTGTTGAAAACGAATACTTTGATGCCATTGTGGATGATACCATTAAGGCCAAACTGAAGGAAGCGAACGAAGCTGTTTCCAGCGGGGAAGTCAAGGTCAGTACCGTGATCGGTGCAACGGATGAAGAATACGCCGCAATTCTCGCTCGCGCCAGCGCGGTGGAGTAAGGCTGTACACTGGGCTGCTTTCGTTGCCCACAGGAAGATCAATGGGTCTGAATCCGCCTGACGTCTTGAGGGCCCGGCCCGTTCGGACCGGGCCCCTATGATTTGCGGATATACAAACATAAGGAGGAATGGAAGTGTCTGGAGCGACACCGGCTGCGACGGAAATCCTTTCCATGCAGCACATTACCAAAATTTACGCCAACGGTTTCATGGCCAATAAGGATATCACTTTTGGCGTTCAAAAAGGAGAAATCCATGGCCTCGTGGGAGAAAACGGAGCGGGGAAATCCACCCTGATGAAGGTGCTCTTCGGACAGGAGGTGCCGGAAGAAGGCAAAATTTTCATTAACGGGCAGGAAGTGCAGATATCCAATCCCTTGGTTGCGCTGGAGTACGGCATCGGCATGGTTCATCAGCATTTTATGCTTGTCCCGTCTCTCACGGTAGCAGAAAACATGGTTCTGGGCGCGGAACCCCGGAAGAAAAGGATATTCTTTGATTATAAGCAGGCAGTCAGGATGACCCAAGAGGTTGCCGAAAAGTACAATCTTCCCATCAACCCGGACAAGAGGGTCATGGACTTGTCCGTAGGCTATAAGCAGCGAGTGGAGATTCTGAAAATTCTGCTGCGTGGAGCAAAGATCCTGCTGCTGGACGAGCCCACCGCCGTGCTCACACCCCAGGAAACAGAGGAACTTTTCGTTCAGCTGAAAAATTTGAAAAAGCAGGGCTTTACCATAATTTTTATCTCCCATAAGCTCAACGAGATTAAGGAAATATGCGACAGAATCACCGTCCTGCGGGATGGTCAGGTTGTGGGAACCGCTCGTATTGAGGATGTCACCGAGCGGGACATTTCCCGGATGATGGTAGGCCGGGATGTTCTGATGAATATCGAAAAACAAAAAGCACAACCGGGTGAAAGCGTCCTCAGTGTACGCAAGCTCGATTTTACAAATATGTATGGCAAGCAGGTGCTGAAAAATGTCAGCTTTGATTTGCGCCGGGGCGAAATTATCGGCATTGCAGGTGTGGAAGGCAACGGACAGTCGGAGCTTGCGGCAATCCTTACAGGCCTGGAGCACCAGCAGGAAGGCACAGTCCTGCTCAACGGCCGCAATACTGCCAACATGTCAATCCGTCAAATGCGGGAGGAGGGCGCATCCTTTATCTCCGAGGATCGCATGGTCTACGACCTTGTCCGGGAAGGCACAATTGAGGAAAACCTGATCTCTGACCGGTACTATAAAAAGGAATACTGTCGTGGGCCTCTGATGGATAAGGCCAAGATGGATCGGGAGGCAGAGGAACTGATTCGGGGCTACCTGGTGGCCTGTGACGGCAAGGATGCCTACATGCGCACCCTGTCCGGCGGCAATATGCAGAAGGTCATTACCGCTCGGGAATGCTCATCCCATCCCAAGATTCTGATTGCCAGTCAGCCTACCAGAGGCATTGACGTGGGCGCGACGGAATTCATTCGCAAACGCCTAGTGGAACTGCGGGACCAGGGGGCGGCCATTCTCCTGTTCTCGGCAGATCTGGCGGAGGTTATGCAGGTCAGCGACCGTATCCTCGTTTTCCACGGTGGTCAGATCGTGGCTCATATTTCCAAGGTTGACGAAATTGACGAAAATCTGCTCGGTGAATACATGCTGGGCATCCGTAAGCAAAGTGCAGAAGAAATTGGAGGTGCCGTCCTTGAGAGTCACAACTAAAAATGTCGAGTCCATTGAAAATCGCTTCACCATCATACGGACTCTGGTGGGTGTGGGGATTGCACTGGTCATTGCGCTGGCACTGATTGCTGCTGTGAGCGAAAGACCACTGGAGGCGTTGATGGGCTTCCTAACCGGTCCTTTGACCTCCATAAGCCGGCTTGGCAATGTGGTGGAAAAGGCGATTCCGCTGCTGTTTACCGGTACAGCCGTCTGTATCGTGTTTGCCTGTGGCCAGATCAGCCTTTGTATTGAAGGCATCTTTTACATCACCGGTATTACTTGCGCAGCAATTGCAACGCAAACCGGCATTGCGGTGGGACTGCATCCGCTGCTGTGCATCCTGGCCGCAGGCGCGTTGGGAGCACTGATCTGTGCAATCCCGGCGTTGATGTACATCCGATTCGATACCATGACCGTAGTCTCTTCTCTGATGGTTAATTTTATTTGCCTTTATATCGGCAAATACCTGATGCACTATGTGCTGCGAGATCCGGCGGCGGGTTTTGACGGATCCGAAAAATATCAGGCGACTGCCAGACTTTTTAAGCTTTTTTCCAAAACGAACATCCATGTGGGACTGATTTTGGCGGTGATTGTTGTAATTGTCGGCTATCTGGCACTGTACAAAAGCCCTTGGGGCTACGGTGTGCGCATGACCGGTCTGAATGCCAATTTCTCCAAATTCCAGGGCATGAGCGTTGCCGGCATGATTCTCAGTGCATCCATGGCGGGCGGCTTCCTTGCCGGCATGGGCGGCGCTGTGGAACAGCTGGGTATGTACCGGCGCTTTTCCTATGATGGCCTGTCCGGTCACGGCTGGGACGGCATCATGATTGCGGTTATCGCCCAGAACAATCCCAAATATGTACCGTTTGCTGCTCTGTTCGTTGCCTACATCCGCACAGGTGCCGATGTGGTAAACCGCACCTGCGACGTGCCGATTGAAATCATCAGCATTGTGCAGGCGGTGATTATTATGTTTGTAGCTGCCGAACGGTTCCTTGCCGGCTGGAAGCAGCGTCAGATTGTTCAGGCTTCCCGGCAGGCACAGATGGAGCAGAAAACTGAAAAGTGAAGAAAGGAACGCAAGAATATGAATAGCGCATATGAAAAGCTGTTGAATTGTACCAGAATCGTAAAGGAGAAGATCGGAGATTTTGTCCCGGAGGTGGCTCTTGTTCTGGGAACCGGCTTGGGCGGTTACGGCAACAGAATTGAAGAACTGGCGGTTGTGGACTATCATGAGATTGAGGGCTTCCCGGTTTCTACGGTTGTGGGTCATGCGGGGCGCTTTGTCTTCGGCCGGATTGCCGGGGTTCCGGTGGTTGTGATGCAGGGTCGTGTCCACTTTTACGAGGGATATACCATGGAGGATGTGTGCCTGCCCATCCGGCTGATGGGGCTGCTGGGTGCCAAGGTGCTCTTCCTGACGAACGGTGTGGGCGCTGTAAACAGAAGCTACCGTCCCGGTGATCTGATGCTGATCAAGGATCACCTGTCCCTGTTCATTCCTTCTCCGCTGCTGGGGGAGAACATGGAGGAGTTAGGCCCCCGTTTCCCGGATATGACCCACGTTTACCGTCCCGAGCTTTGCGCGGCCATTCGTCAGGCGGCGTCCGAGCTGAATCTGCGTCTGCAGGAAGGTATCTATGTGCAGTTAACCGGGCCTCAGTATGAAACGCCGGAAGAAATCAGAGTTCTGGAAAAGCTGGGCGGCGACGTGGTAGGCATGAGTACCGTCTGCGAAGCCATTGCTGGCAACCATATGGGAATGCGCGTGTGCGGCATCTCCGCAATTGGGAATATGGGTGCCGGTATTCTGAATGAGGTGCTCACTCATGAACCCCAGGAAAGTGTGGATGAGAATTTTGCGCAGCTAGTAACCTGCTCCATTGAAAAAATAGGTCACCTGCTTTCCAATCAGAAGTAAACGGGAGGACTGTCATGAACGATTTGATGGCATTTGTCCTATCTCCTGCTTTTGCCAACGCCGTCGTTAGAATGAGCACCCCGTTGATCTTTGTTTCGATGGCTGCGATTTTGGGAGCTAAGGCAAATATTCTTTGCATTGCCTACGAAGGCATGATGCTTTTCGCCGCATTGGGTGGAGTAATCGGCAGCGCTTTGTCGCAAAGTCTGCTGGTAGGGATGATCTGCGGCATTTTGGCAGGCTGCCTGATTGCAGGCCTGTTCGCCTACTTTGTCCTGGTACTGAAAACAAAAGTAATGCTGGTCGGTTTGGCGCTGAATACACTGGGCAGCGGCGGTACAATCTTTGCTCTGTACGTCATATCCGGTCAAAAGGCTAGCTCCATTTCTCTGAACAGCCTGCAGTTTCCTGTCGTGAACATTCCTTTCATTCAGGATATCCCGGTTATCGGGCAGATTCTTTCCGGACAGAACCTGCTGACCTATCTGGCATATCTGTCTGTCATTTTGGTCTACATTCTGCTTTATAAGACGCCCCTGGGTCTGCGGATTCGTTCGGTAGGGGAAAGCCCTGAGGCGGCGGAGTCGGTAGGCACCAATGTGATTAAGGTTCAGATTATCGCTCTGATGATCGGCGGTGTGCTGGCTTCCTTTGGCGGTATGTTTATGTCTATGGGCTATACCCCGTTCTTTACCCGGGATATGATGAACGGACGCGGATTCAATGGCATCGCCGCACAGAATCTGGGTGCCGGACATCCGGTGCTTACCCTTTTGTGTGCCATTCTATTCGGTGCGGCAGACGCTTTCGGCATAGCACTGCAAACCTCCCGTATGCCGCCGCAGCTGGCCTCCCTGGCTCCTTATATTACAACCTTGGTAGGCCTGGTCATCATTGGTCAGGCACGGCGCAATCAGGAGAAAAAGCGTGCCCTCGCACTGGGCGCGAAGGAACTGGAAGTGGAAAAGCAGACGGCAAATAAAGGGGAGTAACGATGAGAAAACTGTTAATTGATACGGATGTAGGCGGCGATGACGCAGTTGCCCTGATTATGGCACTGCGGGATCCTTCCGTGCGGGTGGAAGCGGTGACCACCGTCATGGGCAACGTGCCGGTGGAGCAGGCTACCTATAATGCGCTGCTTACCATTGAGCGAGCGGGAACCTATACGCCGCCTGTCTACCAGGGGCTTTCTACTGGAATTTTGAACCAGCCCTTAGTCAACAAGGATTACACCATTCACGGGAAGGATGGAATGGGGGATCTGAATCTGCCGGCTCCAAGCCTAAAGGCGGAGCCCATACATGCAGTGGACTTCCTGATTCATATCATTGAGGAGCATCCGGGGGAATATGAACTGGTTGCCCTTGGGCCTGCCACTAACCTGGCGTGGATCAGTCTTCGTTCGCCGAAAACACTTTCTAAGCTCAAGCGGATTGTGCTGATGGCCGGAACAGGCCCTTATTTCGGCAATGCCACCCCCTTGGCAGAGGGAAACGCGCGCATGGATCCGGAGGCTCTGGATATTGTGCTGCGGGATGCCGGGACAGACGTGGTTCTGGTGGGGTGGAACCTTTGCATTCACGAGTATCTATTCACAGAAGCAGAGCTTACCGCCATGGGCAATTCCGGCTCTTCGCTGACAAAGTTCTGCCTGGATATTAACCACAATCTCATTGAGCTGAACGAACGTCGGTTTGGAGAGAAAGCCCTGGACTTTGCCGACCCTGCCGCGATGGCTGTGGCGCTTCGTCCGGAATTGGTGCTGGAGTCGGTTTCCGCTTACACCAGAGTGGAAACGAACCGGGGCCTGGCTTACGGTGCCGTTGCGGTGGATCATTGCCATCAAAGCGGCTGCTCGCCTAACGCCACAACCTGTCTTCGCTTGGACGCCTCCGGGCTCAAGAAGTGCATCACGGAATTGATTCTGTGAGCAGGAAACCAAAATACGAAGGAGTTTAGTTTATATGTACGCCTTAAATGACAACGGTCAGCAATATCATGTGGAGCTTTCCAAGGGCGATGTGGGTCGGTATGTGATTCTTCCCGGAGATCCGGGTCGCGTTGAGATGATTGCCAAGTTTTTGGATTCTCCCCGCAAAGTAGCGCATCATCGGGAGTATGTAACCTATACCGGTATGCTGGATGGCGTTCCTGTCTCTGTGACCAGCACGGGTATTGGCGGCCCTTCCACCGCAATTGCGGTAGAAGAGCTGATTGCCGTTGGCGCGGACACCTTTATCCGGATCGGCACTGCCGGAATGCTGCAGGACTATTTCGACCTGAACGACTGCATCATCGCCACTGGCTCAGTCCGGGACGAGGGAACCACCCGGCAGTATATTCCACTGGCTTATCCGGCGGTAGCGCACTATGAGGTGGTAAATGCCCTGGTTCGGTCTGCCAAGCTCTGCGGCAAGCGTGCGCATGTGGGCATCGTCCAGTCCAAGGACGCTTTTTACGGGGAAGCCGAGCCGGAAAGTATGCCAACGGCACCGGTGCTTGATTATCAGTACGCAGCCTGGACCAAGGGCGGTGTGCTGGCAAGCGAAATGGAGTCCGCGGCGCTTTTTGTGGTCAGCTCCATTCGCCGGGTGCGGGCAGGATGTATCCTGAACAACCGGGGAGATATGAATGAAACCATTCAAGTGGCAGTCACTGCCGTCAGAGAACTCATCCGCCAGGATCAGCAGACTGCTCAGCAAAAGGAGTAATCCGCGATCGGTTTCGGAATAGTGGATATATCATTTTGCCGCCTGTCAGAGCTTTCTGACAGGCG
>ENA-ORSL01002410-ORSL01002410.1-human-gut-metagenome-genome-assembly--contig:-NODE-2410-length-13600-cov-2.042820_pt1 | contig 13600 bp, 13 predicted proteins | sample MGYA00242190_ERZ509157 | MGnify/ENA primary metagenome ERZ509157 (study PRJEB26280, sample SAMEA2338664) | human gut metagenome | biome: human gut; feature: human-associated habitat; material: faeces...
TTTCCTATATCGCTTTCTTCGTCCCACGTCGCCCCCCCCACCCATTCCACCATGCAGTCGCCCATCCCCATATTCCGTCCCCATCCGTTAAGGTAACGACGGTGGCGCTATCGCGCTACGCAAGCATAATGATGCAGGGGAGGAACAGAAGCGATGGCAGGTCTTCGCGGTCCGGATAGTTCGAAGGATGCGCAGTTGTTGGATGAGCGCGCCGTGTTTCCGGAGACCGTGGATGTCAATATTCGTCAGCTTGACCCGATTCCCGCTCCCCGATATTTTCTTAAGGAACTTCCGCTCACGAACGAGATGAGCGATCTGGTGTTGAAGTCCCGTCAGGAGATTCGTGACGTGCTGCATGGCCGTGACGATCGTCTGCTGGCCATCGTCGGCCCGTGTTCGATTCATGATCCGAAGGCTGCGCACGAGTATGCGGAGAGGCTTGCCGCCGTCAAGAAGGAGCTTGATGATCGTCTGGTCATCGTCATGCGCGTGTATTTCGAGAAGCCGCGCACCACGATCGGTTGGAAGGGTCTGATCAACGATCCGGATATCGACGGCAGGTGCAATATCAGGAAGGGCTTGCTGTTGGCCCGCCGCACGCTGCTTGGCGTGCTTGACGAGGGTTTGGCGGCGGCCACGGAGTTTTTGGAGCCGACCAGTCCGCAGTATATTTCCGACGCGATTAGCTGGGGTGCGATCGGCGCACGCAATACGGAAAGCCAGGTGCACCGGCAGTTGGCGTCCGGCCTGTCCATGCCGATCGGCTTCAAGAACGCCACGGACGGTTCCATCAAGGCTCCGGCCGATTCCTGCTTCGCTTCCGCACAACAGCACACGTTTTTCGGCATCGACCATCTCGGCCGCGCCGCCGTGGTCAAAACGCTCGGCAATCCCGATTGCCATGTGGTGTTGCGTGGTTCCTCGCACGGCCCGAATTACGATGCCGCTTCGGTGGCCAAGGCCATGGACACCATCCGCGCCGAAATGCCGGCCGATTCCGCTGCGGCACATGGGCTGATCGTCGACTGCTCGCATGGCAACTCCGGCAAGGACGAGCATCGTCAGGCGCAGGTGGTGCGTGACATCGCGGGCCGTATCGCCAAAGGCGAGCAGGGCATCACCGGCATCATGATGGAAAGCTTCATCGAAGGTGGCAACCAGAAGGCCGCGTCGCTCGACCAGCTCGTCTACGGCAAGTCCATCACCGACAAATGTCTGAGCTGGAACACCACGGAACAGCTGTTACGCGAGCTTGCCCATGCGGTGGCCGCGCGCCGCTGGAAGTGACCGATTCGATTCACTATCCGCGCGATTGCAGAAAATTCGGGGAACGCGAATCGCAATCGCGTAAAACAACACTCAAGACAGCACGTAAGACAGGGAGAGTGCAATGACCGCAATCGCCATCATCGGCGCCATGGATGAGGAAGTCGCCAATATCGCAACGGCACTGAGCAACGTCACCGTCACCGAGGAAGCCGGCGTCAAGGTGACGCGCGGCACCCTCGAAACCAACAAGGGCACCGCCGTCAACGTCGCCGCGACCGTCGGCGGCATGGGCACCGTCAACATCGCCGCCACCACGCAGCATCTGATCGACGCTGACCAGCCGGACGCCGTGATCTTCTCCGGCATCGCGGGCAATCTCAACACGAATCTGCACATCAACGACGTGGTGCTCGGCGGCACCCTGCGCTATCTCGACACCGACATGCGATTGGTGGGCCAGTTCAAGCCCGGCACCGCCGACCGGCCCATCGAGGAATACCATAGCGACGACCGTCTGCTCGAACTGGCCGACCAGGCGCTGAACGACTTGAACATTCACCATATCGTCGGCATCATCGCCACCGGCAACTATTTCGTCGATGATCCGCAGAAGGTCGAGCAGGTGATCCGTGAGACCGGCGCGGACGCGGTGGAAATGGAAGGCGCCGCCGTCGCGCATGTCGCCGCCCGCAACGACGTTCCCGCATTGGTGATTCGCGCGCTGAGCGACAACGCGGACACCGACTACGAGGATTTCAAAACGTTCGACATTTCCGAATACGCGGACACCGCCGCGAAACTGACGGTGAACATCGCCAAACGCATGTAGCGTTCATGTGGCGTTGCGAAACGCCTAACGTTGCGAAAAGCCGTTTCCACATCCCGTTTCCACATCCCGTTTGCCGCATGACCCGTCATCATGCATCGTCATATCGGCAAACGGGACGTCTCATATTCCGATATGCTGCGTTTCGGAAGATGAACGGCAGGAAAACTTCCGGTGGCGTGAGAGAATCGCATACGCGAAAGCCTCTCCGAAACCGCTAGTCTTAAGGAAGAACTGAGGATTATCGGAAGGTGAACGCATGACGTTGGAGCAGATGCTGGCAACGCCGTCGGTGGTTGCGGCATTGGTGGTCGTGGCCGTGGTCGTGTTCGTCGTGGCGTTCCTGCTTGGCCGCAGACGAGGCTTCCAGGATGTGCAGGACGGCGTCGACCCCAATGATCCGAGCCTGTTCGGAGCTGCGAAGAACACGTCCCTGTTCGGCCCCCGCGTTCCCGTGCAGTCCACGGAACGCCAGCTGGTGGCCGTCATGCCCGAAGCTTTGGTGGTCGTAGACTCGCTGGCCACGGTCCAATACGCATCCCCGGCCGCGCGGCGCTTCGGCATCATCCACGACCAGGCGATGGCGCTCGCGGAAATCCGCGACATCGTGAAACTGGTCTCCACAGACAGCGTGGTGCGCGAACGCGAACTGACCATCCCCCTGCACGGCCGCACGCGAACGGGCGTGGTGAACACGAACGGCAAAGGCGTCGAAGCCGGCAAGCCGCTGCCCGAAGACACGCTCTACCTGCACGTGCGCGTCGGACAGATCGCCGACAACCTATTTGCGATTTTCATTTCCGACATGAGCGAGCAACGCCGTTTCGAAATCATGCGGCGCGATTTCGTCACCAACGTCTCGCACGAACTGAAAACCCCGGCAGGCGCGATTTCTCTGCTCGCCGAAACGATCGGCGACGCGGCCGACGATCCGGACGCGGTGAAATACTTCTCCGGCCGAATCTCCAAGGAATCCGAACGATTGACGGAACTGGTCCACCGTCTGATCGACCTGCAGAAAGCGCAAAGCGCGGCAGCGATGCTCAACGCGGAACGGCTGTCCGTGCTGTCCGTGGCACGCGAGGCGCTCGCCGAAAACCAGGTCAAGGCCGAATCGAAGCACATCAGCCTGGTCCTGTCCGTGAACGGCCGGCAGGTGCTGGTGCATGCGAACGCCGAGGAACTGGCCAAGGAAGCCGAACAGAACCTGGACGTGTTCGTGGTCGCTGACCATGAGACCATCAAAACTGCGGTGAAGAACCTGGTGGAGAACGCCATCAACTATTCGCCGGAACATACCACGGTGGCCGTCGGCATCGGCATCGAATCCGGCAAGGTGGCGATTCGCGTCGTGGACCAGGGCATCGGCATCCCCGCGGCGTCGCTCAGCAGAATTTTCGAGCGATTCTACCGCGTCGATCCGGCGCGCTCCCGGGAAACCGGCGGCACCGGCCTGGGATTGGCCATCACCAAGCATTGCGTCGAGGATTGCGGCGGCACCATCTCCGTATGGTCGCGCGAGGGGGAGGGATCCACCTTCACCATCACGATGCCGCAGGCTTCGGGCGCTGCGGAACCCGACCATCCGGCGGATTCGGCGAATGATAACACCCGTGAAAAGAAACAGTCCGGCCACTCCACCACAACAGAGAATGAGGAGAACCACTGATGACGCGAATTCTGATCGTCGAGGACGAAGAGTCGTACCGTGAGCCGCTGGTCTACCAGCTCACCCGTGAAGGGTACGACGTGTCCGCCGCGGCCACCGGTGAAGAAGGATTGGAACTGTTCACCAAGGGTGGTATCGATCTGGTGCTGCTCGATCTGATGCTGCCCGGTCTTGACGGCACCGCGCTGTGCCGTCGGATCCGCGAGCAAAGCCGTGTGCCGATCATCATGCTGACCGCGAAAAGCGCGGAAATCGACAAGGTCGTCGGCCTTGAAATCGGCGCGGACGACTACATCACCAAACCGTATTCCTTCCGTGAGCTGCTGGCACGCATCCGCGCGGTGCTGCGCCGCAACCAGATGGTCGCCGAATCCGGAGAAGCCGCCGACGACGATATTCCGCTCGTATGCGGTGACATTTCCATGAGAATCGGCCAGCATGAGGTGACGGTCCGCGGCGAGAACGTGTTCTTCCCGCTGAAGGAATTCGAACTGCTGGAATACCTCATGCAGAACAAGGGCCGCGTGATGACCCGCCACCAGCTGATCGACCGCATCTGGGGCTCCGACTATGTCGGCGACACCAAGACGCTGGACGTGCATGTCAAGCGCGTGCGCGCCAAAATCGAGGAGGACCCGGGCCATCCCAAGTATCTGACCACCGTGCGCGGCCTCGGATACAAGATCGATACGCCAAGCGAATGATGATGAAAGGCTTGGTATAGCGCGCATTCGCATCGTGCTTGCAAAGAACGGTGAACGGAAGGAACGTCGAACGGCGAAGGTGTCGTAGACTGTTCATCTTCCGTTCACCGTTTTTGGTTTGGGGCGAGTGAAACGCCCAATAGGCTGGAGATTGTCATGAAGAACGATGGCGACAACAGAAAATCGAAAAATCAGAAACATACGCCATCTGAATGTTGACAGAGGGAAAAGAATAATGCGTAACTCCATTCTCGTACGCTCCATCGCCGCTGTGTCCGGCATTGTGATGCTGGCTTCCGTCGCGGCTTGCGGTGACAACACCACCGCTTCCACCGATTCTTCGGCCAAGTCCGATACCAAGACCGAAACCGTTTCCGGCAACTTCTCCGGCGCTGGCGCTTCTTCCCAGCAGGCCGCCGTCGAAGCTTGGATCGCCGGCTTCCAGGGCACCAACCCGGATGCCAAGGTCGCTTACAACCCGTCCGGTTCCGGCGCTGGCGTGTCCACCTTCCTGACCGGTGCAACCGCATGGGCCGGCTCCGACGCTGCTCTCGCCGATAACGAGGTCGAGCAGTCCAAGAGCGTGTGCGCTTCCGGCACCGCCTTCGACATCCCGGTCTACATTTCCCCGATCGCCGTCGTCTTCAACCTGCAGGGCGTGTCCGGCAAGGGCAAGACCCTGAACATGGACGCCGAGACCATCGCCAAGATCTTCGACGGCAAGATCACCAAGTGGAACGATGACGCCATCAAGAAGCAGAACCCGAAGGTCGATCTGCCTGACCTCGACATCACCGTGGTGCACCGTTCCGACAAGTCCGGCACCACCAAGAACTTCCTGAGCTACGTCAAGGACGCCGCTGGCGACGCATGGAGCTACGACCTCGGCGAGAACTGGCCGAACGAGGTCGGCCAGGGCGCCAAGGGCACTTCCGGCGTGATCTCCACCGTGCAGCAGGCTGACGGCACCATCGGTTACGCCGATGCCTCCCAGGCCGGCGATCTGGGCACCGTGGCCGTGAAGGTCGGCGACGATTACGTCCCGTTCTCCGCTGAAGCCGCCGCCAAGGTCGTGGACGCCTCCCCGCTCGACGATTCCGCCAAGGGTGACAACCGCGTGGTCGTCAAGCTCGACCACAACACCACCGAGAAGGGCGCCTACCCGATCGTGCTGGTCTCCTACGACGTCGCCTGCCCGGCATACAAGGACGCCAACACCGCCAAGTTCGTCAAGTCCTGGCTCACCTACGTGACCAGCGACGAAGGCCAGCAGACCGCCGCTTCCGCAGCCGGCTCCGCTCCGATGTCCAACACCCTGCGTCAGAAGGTCGTCAAGTCCATCGACGCCATCAAAACCAAGTGAGCCCATCACAGTGGGGCGATCGCTTTCGGTGATCGGTGACTGACCGTAGGTTTCAGGCCGCAGCCGCGTAAAAACCGGCTGCGCCCTGAAACGATACCTACGGACGATACGCAAAACCAGAAAAATCGAAAGCAATCGCAAGCAAACCAAAAGGAGAACCCGTGAGTTCGCAAAGCAAAACGGCACAGCAGCCGGTGAGCGGCAAGAACGCGGATAAGGTGTTCAAGGGCGTGGCCTACGCCTGCGGCATCCTGATCCTCGTCGTGCTCGCCGCGGTCGCGCTGTTCCTGCTGTTCCGCGTGGCCGTTGATCGGCGGTGACCAGAAGGCCAACAGCGCGACCATCAGCAACTTCACCGGCGGCAAGGCTTCCAGCTTCTGGGGCTACGTCGGACCGCTGCTGTTCGGTACCGTGCTGATTTCCGCCCTGGCACTGCTGATTTCCTTCTTCGTGTCGGTCGGCATCGCACTGTTCATCTCGCATTACGCGCCGAAGAAGCTCGCCACCGCCCTGAGCTATGTGGTCGATCTGCTCGCCGCCATCCCGTCCGTTATCTACGGTCTGTGGGGCGGTCTGGTGCTGGTGCCCGCCATCTACCCGTTCTGGAATTGGGTGGCCAAATACCTTGGCTGGATTCCGATTTTCGCCGGTCCCGCCGCCAATCCCTCCCGTACCGTGGCCACCGTGTCCGTGGTGCTGGCCGTCATGATCCTGCCGATCATCACCTCCATGTCCCGCGACATCTTCCTGCAGACCCCTCGCCTTCAGGAAGAGGCGGCTCTGGCCCTCGGCGCCACGAAGTGGGAAATGGTCAAGCTCGCGGTCCTGCCGTTCGGCAAGTCCGGCGTCGTGTCCGCCTCCATGCTCGGCCTCGGTCGTGCGCTCGGCGAGACGATGGCCGTGCTCATGATCCTGTCCCCGGGCCTCAACTACTCCGTCAAGCTGCTGCAGGCCTCGCAGAACCAGACCATCGCCGCGAACATCGCCGCGCAGTATCCGGAAGCCAACGATCTGGGTGTTTCCGTGCTGATCGGCACCGGCCTGGTCCTGTTCCTGATTACCTTCGTGGTGAACTTCATCGCTCGTAAGCTCACCGAGAAAGCGAGTGTGTGATGACCGCCGCAAATAACGACGCTTCGCCGATGGACGGCGCTCCCGTCATCGACTTCGACAAGTTCAAGCCGACCCGTTCCTTCACCTCAGCGCGCAAGCGCAAGGACTTCGCCATGAAGGCGCTCATCTCGTGCGCGTTCATCGTGGCGTTGATCCCGCTGTTCTCGGTGCTGCTCACCACCATCATCAACGGCGTCAAAAGGCTGAACCTCAACTTCCTGAGCTACAACATGACCGGCGTGGTCGGCGGCAACCCGACCCCGTCCGGCGGCTACGGCGGCAGCCTGCACGCCATCATCGGCACGCTGGAAATCACCTTCGGCGCCATGCTCATCTCCATCCCGATCGGCCTGATGTGCGCCGTGTACCTGGTGGAATATTCCAACCGTGGCAAGCTGGCACAGGTCATCACCCTGCTGGTCGACGTGATGAGCGGCATCCCGTCCATCGTCGCAGGCCTGTTCGCCTTCTCGATGTTCACGATTCTGATCGGCCCCGGCACCATCAACGGTTTCGAAGGCTCCGTCGCACTTTCCCTGCTGATGCTGCCGACCGTGGTCAAGTCGTCCGAGGAAATGCTCAAGATCGTGCCGCACGATTTGCGCGAGGCCTCGTACGCCCTGGGCGTCACGAAGCAGCGCACGATCACGAAGATCGTGCTGCGCACCGCCCTGCCGGGCATCGTTTCGGGTGCGATTCTCGCCGTCGCCCGCGTGATCGGTGAAACCGCTCCGTTGCTGATGACCGCAGGCTACATCGCCTCCACGAACGTCAACCTCTTCTCCGGCCAGATGACCACGCTTCCGGTGTACGTCTACCAGGAGTATTCCAAGCTCAACGCGAACTGCCCGGCCAACGCTTCCGCGGCCTGCGTCACCACCATCCCGATGGAACGCGCCTGGGCCGCAGCCCTTGTGCTGATTCTCATCGTGCTGATCCTCAACCTCATCGGCCGTCTCGTGGCGAAGATCTTCGCCGTCAAGTCGGAACGCTGAGCGCGGTCGAATAGTCGAAAACATAAGAACAATAAGGAAAACAAATGGGACAACGTATTGATGTCAACCATCTGAACATCTTCTACGGCGACTTCCTGGCCGTGGAAGACGTGAACATCAACATCGAAGCCAACAAGGTCACCGCGTTCATCGGACCTTCCGGCTGTGGCAAGTCCACCGTGCTGCGCACCCTCGATCGCATGCACGAGATCATTCCGGGCGCCCACTGCGAAGGCGAGGTGCTGCTGGAAGGCAAGAACCTGTACGACAAGGATGTGGATCCGGTCGCCGTCCGTCGTGACGTCGGCATGGTGTTCCAGCGTCCGAACCCGTTCCCGACCATGTCCATTCGCGAGAACGTGCTGGCCGGTGTGAAGCTCAACAACCGCAAGATCTCCAAGTCCGACGCGGACGATCTGGTCGAATGGGCCCTGCGTGGCGCCAACCTGTGGAACGAGGTCAAGGATCGTCTGGACAATCCGGGCATCGGCCTGTCCGGCGGCCTGCAGCAGCGTCTGTGCATCGCACGCGCCGTGGCCGTGCACCCGCAGGTGCTGCTCATGGACGAACCGTGCTCCGCCCTCGACCCGATCTCCACCCTGGCCGTGGAGGATCTGATCAACGAGCTGAAGAACGAGTACACCATCGTGATCGTGACGCACAACATGCAGCAGGCCGCCCGTATCGCCGACTACACCGCCTTCTTCAACCTGAAGGCCGTCGGCCAGCCGGGTCACCTCGAGTACTTCACCGACACCACCACGATGTTCAACAACCCGCAGAACGAAGAAGCCGAACGCTACGTCTCCGGACGTTTTGGCTGATCGATAAGGCCGATTCGCCAAAACGTAGTGCCAACCCGGTGGGTTGGTGCGAGTCAGCTTCAGCTGGCCAGTTAATAGCGCTTCGCTGTGCGAAACTCTGTAATTGTACGTTTTGGCTGATCGGCAGCTCCTTTTCCCCGCAAACCGACGTTGAGATTGCTCTCGGCGTCGGTTTGTTGTTTTTCTTGTGGAAGCGACACGCGCTGTTGAGAATCATTCTCAGTTACGGTTATGATGGATTCACCGAAGCATGAAGCGTATGAAAATGGAGGAACCATCGTGAACCGTTATGCAAGAATTGCGATTGCCGTACTCGCTTCCGTCGGCCTTCTCACTTCCGCGTCTGCCTGCGGAACGTCGCAGAACGGTGCCGGTTCCGCGCATGGCGCGATTTCCGTCGTCTCCTCCATCAACCAATGGGGCACCCTCGCCGAGCAGCTCGGCGGAAGCGGCGTGCGGGTGACCAGCATCATCAACTCCACCAACGTGGACGCGCACGACTATGAGCCGACCACGTCCGACATCGCCAAACTGCAGAAGGCGCGAATCGTCATCGTCAACGGCGCCGGGTACGACTCATGGGCCGTCAAAGCCGCGCAATCCGCCAAATCGCAAGTCATCAACGCGGCGGAGATCGGTGGCGTCAAGGATGGCGGCAACCCGCACGTCTGGTTCTCGGCGGCGGTGCGCAAAGCGGTCGCACAGGCCATCACCAGGGCATACGAGGGCACAAGGCCCGACGGCAAGGCCGATTTCGACAAGCTGAACCAGCAATGGCGTTCCAAGGAAGACGAGGTCGCCCGAAAAATCACGGAGACCAAACGCAAGGCGGATGGCGAAGCCTATGCCGCCACGGAATCGGTCGCCGAATATCTGGCCGGGGACCTGGGCCTCAAAGACGCGACGCCGACCGGTTACATGCGTGCCACGGCCAACGAAAGCGAGCCAACGCCGACCGACATCAAACAGTTCACCGACATGCTGGAGGCCGGCAAGGTCGGCCTGCTGGTGGTCAACATTCAGGAGGAGACCGAGCTGACCGGCAAGATCGTCACCGCCGCCAAATCGTCCAATATTCCGATCGTGGAGCTGACCGAGCAGATGCCGGAGCAGTACGATTCCCTGACGGACTGGATGGCCGCGCTCGTCGACGCGTTCTCCCAAGCCATCTGATGCGGATCTGCGTCAAACCGATACGAAAGTCGATATAAAAAATGGGCGATTCCACTGAAGGAACCGCCCATTTTCCGTATGAAAAGGACTATTACAGCACTGCGGTGATGATGAAGTCCAGAATGAACAGCACGGCCACGACCCAGATCACCGGATGCACGTCCTTGGCCTGCTTCTTGCAGGTCTTGACGATGCAGTAGGTGATGAAGCCGCCGGCGATGCCGTAGGAGATGGAGTAGCTGAACGCCATGAACACGGACGCGAAGAACGCCGGAATGGCTTCGGAGATGTCGCCCCACTCGATTTCCTTCAAGGAGGAAGCCATCATGCAGCCGACCACGACCAGCACGCCTGCGGTCGCGGCGGACGGCACGGCGGAGATGACCGGGGAGAGGAAGGCGGACAGCGCGAAGCAGATCGCCACGACCACGGAGGTCAGGCCGGTGCGGCCGCCGGCGGCGATACCCGCGGAGGACTCCACGTAGGTGGTGGTGTTCGAGGTGCCGCAGATGGCGCCGATGGAGGTGGCGATGGAGTCGGCGAACAGGGCCTTGTCCATCTTGGAGGAGAAGCCGGAACCGTTCTCAAGAGCCTTCTCGTCCTCGGCGGAGAAGATGCCGGTACGACGGCCGGTGCCGATGAAGGTGCCGATGGTGTCGAAGGTGTCGGACATGGAGAACGCGAAGATGGTCAGCAGGATGATCGGCAGCTTCGACACGTCGGAGAACAGCGCCGGGAAGCCATCCTTGGTGAAGATCACGCCGAAGGTCTGCGGCAGCTGGGCGAAGGTGTCGGCGATGGACACGGAGTTGGCCATGGTGGTCTGGCCCATCGGAATGCCGACGACCGCGGTGACGGCGATGGCGATCAGCATGCCGCCGCGCACCTTGAGCACGGTGAGCACGATGGCCAGCACCAGGCCGATGATGAACAGCCAGATGGTCGGATTGTTCATGACGGCAAGGCCCGGGGTGGCCTGCACGGTGTCGCCGCTCTTGGCCGCGGACTTGGTGGTGAAGGTGAAGAAACCGACGTTGAGGAAGCCGACGTAGGCCACGAACAGGCCGATGCCGCCGCCGATGGCGTTCTGCAGCACTTCCGGAATGGCCTGGATGATCATCTTACGGATCTTGGTGACGGTGATGATGATGTTGATCAAACCGCACAGGAACACCATGCACAGGGTTTCCTGCCACTTGAAGCCGAGGCCGAAGCACACGGTGTAGGTGAAGAACGCGTTGAGGCCCATGCCGGCGGCCTGCGCGTACGGAACGTTGGCGAACAGGCCCATCACGAGCGTGCCGATGATGGCCGCGATGATGGTGGCGAGGAACACGCCGCCCCACGGCATACCGGTCGAAGACAGGATCTGCGGGTTGACGATGATGATGTAGGACATGGCGAAGAACGTGGTCAGGCCGGCCATGATCTCCGTGGAGACGGTGGTGCCGTTCTCCTTGAGATGGAAGAATTTCTCCATTTTCTCTTTTCTCATCTTTCTTGGGTTGGTAGGCGCGTGCCATATGGTGGCGTGCGCCGGCGAGAATCGCGACTCGCCTGGGACATGCGTCCCTGAACAAAGCAAACGTAGCACCTATGTAAGTCATGGAAATTTCGTGCGATTGGTAAGGGGTTGCTTTTGCGGCGGCGCGACACGCCGGTCTGGATTAGTCCAAACGGGTCAGTAAATTACCCACTTGTAAACCACAGACCGTTGGTTGGAGCGTGCAAACGCTCACGAAGTTTGGTTCGCCAAGCCAGCGCAGGTTGAAGAACATACGCCCACCAAGGGCTTTCCGCTTAGCGGTCGAATGTTGCTCTGCCTGCGTGCAGGGCTTTTTTATTGCCCTGCGAGGTGTTCCGAATCTCACAGTCAACGGTTGACTAAGGAAGGAACGCCATGAAGAGGCCCGAAAAGGAAGCGGTGGTCGCTCAGCTTACGGACAAGTTCCGTAACGCCGACGCTATCTACCTGACCGAGTACCGCGGGCTTACCGTTCCGCAGATCTCTGAACTGCGCGAAAAGCTAGGCCGCGATACTTCCTACACTGTGGCAAAGAACACGCTCGTTCGCATTGCAGCCAAGGAAGCTGGCATCGAAGGTCTTGATGAACTTCTCGCCGGCCCGACCGCTGTGACCTTCGTGAAGGGTGACTTCATCGAAGCTGCGAAGACCCTGCGTGACTTCGCCAAGACCAACAAGGCACTGATCATCAAGGGCGGCTTCGCTGATGGCACCGTCTACGATGCTGAAGGCGCCAAGAAGCTGGCAGACCTCAAGTCTCGCCCGCAGCTGCTCGCCGAGTTCGCCGGCGACATCAAGGCTACGATGTCCAAGGCCGCGTACCTGTTCAACGCTCTGCCGACCAAGGCCGTGCGTACGATCGATGCGCTGCGCGAGAAGCAGGAAAAGGCTGCCTGATTTCGCTGCGGCTCGCCGCATGAATGAAGCAACCACAAAAAAGAAAAAACAATTGTTTTAGGTGACGGCCACCTCTTCAATTCAGTCCGTCGCCAAGAATGAAAGGAAGCCATTATGGCTAAGTACACCAACGATGAGCTGCTCGAAGCTTTCGGTGAGATGACCCTGGTTGAGCTCTCCGAGTTCGTCAAGGCCTTCGAAGAGAAGTTCGACGTCGAGGCTGCTGCCCCGGGCGCCGCTGTTGCCGCCGCTCCGGCTGCTGGCGCTGCTGCTGAGGAAGAGAAGGACGAGTTCGACGTCATCCTCTCCGCCGTTGGCGACAAGAAGATCCAGGTCATCAAGGCCGTCCGCGCTATCACCAACCTGGGCCTGGCTGAGGCCAAGGCTCTCGTCGACGGCGCTCCGAAGGCTGTCCTGGAGAAGGCCAAGAAGGAAGACGCCGAGAAGGCCAAGTCCCAGCTCGAAGAAGCCGGCGCCACCGTCGAGCTCAAGTGATTCGCGCGGCTTCAAGCCGCAATCACCAAGCTGTAATGGAAACCCCGTTTGCCGTAAGGCAGCGGGGTTTTCCGCATATGGAGCATGACTCAGGCATGTTCTAAAATGGGGGAATTAGGCGAAAGTTGTCAATTTATCGGTTCGGAATCCTTACTTTCGCGATGAATCATGACACAATGGCAGATAGTGTAGTGCGAAAGGAAGGCCGACAACGGTGAGCGAGGATCGACGAATGACGCGGCAGTGGACCGTCAAAGTTGACGGAAACAACGTGAAAACGCTTCATGACGGCGAAAGCGTGGAAATCGGGCGCAAACCGTTGCGCCCGCTGTCGGATGACGGGTTCGCTCGTCTCGACATCATGGATCCGGGCAAGTCCATGTCGAAAAGACATGCGGTCCTCTCCGTCGACAAGCAGGGCAATTGCTCCGTACGAGATCTGCATTCCACCAACGGCTCGTTCGTGGTGACGAACAACGGCCAACTGATGCGCCTGCCCGCAGGCGAGGACATCAAGCTGCCCATCGACTCGATGACCCTGCAGTTCGGCGACGTGCGTCTTACGCTCGAATCCGCATTCGAACACGATGACGAGGATGACGACGCCACCTCCGGTGTCTCGGATGATACAAGCCAGCCGGTTTCGAACCTGTTCGAATACGCGGTCTCCGACGAGGCTCCGCAGGAACCGGATGCAGCCGACATGTCCGTGGACGACATCCTCAATCTGCGTGCCGGCGAGCCGAC
>ENA-ORSL01002412-ORSL01002412.1-human-gut-metagenome-genome-assembly--contig:-NODE-2412-length-13587-cov-2.336683_pt1 | contig 13587 bp, 12 predicted proteins | sample MGYA00242190_ERZ509157 | MGnify/ENA primary metagenome ERZ509157 (study PRJEB26280, sample SAMEA2338664) | human gut metagenome | biome: human gut; feature: human-associated habitat; material: faeces...
TTTTCTTTAAAATGTCTACGATACTCATTGATTATTGTAAGACCTTGTGCTTCAATTGAGTTGCGTAATAATGGAAAGTTGTCCCTGCCAATATGAATACTATCAGCATCATTAATGATTATTAGCATTGGTGAATCAGATGGTTTATAAGAAACAACTTGCTGTGCCAATTTATCAAACCACTCTACTAATCCTACTTGACCAATAATCGAATAAAAGAAAGAGATGAGATATTCAACAACAATAACATTGCATTTTTCAATTGTTTCTCTGTCAAAAAAGTCGAGGACATCGTATCCGCGATAAAATTCAACTGATTCTGCATTACTCTTTTCTTCTATGCAATTATGAATTTTTTCCCAACTTTCATTTATATCGAAGCCTTTATATTTTATTGCTTTCGGTAAATCAAAATAATCAAAGGCCATTAGATCTGGAGCTCCACCGCATCCTAATGAAAGAATATTGAAGTATGGATATCGACTTAAATCTACACATTCAAGAGCATAAATAATTTCAGAGCAGTATTTATACGAATATCTACATACATAATAGTCTAACAAATGCTCACAACTATAATCAGTCCTTATTCTGTTCTTGTGATAATGCAAATCATCAAGACAATTTTTACAATCCTGCTGGCATAAATGATGCTTATGACATACTGTACACTCATAAGACGAGTATTCATTATCGCAAAAATCCACAATTTCATCAATCAGCATTATTTATCACTCCTTTGGCTTAAGCATCACCATTTTCACAGGTTCCGTATTTTGAACAGATAGTGTTCCTTTTGACAGATTGAGTAAAACTTCCAATTCGCTCGGATTCATAGCAAGTCCCATTTCGCTTAATTCGTCAACGAATTCTTTTTGTGTAAAAACTTTATTGTCAAGAAGAAGATCAACGGCATCTGAAAACAATGCCGGTTTTGCCGCTTTCATTGTATTATCAAGTGGCTCTGATTTCCGCCATCCCTTGTTTTGCATTATACGCATCATATACTGGTATTGACCTTGAGTGATAATGCCAAGATCGCAACTTCTGTAAAGCATTGCGGCAATAGACACTTTCCACTTACGCTTAATCTGTTTATAATAATCTAAGTTTTGCGGTTCCAATGCTGCATCAGCTGCAAACGATGTTTCGGGCATTAAGAAAGCAGCAGCAAATTCATTCGCTTCCTTTTCTTTTGCCTTAAATTCCTCACGTGTAAGAACTTCTTCATCTTCACTCCATTCATGCAAAAGAATATGTCCCAACTCATGCGCAATATCAAAATTAATTCGAGAAGCAGACTCTTTGTTACTGGAAAGAGCGATCAGATAGACATCTGTCCCATTCACATCGACATATTGACTAAATGCGTCAATATCATCAGTATCAGTAGCGAAAGTAGTAACAACAATTCCGTTTTGCTCCACAGTACGCATAAGATTTTCTATCGGCTTATCTCCAAGTTTCCAATATTCTCGCAATACTTTTGCAGCTTCGGTTGGTGAAAGAGTTTCTTCGCTCAGATCCGGCAAATTAAGTTCAGGAAATGTAACATATTCATTCAAGAAGGAATAAATAGCAGCAATGTGCTCCATTTTAATTTTTTGTGCCAGTCGGTACTTCTTACTTGTTTTCATAAGAGAACGGAAATAGGTTGCTCCAGTTTGAAGCTTCAAACGATTTTCCTGCGCAAAGTATTTATATGAGAAATTCAGAACATTTGAAATAGAAAGTATTTTATCAAAAGGAACATTTTCAATCTTTCCAGTTTCATATTGTGATATGGTCTGCTTGCTTACATTGATTTTTTGTGCCAATTCCTCAACTGTAAGCCCTCTATATTGACGTGCTGATTTCAGACGATTACCATTAAATAATTTCATAATTATTACGCTCGCTTTCAAAATGGGGGATTATGCTTGTTTTTCTTTTTCCTTTTCCTTTAAGGCAACCAATCCTTTTTCTTTCAAACGATCAGTAGCTTTCGATTTCAGAGTGATTGTTGATTTGTTATGCTCCTGCTCAGCAGTCTCAATTTCATTACTCATCACAGGCTTAGCCATATCAAGCCAGTTCTGTTGTTCTACAATATCCAAATCGCAATCTAAAATATAAGCTTGAAGAGAACTCAATGTTCCGTACTTGCTCGAAAAACAAACAAGAGCATGATGAAGTTCGTGATGCTCTATTGGGCAATCAAAACCTGAACACAAGTTGTCAAGAACTTTCATCAACTCAGTTCTGTTTTGCGACTCAGAGCTTGTTACATCATTTGAAAGTGTGAGCTGTTTATTGGTAGCTTGAAGTTCGTCGTTCAAGGCAATTAGCGAACGAATATATTGCGGCTGTTTTTCCGCTTTCAAATGTTTAATTGCCTCAAGGCGAGTATCCCTCATAAAAGAAATAAGTAATCCACTTTCTACATCATAGAGCAATAATACAGTCCACATTCCTCGTACTGTTGTAGACCACTTGACGCTGACATTATCATCGCCAAAAGCATTAATAAGGTTTCGGTATATTAAATCCCAGTTCAGGAAGGGCCCGGACACATGTGTTTTAAGTCCCATATATGCATCCGCTTCTTGACGGTCTTCACAAAGTGCTTGGAATATGCATTCATAAATTTTTTGTTTAATGTCCTGAGAAATTTTGCCAAGAAAAATGTCCATATAAGTGTCTCCTCTACATTGGATTATTTGTCTATTATAATATCATAAAAATTGAATTTTGTCAAGTGCAACAAACAAATCAAAATAATATGTCTTGACTAAGAAAGAGAAATCTATTATAAGCTTATTGGAAACACTATTTTCCGTGGGTAGCTTGCCAAAGGAGGAATCATAGCAGCCCATTTGTTAGTGGGGGACAGCGGCACGCAAGGTACTTAAAGCAAAATCACAAAGTACTGTATATGAATTTACTGACAAGCGGCAAACTGAACAACTACCTCTCAGATATTGACAAACAGGCAGAAGATATGTTTTTTCGGCTGGTAAAAGAAATGGAAGAAAAGCAAGGTGTAACCGAACGATTAAAGGCAGCTGACCAGATGGCTTGGACACGAAAAATGAATGCTATTTGCCATTCTTCTATGGAAATCATAAATCAGGATATAATATTTATAGAGTGACTTATATTAACCGGGACGATGATTATTTTGCACCATCGCTCCGATTTCATATATTCACTTATTTTAGACTATTCGCTTTTTGTTTCAGGAGCACTGATAGTGCCGCTCATTGAATAGTCTTTTTCATCGTAATATAAATAGACATTATAGCCTTCTGTGTTATCGGCTGAATAAAATCCTTCAAAGCTGCCCGGTTCAATCGTATATCCAAGTTTTTTGCATTCCTCGACATAAGCATTAAACTGCTCTAATGACAAGCCGTATGCATCGAACATAAAGATAATTTCATCGTCTCTGCCGCTTTCTACCACCTTGACATCCGGCTTCGGAATTTTGCTACCGAGGTCTGTTTGTGACCATTGATATGCTATCTCTGTTTCTGCTTCGGCAGAATACTTTTTTGAACCGTAATCATAATATACGGTAAAAATTTTATCCTCATCGATATACTTAATGGTAGCAATATCAGGCTCAACCAAGTTATAGTGGTTAATGTCTTTCAGATAAAAGGAGCCGCCATAATAATAACAGTTTATATTTGAAGCAGATTCGCTCGGATTAACAACTCTATCCGTTTCGGCGTGCATTGAAATCGGCCGGCTCTTGATGTCTTCCATATCTTCATCGCTTGCTTCAAATTTTTCTTGAATATCCGAATAGAAGTTTGCTTTTTCTTCTTCGGTGACACTTGTCTTTTCTTTGAAGGTAAGTTCAAAGTTAGTTATCGTATACTGCGTATTGTTCGTGTAGTTAAGGAGAACATAACGGTCACCGTCAACAATACCTTCATCAACCTTCCAAGAAATATCTTCTATGTTAATCTTTTCCTTGGTGGTACTGCCGCCGGGATTATTGGTTGTCTCGCTACTGCCGCACCCGGCAAAGCATGCTGCCATATTAAGAACAACAGCTAAAATGGTAAATATCTTTACTTTCTTATTCATAATCTTGACCTCCTAAAAGTATTTGTTAATCCTCGTCAATTTCTACAATTTCGTAGTCCGGGTCTTCAAAATTATCCTCGTCATAGTCATAATCACCGGGATTAGACATATGTAGAATTTCCGCACCTTCACGTGTGCACGAGCATAAGTACAGAGCATATTCTTCTGCATCTTCTTCCGTATCAAAAACTTCATCCTCGTATTCACCGTCAAATAATACCTTAAATCTTGACATTTTTCCTACCTCCGTTCTTGTTAAAATTTACAGATGTCCAATTTACCGCTATGAACCTTCTTGTGACAGTCGTGACAGAGCGATACGATATTTTCTGCTGTTGCTGCTCCTGAAAACTGATGGTCAAATATGTGATGTCCTTGGACTTTCTGTCTTGAGCCGCAAGCCTGACAGGTTTCATAATCTCTTGCTCGGCCTGCTCTTTGTGCCTTAATGTGTGCTGATGAACGTTTCGCCATAATATTAACCTCCAATCATTTTTCTAATACCGCCCTGAATAAGCGAACCGACATTGCTCTTTTGACCTGAAGCTATTGTACCTCTGCCAAGAGGAGCATGTTTTGCTTTTACCTTCATAATATCTTTTGAAATTTGCGCTGCTTGATTTTGTGTCAATTCTGAAATAACCGCTACAACGGCTCTATCTTTCTTACCAGCCATATATTTTATCCTCATTAAAAATTTGTGATTTTTACACCGTTTTCAGTTTCGACTTCTACAATATTGTCGCCATAACCAATGGTAGTGATATGTTCTATATCAACCCAAATACCCGATTCATCTTTGCCGAGAGGGATGATATCCACCTCACCGCTGATTCTCTCCACGGCTATAAAGTCGCTTGTTACGCCGATTACTTTGTCGCCGTCTTGTAAAATTTTGATTTTCATATTTGACCTCCTTAATCATCGTAGGTGGAACTTAATGCGCCTCCACCTATGGCGCATAATAACAGGATAATGTCGTCAACCGGTCTGAGACATAAGTCCAGCAGCAATCTTATATTCCATAATTATACCTTTGGAGAACTTTTCTCCTCGATTGTGCTCGCTGGTTCTCTGATTCGAGTTGAAAATGCTCACACTCAATACCTCCTTAATGTTTGTGAGTTACAACAGCAGTTACCACTCCAGGTATAACGATAGCAGCAAAGCCTGCAGCTACGCTGCCCCAATCCACACGCTTGAACCAAGGGCGTTCTTTCAGCACATTCGCCTTCAAAACTTTCTCCAGTACCGGAGCATCGGGTTCAGAGAGTTCTTCAACCGTTCCGTTGGATGCTGCCTCAATCTGAACCATCAGCTTTGCGTAGTCAGCGATAATTTCCTCGCATTTCACGCTGCAAAGAGCCCGCTGTTCCTTGTGATTGACAAGGATTGTATCAGCGATTTTTGTGACCTGTTCCTCGGTCAAGGTATTACCGCTTTTGCCGTAGGACTTAATTTCGTAAGAGATGCCACCTCCGCAGCTTATGGAAATCTGATGGTAGTTGTCCTGTACCTGTGCTCGTTCGTTAGCGAGCAGGAGTATATTGCGGTAGTTCTTCGGAAAGAGTTCCTGTAGATGTTCTCTCAGCAAAGCTTCCTTAACGCTCATTCGACCAGGGAGGTCGTAAACGATACCGCTGTCATCGTTTCGGGTAAGAAGACCGTTAGGAGAAATTGTCATGGAAGCTCCCCAGTTTTTCACTTCGACCACGAACATTCCGTAAGGGGTGATTACGATGGCATCGTATTCTGCTTGGGCGTCTTCGTCCTCAAGTTGAACATTGTAGAGGATGCGGATACCCTTGTCATAGGAGAGGAGCTTCAAGGCTCGCTTGGCAATTCGCTCACCGTTCATCCCCTTGATGAAACTGCCAATGGTGTAGCCAAGCTCACCCATGTTGGTTCTGAAGCGGATGTATGTATCGCTTTCGTCTAGACCGTACTCTTTGGCAAGCGCTTCAAAGTGGATCATAATGTCCCGGTCACGGAGATTTTCTGCATGGGTCTTTTCAAAAACACCCCTTGCCATAGCCCCCTGTAGTTCTGTCAGATGGTCTATGATTTCCTGATTGGTGTACATGGTATTCTGCTTGGTTCCCAGCCCGTTAAGGCTTTCAATAATCTGGCTCATTCTGTTGGTATTCATTTGTATTCTCCTTCCTTTTTGGAACTAACTAAAGTTTATCACGGGCATTTTCATATCTGGTTTTGCCAATGCAAAACAAAAGAGCTTGGACAGTAATAGTCCAAGCTCTCGCGTTTTGAGAAGTATTAAGTTGTTTTGTTTGCTATGATACTGCGAACTTCGGGTGGAATGACAACCCTGTTTTTGGGGTCAACGATTTCTTCGTTCTCAGCCTCTATGAGTTCGATTGTCTTTTGGCACAAATCAAATTGTTGTGCCTCAATTCCAACCTCCAAAAGATGGTCGCATAGCTCTTGCCTTATGCAAGCGTACGAATCTGTATTTGCGTGTTTGGCACAGAGGCGTGTTCCTTCGTAGAGTAGAGCCATAGCTCTGCCATGACAACTCAACTCAAAGAAAATATTTGCACACGGAATAATAACTTCCTCAATTTTCTGCAAATCTGTTGGAATGATGATGTCCGACAGTTCCCGTGCATCCTTAACGAACACATCCGTGGACTTCGCACTATCATGTACCAAAGCGAAATACCAAGCACAAACCAAATAGTATTGCAGACGAACATCGGCATATTGCGAAGTGTTTTCTGCGATTATTTTCTTTGCCGTGTCGATGAGGTCGCTGATTTCTTTTTCTGTGCCTCGACCGCTTCGCATTAAAATTGTAGCCTTAGCCAGAATGTTTTTTGCGTATAAGTGATTGCCGTCGTAAGAAAGACCTCGTTTTGAATAATGAAGTGTTTTCTCGATAGCATCAAGCATCTTGTTCAGCAAGAGTTCTTCATCGGGGTCTTCTGTATCGTAAGAACCGTCAAGAAGAATATCATAATAATCGGAAACCATATTATAGTAAATGGCATAAGCCCCTTGCTTTCGGAAATGTCTTGCTGCTTTGTCTGCACTATCAAGCCAATCCTTCATTGCTTCTTTATCACTGCGGGCAGCATGAATTGAAAATACCAGTTCATAGACCCGCATAATAACAATCGCATCTTGTCTTATGTCACGAATGCAGTTTGTATAGTCGCTAAAGTCTATTGCTTTAGCATTGTCTGCAAGAAGGTGACTTGTTTCTGAAAAGATAAAATCCTCTCTATATCGTGGCATATTGAGCAATACAGTAAACTGCAAGTTTATAAAAAGGTCTGTATCACAAATTACTTCCTCTCGCTGACATTGTTTGATAATACTTTCTGCTTGGAAAAGCAATATTGTCAACTTGTCTATGTCTGCAGGAGATTCATCTTTAATGCGAGCGTAGCGTTCACGATTGACCTTACCTACAAGTCCCTGTTCATCAAACTTCTTTTTACGCCATTTATCGATTTTCTTCATACTGCGGTCACGATAAGCAATCAACTTCCGGAATATCCATTTGTCTTTCAGCTCCGGTAGCAGTTCTGCATCTGCGGCAGTTATATATTTTCGCAGTTTCTTCGGATAGTTGTTTTTTGTAGATTCCAAACGGATTTCCACATAGAAGTATGTTAAGAACTGCTCTGCGGCATCGATATATTCCGGTGTCCATTCCCAGAGATGTACAGCTTCCCGGATTACACGGTGCATAGAAATCGTATCGCTGGAAATCATCAGCCAACCGTCCTTAATCAGCTCATTCAAATCATCTTTTGAAACGAGCTTCATAATTTGCTGAAATTGGTTGATATCTATTCCATCGTCGCCAAGCAGAGAAGCAACTTTCAGCAAAGTTTTCTTTTCTTCGGAAAGAGCATTCGCCTCAAAAAGTGCATCAATTATGTTTCCGATTGTGTCATTGATGTGCTTACTGTCTTTTTCGTAATCAATCTTTTCCGGAGCAATAGCAGAAAAGCCGTACTCGTCCGTCAGGAAAGCTGCTTTTGAAATAGTTATGTGGCTGTTTGCAATCTGCTTTGCTATCAGTTCCAGGACGAGAGTATGGCCATCGATATGCTTCAAAATCTGTTCAAAGTCGGCTTGTTCATTGTCTGCAATAGTTCGGAGGTTATATTCAAAAATACGGCGGAGCGCCATTGTGTCGGAAATTGCACGGAGTTGCACTTCATGACTACTCTGATAAAAGGGGGCTTTACGGCACAAAAGGATAACCATTAGATCCGTTGAGAGAAGTGCCTTTAAATCGTCATCTACCTCGCCAACAAAGTTGTCGATTACCAAAACCGAGGAAGTTCCCCTCACAAGTTCCCGAATCTTTTGAAGTTTCTTATAAAAGTATCGTATATTCGTTTTGGCTTCTTCGTCCTGCCTTAATGTGTTTATTTCAATGTTGTCATCATCAATTATGGTTGCTTCTATACTGCTTTTGTAATTGATATACAATACCGTATCAAAGTTTCTCTTGCGGCGCATCAGATATTCTCTGATAAACGCACTTTTACCGATGCCGCCCATACCGGTGACAAACAGGCAATTATAATCGGAGTTCGCCAAGAGCCTATCAAATTTTTCAAACTCACGCTCACGCCCATAGAAAATCTTTGGCTTCGCAATCTGAGAAGTTGAAAAGATTCTCGGTAGCATAGGGTCGGCGTACTTTTCGATTTCCTGCAACTGTTCCAAGACTTCCTGCATACTTTGGTATCTGTCTGCGTAATAAACAGCCAAAGCATTATGGAAGAAATCAGATAAGGAGCCGAAAAGTCTATCATCGCACTTACGATAGTCATATTGGATTTTGGTGAAATCAAACACAGCATCCATCTCACAATCGGGCGCAGCAGGCGTATAACCAAATAAGAGATAGAACAGTAATGCACCTACGCCATAAACATCCGTATGCGTACCTAAGCGTTCGATTTTTGAAGTTTGCAGTTCAATGGGAGCAAATCCCTTAGAGTAGGAGAGTCGAACATCACTACAGCTCAGTTTACTTGTTTTTCCGACTTCTTGAATGGAAAGAAGCGAATCAAAGTCAAAGAGCTGAATCTGTTTTTGGTATCCGTCAACAACAAGCACATTGTCGGGTTTGGTATCTAGGTAGAGATACCCCTGCTTATGAATGTTACCCAGGACATAAGCTACTTGCTTGACGAGTGTGATACACTCTTTTAGGCTTTCCGGTTTATATGTTGCCAATGTTTTCTTGGAAGAATAAGCTGACAGAACATAGGAAGTACCATTCTGTCTGAAAATATCAAGTTGATTGGTCACCGCGGAATAATTGGTATCAGAATAAAATAACTGATTTGTGCGTGAAAAGTCAGAACGGAGCTGCTCCTGTCTTTGAGTAAAGACCTCGGCATCATTAGCCAATGGGGTCAGAACGTTGTTTTCGTCACGAGCGATATTGAGCTCATAAGGATAAAACTCCTTTACTCTGTACAGCGTTTTATCGCCGGTATCAGTTATACGAGCTGCTTCATACACAATGCAAGAGCCACCACGACCAATTTCGCTTTCGATGACACAATGAAGTGCTTCGCCACTATCATTGCATAAGTGAAGTGGAGTATTCGATTTCAAAGCAATTCTATGATCCATAAGTTCACCACCTTTTCGTCGTTGTGACTTGATTATAGCGTATGGTTTTTAGAGTTTGGTTTTTCCAATGCAAAATCAATCCTCGGTATTTTCATCCTTTATGGCAAAAATCTCGCCCATATAGTGTCTGAAAGCGATAAGGGGATTCTCGTCGTTCAACGCCCACTTAAAGAGCCAATCATAAGGATTGCCAGCATACAGCTCTGGATAGCCTGCATCCAAAAGACGAGCATTTATCGTGTCCAGACATCTTTCAGCATCAGAGAACTTTGCCGAATAGAAAGCATCGTTTTTGCTGATGATGAGCTTTGCCCAATGAGTATAGAAAACAAGGAAAATCAGCATCTTCCGAATGATTTCATCATCACCGACTAAATCTCCACGAATGAGTTTGTCAATGTTTTGTCTGTTCGGAAAACAGTAATCCGCCTTTAACGGCATTAGCTTGTTTTCGGATAAAACCGAAGATAGAGAGCGGTCATACTTGGTGGCATATTCGCTTTCTTGGTAGTTTGCCAGACCGATTATCTGAGAGAAGATAATCCAGGTTGAGGCATCCGAACCGGCAACTACATAATCGTATGGCTTGACCTCTTGCTCCTGTTGACGGATTTCTTCGGTAATAACTTCTGTAAAACGAGTGTCTGTCACACCTTTTCTATGTCTGTCCTCAAACCGATTATAGGTTCTATCTACAATCGTGCCCTCTTGTGCAGCCAATCCGTCTGCCTTGGAAATCTCAGTCCAAAGCTCCCGAATGTATTTGATAGCTGTAGCATTGTTGTACTGGAAATGGTTGATATTATCTATGATGTACTGTATCAGCTTTTCTTTATCATCAATGCCGTTTATGTATTCGATGATGGTTCCGGTATAAAGAACCTCACGGTTGGGAATGGCTTTTACCTTTTTTAGCACAGGAATACGGTCAATTATCTCTTGGGCTTCTAAGTATGAAAGCCCGTTCCTCATACAGAAGTAATAAACAGCCTCGGTTACGGTGTGGCAATCAAAACCACGTTCAAACTGAACACATCTAAAAAAATTGTTAGTCTCATCAACGCCCAAGTTGAACGCAAAACAGATTTGAAAAGCCGTCTTACGAGCAATTTTCTTGTTCGGCACAAACCATTCCTTGAAATCACGAGGCGGTTTCATATTAGCTGTCTTGAACTTTTCACGAAGAAACTGTGCCTTTGCAGACACATCAGCTAAATCGCCTTTGTATCCATACTCTTCCATAAATGATGTTAACGCCTCATCAAACCCACGAAACAGAGTAGCTACTTCAACTAGATTTTCTTCATAGCCGTCATCGTCCATTGACAGCGTTTCAGCCTTGATATTGAGTAATTCTGTGTATTGAGTCATATTCTACGGGAAGTTTTGAAAAGTGCTGGCGGCTGATCGACGGATCCTGGTGGATGTACAAGAGCGGAAATGCGAAGCTTCAATCAAAGTTACATTCAAGATAACTATGTTGTACACAGCAACTATTACAATCAAGACGGAACAAACGATCCCATATACGATGATGACGGAATGTATCCCGGAACAATAACATTTAAGTTACCCTACTTCAAGTCAACAGATGGTTACAATAAGATTTATGGGAGAGTAAGTGTTGACGCAATGGCCAGCGATCAAAATGTAATTATGCTGTTGCAATACCACACGCTGAAAGCTGTAAACGTCCAACCCACCCTTTCCCTGAGCGCGGATGAACTTTTCATGATGGTAGGCGAGGAACAAACCGTTACCGCAACCCTCAAGGGTGCGGACGGCTATGCGGTTACCAAATGGGAAAGCAGCAATCCTTCTGTTGCCACCGTTGATAACGGTAAAATCACCGCAAGGGGCGAAGGCATCGCCACCATCACCGTAACAGCGACCAAAGCAGGCGCTGCAGACCTCACCAAAACCATTTCCGTGACGGTTGCCCCTGCCGGCAGCGAAGCGGTGAAAGTGGGAAAAGTGGAAACCAGCGGCAATACCGAAACCGTTACCCTTTCCGGTAACTTCCTGACCAGCGGTGGTGCGGACGGAGTAACGGTAAACGGCAATACCGTTACGATCCATGCGAAATCGAGTGCAGCGGGAATCACTTCCTCCAAAGTGGTCATTCCGCAGGAAACCGCCAAGGCTCTGGCCGAAATGACCGTGATTGTGGAAGCTAATACCGGCTCTATCACACTGGATAGTACACTGGTAGGAAAAATCGCTTCGGCGGGCAACGACGTCACACTGGCGCTGGCAAAAGCGAGTGTACCGTCATCCGCACTTGGTTCGTTCCACACGGCGTACAACTTCAATATTGCGAATGCAAAAGGAAACGCGATTCCCTTCGGCAGCGGCAAAGCGACTTTGACTGTTGCGAGCGCAGATGCGGCGCATGCTTACCTGATTGAAGACAGCACGCGTGCGGAACGCATATCCGTCTCCATGAGCAACGGAACAGCGACCTTTACGGCCATCCGTTCCGGCCTGTGGGCGCTGAGCGCCAACGAATATGAAATCGGCGGCGCGGGCGAAACGCCTGACCAAAAACCGGATCAGCCCAGTACGAAGCCCGGCGGCGGAACAACGGAAAGCGGCTTCTTCCTGGAAGACGGCAACTACTATGTGAACATCAGCCTGTATAAAGCAACCTCCAATGAGCTTTCGATGGGCAATGTGGCGTTTAAGAACAACAACCGTGCCATCGTTACCGTCAAGAACGGAAAGGTAACGCGGGTGCAGATCAGCACCAACCCGGTAACCATTGACCCGTACTACAGTGCGATCACGAAATTCTCCATCGCAGACGGAACACGGGTCAACATTGAAGCGACCGGTTCCCTAACGACGAAACCGGCGGGTAAAAACTATACATATATCAAGACGGTAAGCTTTAACCTGCCCAATTCGGCGCAGCCGGATATCCGCAGCTCCATCACCTATGTGCCGGTGAACTTCTATGTACCGGATACTCCGATGGACGCAGCGGTCGGGGAAGTTTTGAGCGCTCGGCTGCGGTTTGTGTGGAGCAGCGCTACGCCGACAGAAACCCAATCGCTGGGCTCCAACGACAAACCGGCGGCAGGCGTCAGCAGCATCACGGGCGAAGAGATCGTGGATAAAAAGCTGGAAGATGAGGAAACAGGCGTTGTTCTGGAAACCAACACGGGTGTACTGAGTGATGAGGCAGAACTTTCCGTCACGGAGATTACATCCGGTGAAGATTTCGAATTAGCGGAAACAGCGCTGAATGGCGTTATGGAAAATTGGAAGCTATATAAGATCGTGGCGCTGGTGGACGGCGTGGAAACCGATCCGGAGGGCGCAGTAACGCTTAGAATCCCGTGCGATAATGCAAACGCGGTATTGTACCGCATCAATGCGGATGGAACCAAAACGCTGCTGAAAGGCTCCATGGAAGACGGATATTATGTGTTCAGCACTACGAAGCTGGGCCTGTTCGCCCTTGGAAATGAGGTCGCCGAAGGAACCGCGCAGCAGAACGCCAATGCAGACAATGGAGAAGCAGCCTTCGCAGAAGGCGGTGCATCCGAAGGCGCTCCCTCTGGTGGAAATAATACGCTCCTTTGGATCATCCTTGGCGTCGTGGTAGTGGCTGCTGCTGCGGGTCTGACTGTGTACTTTGTCCGCAGGAAGAGAAAAGGAGTATAAGCAAGCAAATGGAAAAAACAGTATCAGGTATTTTCAAAAAAACCATATGCTGCATGGCAATCGCGCTCGCCCTTGTGGTGGGCGCGGCCATGACTCCGGCATACGCTGCGTCGCACGGCATATATACTGCGACGGCTGCCTCCCATTACAAACACCCGGTCACCGGCGTGATTGAGGATTCCGGTGGCGAGAGCTCGTATGTGCTGGGTCAGT
>ENA-ORSL01002419-ORSL01002419.1-human-gut-metagenome-genome-assembly--contig:-NODE-2419-length-13543-cov-3.098754_pt1 | contig 13543 bp, 13 predicted proteins | sample MGYA00242190_ERZ509157 | MGnify/ENA primary metagenome ERZ509157 (study PRJEB26280, sample SAMEA2338664) | human gut metagenome | biome: human gut; feature: human-associated habitat; material: faeces...
GGCTCTTTTTCAGCTCACCGAAGCCGAGTCCGTACGATTCAAACTCTGCCTCTCCGCTTTGGTTGTCATACGGGTCGGTTCTCATAAACCGTTTGGGCGGGTCAAAAGGCTGCTGAAAATCGTTGTTTGCCACCATGCGGAACGGGTCAAGATTGCCGAAATAGTGCTCCCACAGCTCGGTACAGCCGCGACGCAATGCCCCGCCGCCGAAAGACGGGTCGGCATACAGCCACCCGTACGGCTCGACATAAAACATCGCCCAGTCATGGCTGCCTATGCTGTCCGGTCTGACACTGCTGCCGGATTCCCACTTTGCCGGAATACCGAGCCGCCTGCACAGCGTGATGAACAAAAGCGCCATAACCCCGCAGTCACCGCGCCGGTTGAGAGCGGCAAATTCGGGAATGTTGTCAATAAATAAATACTCACGCATGTATGAATACTTAACATTGTGCGTTACCCAGTCGTAGACCCGGCGGGCAAGTGTTAGCGGATCGCGTTCGTTACCCGCAATCTCGGTCGCCAGAGCGTCGATAAAGGGCGTGAAGCGTATGTGAGGGTACTGCTCGCCAAGGTAGTTGTCCGTAGGACCGTAAGCTGATGCCGGCACGGGGCAGAATTCAGCTCGTGAAGCAAGGTTGCGGTAAGGCGCCCGGTTGATATAGCTGAAGGTAACAGAGAACCGCTCACCCGGCTGATACGGTGTTGTTATGCACAGCGTTCTTTGCGGTCCGTCAGAGATGTAATAATCAGGGTGTGAGCAGTCAATGAAGTGTATACCGTCTCCGGACTGAGACTGGCATACAGCCGGATAAGGCAGATGCACACGTATGACCTCGCCCGGCCTCTGAGCACCGTCGGCTACCCATATCTCCTCGCATACTGTAAACTGCCATGCACTATACCCATTCTGACGCATCCGGCGCACCTGCTCAAGGCTCTGCGCGTCACGCGCGTTTTCCGGACGGTAAGCGGCATCTGTAAGGCGTCGCAACTCGGTTTGGTGACAGTTGATCAGATTGGCTGCCGCCGAATTCTGATAGTATGGTCTGCCGTCACGGATTATGTAATCGGCATGTCCCTGCGACAGCATGCGGTGAAGCATTTCGGCATCACATGCGGGGTAACAGGCTGCGATCTCGGACAGAAGTCCGTCAAAATCGGTGTTGTAGTCGTGGCACATACCGCCGGCTATCACCTGCTCGATAACCAGCCGGTGCGCCAGCGCGTCAGGCAGTTCACCGTCAAGCAACCGTGCAAGCTCCCGCAGCTCACCACGGAAATCTCCGGCATATTTGTAGTATTTGACGCTGTCAGGCAGCTCAACGGCAAGGTAGCTTATGTCATTGTTTGAAAACGGTATCATGCGGGTGCCTCCTGTGTGGATGTTATGTTATATATTATATCCTTACAAAGTGTACGCGTCAACATTTTATAGCAAAAACACGATTGAATTGTGTTGACAATAAAGCTGCAAAATGATATACTGTAGACGGTTAAGTCTATCATTAATTTTAAGGAATGTACAATGAAGGATCTTGGATATTACAACGGCCGTTTCGGCCCACTTTGCGACATGACCGTCCCTATGAACGACCGTGCCTGTTGGTTCGGTGACGGGGTCTATGACGCAACCTGCTGCCGCAACCATAAAATCTATATGCTCGATGCTCACATTGACCGCTTTTTCAACAGCGCGGCCATGCTGGATATAGTCATTCCACACACAAAAGATCAGCTTAAGCAACTGCTGTGCGATATGGTCTGCCGTGTAGACGATCCGGATCAGTTTGTATACTGGCAGGTTACGCGTGCCGGACAGGGATACCGCGCACATGACTACGCCGAGCCGCTTGAGCCGGGGAACATGTGGATAACACTGCGCCCTATGAAAATTCACGACGTGCATGACCCTATCCGACTGATAACCCAACCCGATACACGCTTTTTCCACTGCAATATAAAGACGATCAACCTGATTCCCACTGTCATGGCCAACCACCGTGCCGCACGTGCGGGATGCTATGAGGCGGTATTCCATAGAGATGGCCGCGTCACCGAGTGCTCGCACTCCAATATAAGTATACTGGAGAACGGCACGTTCCGTACTGCGCCGACCGATAATCTGATACTTCCCGGTATTGCCCGTGCAAACCTTATACGCTTCTGCGGGCAGCTGGGCATTCCGGTCAGCGAAACGGCATTTGATCTTGATACACTGCGCGCGGCCGATGAGATCATCGTGTCCAGCTCAAGCTCGTTCTGCCTCGGTGCCGTCGAGCTTGACGGAAAGCCGGTCGGCGGACGTGCGAGGGAGCTGCTGCACGCCCTTCAGGACGCGGCAATGAGGGATTTTATTACTGCAACAAATTAAATAAATATATAAAGAAAGGAAATTATCATGGAAATCAAGCACGACATACACACACATACTACACTGTCACGTTGCTGCTACGATCCCAAGGCGACGGTAGCCAACTACGTCCGCCGGGCGGCAGAGCTGGGGCACACCGTGTTCGGACTGTCAAACCACCTGTGGGACGAAAAGGTGCCCGGCGCATCGGGCTGGTATAAAAATCAGATGATAAGCTATGGCCTCCAGCAGAAGGAATGTATTCCGGCCGACACCTGCGGTGTTAAGGTGATCTGCGGAACCGAAACAGAGTATTTCGCTGCGCACGACACGCTGGGTATGCTGGCCGAAACCGCCAAGCAGTTTGACTATGTGCTGGTGCCGCATACGCATATGCACATGCGCAACAATGTTATGAACGATAATGCCGATTCGCTGGCGGTCAGAAAGATACTGGCCGACCGTATAGCTGCCGCCATTCCGGAGCTGAGCGCGGAGCAGGCCAAGAAAATGGCTTGGGCGCTGGGCTACGGTGAGATGGACACATTGGTCAGTAACGATACATTTTTCCCGCATACCGTCGATATGGCAGAGTATTGCGCACGCTTTATGGTAGACAGCTTCAATTCTCTTATGGCAAACAGTGAGTTTGAAAAGCTGGCAAAGACCGTTCCGACCTCTATCGCTCATCCCTTCCACCCATGCGGCTTCTCAGCTGATATGCAGAAAAAAATCATTGACCTCATTCCCGATGCCGACCTGACCGACTGCTTCAAAAATGCACAGTCGATGGGAGTTGCCATTGAGATAAATACCGGCTCTTTCTGCCACCCCGCAAACGACTATGCAGATGAGCCGCTTATCCGCGTTATGAAGCTGGCGTTGGCTGCCGGCTGCCGCTTTACCTTCGGTACGGATTCACACTCACTTGCCGGCCTTGACAGTATCCGCAAGGGCAACGATATCTCTCGGCTGGTCGGCATCACACAATCCAACCTTGCAGACATTGTGAAATAAATATGAAAAGGATTGCATTTTTTATGGCGCTTGTCATGCTGCTTGCCTGCCTTGCGGGCTGTAACGGCAACACCGCGCCAGATGATACCACACCTTCCGACGGCAACTCAACACCGGTAAATCCAGACGACACCGCTGCCCCTGCGGAACAACTCAAAATAGTTGAAGGAGGTGTGGCAAAGTTCTCTATAGTCTACCCCGATACACCTGGCGCAGATCTGTACAAGGGCGTCAAATCGCTTGCTGAGGCAATTGAAAAGGCAACTGGTGCCAAGATAAGCTACAAGGACGATTTTATTCAGAGGGGCAAGGAGCACGACAACGATACATATGAAATACTGGTCGGCTCTACCAACTACCCACAGACCGCAGAGGTGCTCAAGGAACTGAAATACAGCGATTATGCCATAGTGCAGTCGGGACACAAAATTGTCGTAGCCGCACATACTGTTGAGACTACGCTACGCGCGATCAACTATTTCTGCAAAAATCTGATCCCCGAAAGCACCCAAACCGATGAAAGCGGAAAAACTGACCTGCTGTTTACACCGTATACGTTTTACTCAAAACCGGCTGTTGCGTCGCTGACGGTGGCCGGCAGGGAGCTTAAGGATTACCGCATAGTTTATGCCAAGGGTGAGGCAGGGTACAACGGCGCAGCTGACCTGTTTGCCGAGTTTATAAGTGAGCGCTACGGCTACGTGCTCGAGGTTATTGCTGACACCAAGTCTGAACCGACCGATAATGAGATACTCATCGGGCCGACAAACCGTACACAGTCGTCCGCGTTTATGGACGCTCACCCGTGTAAAACGCTGCAGTACGCTATGGGAGTTTTGGACGGCCGCCTGATGATAACCGGTAAGCCGTATTCCTGCCTGCAGGCAGTCAATCGTTTTTCTTCACGATATCTTTTCAGCGGCTCTGATACGGTTGCCCTGCCCGAAGGCGAGCTGCTTATCGACTCTCTGCGCACAGTTGATGACGTTCCGCGGCCCGACGGAACAGATGTGCGTATTATGACGGCCAACATCCTGGCCGAGTTTGAGACATGGGGCGGAACAACACCTGTGGCACGTCGAGCCGAAATATTTGCCGCCGTGCTGGACGTGTATCAGCCTGATGCTGTTGGCGTTCAGGAGGTCACCGACGCATGGTATCGCTATCTGCCCACCTATGTTGGCGATAAATACGAATTCATTTATCCCAAAACGCCGGACAGACTTACCAATTATTCCTCCATTCTCTATGATAAAACAAAGTATGATGTGGTCGATTCGGGGCTAAAGTATTTTTCGACCGAGGGCGTGAACAACATTCGTCTTGTGACATGGGCCGTATTCTCGGCAAAACAAGGCGACACCAAGTTCATTCTGTTCAATACACACTGGTGCTGGGACGCGCTGGAGCATGCACGCGCGCAGGCCATCGAAGAAGCTACGCTGATAAAACAGGTTACTTCAAAATACCCTTACCCCTACTTCTGCACCGCTGACTACAACATCAAGCAGGAAACCGAGGTATATAAGCAGTTTCTTGAGCTTACCGGCGCCGTTGATGCCAAGTATGCCGCACGTGCAGCCGGAACACTGCTCAACATATCCGGTGGGTGCGGCAATCTGGGAACTCCTCGCGGCGAAAGCGGCAACTCCATAGATCATATTTTCATGACCGCTACCTGCGAGGCACGTGCGTTTGCTACGGTGACAGTAAACTCAACCTACGACCTCTCCGATCACTCTCCCAAATATGTTGATGTTAAATTAAAATAAATAAAGAAAGGTATTTAAGCCATGAAATCAGTACGCATCATAGCTGCGATCCTGGCTGCGCTGTCGATGTTGGTTGTGTTTGCCGCATGTGCAAATCCCGGTGACAGCACATCCGATACCACCACGCCTGCCGACCAGCTCGATACTACCACTCCTGCACCGTCGTCAGGTGACACAACAGACGCTGAAACGACGATGTCGCCGCTGACAGTTCCGGACGATCTCAAATTCACCGGAAAGACCTTCACCATTTTTACCTGGTCCAACCAGACACAGTGGGAATGGGACGCCGATCAGATGTCCGGCGAACTGCTGAGCGATGCTGTGTACAACCGCAAGCTCAGCACCGAGGAGCGCTTCGGCATTACCATTAATATCAAGAAACAGCCCGGCGAATGGGATAACCGCAACAGCTTCATTCAGGCTGTGGCCGCCAGTGTGCTTACTAATTCGCACGCATATGACCTTGTCGGTCAGTATACTCCTGCCGCCGCTATCGGCACTATGCAGTCGCTGTACACCAACCTCAAGGATGTTGATCACCTCAACCTCAACAGCTCTTGGTGGCCGGGCGACATCGCCGAGTCCAGCGCCATTAACGGTAAGCTGTACTTTGTCACCGGAGATATTACGCCTACACTCATTCGTAATATGGGTACAATTATGGCCAACCTCGACATGACCGAGTCGCTCGGACTTGAAGACGTGTATGAGCTGGTCGACTCCGGCAAGTGGACGCTTGAAAAGCTCAAGGAGCTGGCTCTCGGCCGCGTGTCGCTTGACGGTGCTGAGCAAATGTACGGTCTTACCATGCCTAACAACGTAGTGTATGACAACTTTTTCTACTCGGGCGGCTTCAAGTATGTTACGGTCGAGGCTGACGGCGCCATCCGTATGTCCGATGACATCAGCTCCGAGCGCCTGATCAACTGGTTCAAGGCCTGTCAGAGCCTACTCAACGACAATGCCGATGTGGCTATAGTTGCTGTCAACCAGGCGTTTACGACCGAACAGGCAATTTTCCATGCCGGCTCGGTTGCCGATGTTCAGAACTACCTCAAGGACGTCGAATTTGATTTTGCCATCCTGCCTTTCCCCAAGTATGACGAAACTCAGAAGGATTATGCAACCATCGTTGGTTTCTGGGTGTCCATGTACAGTATTCCGATCGATGTGAGTGACGAGAGCATGTCCGGTGCAGTACTTGAGGTGCTCGGCTACGAGGGTGCAACCAACCTGACGCCCGCCTTTTACGAGGATGCTTTCCAGTACAGATACCTTGGTACCGAGATCAATGCCCGTATGTTTGACCTGCTGCACGATACGTTGGTGTTCGATACCGGACGCACATTTGCAGACCAGATTTCTTGCTTTGCGGCATTCCGTCAGGCCGCCAACATCGGTGTAGACTGGGCATCGTATTCGACCAGCCAGAAGAAGATCTGGAACAGAAACATTAACGCTATGTATGACAAGCTCGGCTGATATCTAAGCCGACCGAAAGGAGTAAACAGATGCCGTTTGTAACCACTTCGGCCATGCTCAAGGCCGCACAGCAAGGTGGATATGCCGTAGGCGCCTTCAATTTTGAAAATATGGAGATGTGCATGGCTATTATCGCAGCCGCCAGTGAGCTGCGCTCTCCTGTGATATTGCAAACAACGCCGTCCACTATCAGATATGCCGGTGCAGGGCTGTACAGTGCCATTGCCTATCATCTGGCGTGTGGTACTGATATTCCGGTTGCACTGCACCTGGATCACGGCGACAGCTATGAGCTTGCTGTGAGCGCCATGGCTAATGGTTATTCATCGGTCATGATAGACGGTTCGCATCTGCCGTATGAACATAATGTCGCGCTTACACGCCGGGTGGTGAATATCGCTTGTGCCAAAGGAATTCCGGTCGAAGCTGAGTTGGGGCGCGTCGGCGGCAAGGAAGATGACACAGTGGGAGGCAGCGGAGGATATACCGAGCCTGACGACGCTGTTGACTTTGTCAGCCGGACACAGGTCGGTTCATTGGCTGTCGCAATCGGTACAGCACACGGCATTTACCACGGTACTCCGGTACTTGACGTTGAGCGCTTGAGCGCGATACGTCAACGTCTTGCAGCCGCAGGTAACGACATTCCGCTGGTGCTTCATGGTGCTTCGGGACTTTCTTCCGATGCGGTCCGTGAATGTGTCGGCCGCGGCATTTGCAAGGTGAATTTTGCTACCGAGTTGAGGCAAGCCTTTACCTCAGGCTGGCGAAAGGAATTGGAAGCTCCGGAGCTGTTTGACCCCAAAAAGCCGGGCAAGGCAGGTATGGAGCTTGTAATGCAGGCGGTGCGTGAGCGCATACGTGTCTGCGGTTCCGAAGGCCACGGAGTCAGATAGAATTCTGATTCAAGTATGTCGGTGACATTGCGCCAATTGAAGATAAAATGCGTCAAGGGGGAGCTGCGGCTCCCCCTTTGCGCGCTATTTTTTAAAAACCGTTTATTCTGCCCGGTATACTTTTCTTGATAATATTCTGAAAAATTAACTTCGGTCAGATTTCAGAATAGTTTTTTGCGGGAGAGCTCAAGAGGGAGCCTTTTCTCAAAAAGGCTCCCTCTCGAAGAAATTATTATCAGCCTGCCCTTACCGTCGGTAAAGTGATTTTTGTGGTTTCAGCATCTCGCCGCCGCAAGCAGCTGCGAGATTGCCACAGCCGGGTCCGGTGCATGGAACACGCTCGATCCGGCCACAATGACGTTGGCTCCGGCCGCTGTTACCTCGGCGACGTTGGAAGGTGAAATCCCGCCGTCAACCTCAATATTGACAGTCATATCATGCGCTGTGATATAGTCGCGCAGCTGTTTGACCTTATGCAATGTTTCGGGAATGAGCTTCTGTCCTCCGAATCCGGGATATACAGTCATTACCAGCACCATGTCAAGCAGTGGGAGGAACGGATACAGCACCTCTGCGGGAGTATCCGGTGAGATCGATACCGACGCACGTTTGCCGCATGCCTTTATTTCGGCGATGGTTTTGGCTACGTCACTCCGGCTTTCATAGTGAAATGTAATAATATCTGCTCCCGCCTCGGCAAAGCGCCTGATGTAGGGGAGAGGATCGGTTATCATAAGATGTACGTCGAAAACTATGTTGGAAACCGGACGCAGTGATTCAAGCACCGGCAGCCCGAAGCTGATGTTCGGGACAAAAACGCCGTCCATGACGTCCAGATGCAGCATGGCTGCCCCGGCCTTATGTACTCTGACCACTTCTTCTCCGAGACGTGTGAAGTCGGCTGCCAGCAGGGAAGGGGAAATGAAAAATTCCATGATTATTAGCCTTTCTTTAGAATGTTATGACGAAAAATAATTTTTGAAGGCACATAATGTCACTTGCATGAACCGCTACATAAACTGTTGATGGTGTTCATGCCGAAAATATGTGCCGGATCCACGGCGCAGAATATTAAAGCGCGAGGACGTCAGGCGGAAAAAAGCCGCGGTGAAGGCACATTGACCGCTCCGCCGCGGCGGAGCGGTCGCTTGAACATTATTTGCCGGTATTATCAATAAGACATACCGCGTGGGCTGCCATGCCCGATCCGTCTCCGGTGAATCCAAGGTGCTCTTCGGTAGTGGCTTTGACGCTGACAGCATTCGTGTCGATGCCCAGTACCCGCGCAATGTTATGCCGCATGGCTGGAATGTGCGGGGCGAGCTTGGGTGATTGAGCCAGTACCGTCGCATCTATGTTGACTATGGTGTAGCCGTGAGCGGACAGTATTTCTCCTGTTTGCCGCGTCAGCTCAAGGCTGTCGGCGCCCGCGTATTCCGGATCCGAGTCGGGAAAGTGGGCGCCGATGTCACCCAGCGCTGCGGCGCCGAGCAGGGCATCCATTACGGCATGAAGCAGCACGTCAGCATCGGAATGTCCCAGCAGTCCCTTTTCCCAGGGGATATTGACTCCGCCGAGTATCAGCGGCCGTCCGGTGACCAGACGATGGACGTCGTAGCCGTGTCCTATTCGCATGACAAACCTCCTGCCTTGCGGCGGCGACGTGCGGCCAGTATTTCCTCGGCCAACGACATATCCTCGGGAGTTGTGAGCTTGATGTTTTCGCTTCCACATTCCACCAGCCGAACGGGATTATCTATGCGCTCAACAAGTGAATTATCATCTGTTGCTTCAAAGCCTGCTTCACGAGCGGTGTAGGCCGCGGCACGGTACAACGTCACATTGAACACCTGAGGTGTCTGTGCCAGCCAGACGGTGTTGCGGTCGGTGGTGCCTGAGATATAGCCTTTGCCATCTGATATTTTGACGGTATCGCGGACGGCCGTTGCGGCAGTTGCCGCACGGGTCTTGTAGGCTGTAAGGCACACGGCTTCTATCATTTGCTCTGTAACAAGGCAGCGGACCGCGTCATGAATTGCCACAAACTCCGATTTGCGTGATATTGCTTCAAATCCGCACAGCACCGATTGCTGTCGTGTGTCACCGCCGGGGACTATAGCATGCAGCTTTGTAAGGCCGTATTGCTCACGGTATGATTCATACAGCGGTATTTCACCCGGAAGTGTCACTACAACAATGTCCTGAATTAATTCGCACGCTTCAAAAACCTTTAGCGTACGCACCACAACAGGCAATCCGCCCAACATTCTGTGCTGTTTGAGAATTTCGCCGCCCATGCGGGTGGAGCGCCCTCCCGCGACTATCACGGCAGAGGTGGGCTTTATTCTTTTATCCGAGCCTGAAACGGCCCGCAACGTGTTTGCAATGTGCTGAGCTTTGCTTATCATGTCGCTTACTCTTTGAAGGTGCCGTCTTCGATATCGCTCAGCATAGCCACACGTGTGGCGTGCTTGCCGCCGATAAATTCCGTGGTAAGAAACAGCTCAGACAGTTGCTGTGCTGTTTGGTAGTCGATGACGCGTGCGCCGAGACACAGCACGTTTGCATCATTGTGCTCACGCGTCAGTCGGGCACTGAAGGCTTCCGAGCAGGCGGCGGCGCGTATACCCTTGTGCTTGTTTGCCGCGATGGACATGCCGATACCGGTGCCGCATATGAGTATCCCGGCCTGACACTGACCGTTCTGTATGAGCGTGCACAGTCGGTGGGCAAATATGGGATAGTGACAGCTCTCGGCTGAGTCATAGCCCACATCAGTGACCTCGTAGCCGCGTTCGCGAAGATAGGAGGCAAGGCGTGTTTTATATTCAAATCCGGCGTGGTCACAGCCCACGGCCACTTTTTTTATTGTGCTCATTTTATGCTTCTCCTTTTGTGTTGTTAAGACGCTCGAGCCTTTCGCGCTCGGCTTGCGGCATACGCAGATATGTGGGTGACAGCGCGATGTCGTTGGTATACTGCCCGTTGTTGTATTGCTCCAGGGCACACTGTGCTACCGAATAGGCATTCTGCCATATGAGCATCTCCGTAACCGGATGCGACGGCAGTTCGTCCATAAGTCCGACTCCGTCTCCGCAGACGAACACGGGACGGCTTTCGTTTTCAATCTGCCCGCACAGCTCGGGCACGCTGATTGCCCGATCGGGGCACAGTCGTGTCAGACGGCCGTCATGCGCCTCGAAAAGCGCATTATATACTTGGTTGCGCCGCGCATTCATGACAGGGCAGATAATACCCTCACAGGCCGAGAGATTATGCGCCAGTGCCAGAAGCGATGACACACCTACACAGGGCTTGCCGCGGCCGAAGGCCAGACCTTTGATCGTTGCTGCCCCGATTCTGACGCCGGTGAACGAGCCGGGGCCTGACGACGTGGCAAACAGATCCACGTCCCTGATCTCAAGGCCGGTATGTTCAAAAAGCTGCTGTATTATCGGCAGCAACGTTTCGCTGTGCGTCAAGCCGCCGTTGAGAGTGGTCATGGCCAGCAGGTGACTGTCACGGCACAGCGCGGCCGACGCGGTGGTAGCCGTGCTGTCAAGAGCAAGAATTATCATTGTGTCTCCTTGTTGTCACTTATGAGTTGAATGATTATACGCCTCCGCTCGGTGTCACCCGGAACCTTGGAGATGTCTGTACGTATATAGCTGTCCGGCAGCGCAAACGGAATGTTTTCGCTCCACTCTGTGAGCATGAAGCCGCCGCGGCGGAAGTAGTCGTAAAAGCCGGTAGAATACAGCTCGTCGTCATCGGTGACACGGTACATGTCAAAGTGAAATACCGGGTCGGGGACGGCGGGATATTCATGTACCAGCGCAAATGTAGGTGATTTGACGTGTGCATCGGGGGTGAGTGCTGCTGTAAAGCCACGGACAAACGCGGTTTTGCCAACGCCCAGATCGCCGTACAGCGCCACAAAACGCGGCAGGCGGCTGTTGTCTCGCAGCAGCACTGCCAGCTGTCCGCCCAGCGCCTCGGTCTCGGCTGTTGAGGAGGTGAACGTGTCGGTAGGCAGAGTCATGATGTTTTTGCCTTTCTTGCCGGGATCCCGGCGTTTCATTTATAATCTTCGGGCGGTTTTTTACGGTCGCGCACCTGCTCCCGGCTTCCGTCGGGACGGACTATGACCGAATTGTCAAGTATACCCGTCATGGAGGCTCTGAAGTCGCGCAGATATTCACTGCGCAACAGCTCGCGCTCCTCCGTTTCCTCGGGCGTCAGCGGACGCTGCCGGGATATGCGCGTCAACTCGCTTATGCGCTCCAGCTTGGCTTTTTCCATTTTACATACCTCCCGCCGGTATCTGTCCGTTCAGATACAAAACCAGCACGATGCATGCTGCAACCTGTATAAAGAATATGATGGGTATGCCGATCATAAACTTTTTGTGTTGCGTTTTGTGACGTATCAGCTGCATGGTTATATACATGGCGACCGATCCGCCCAGCGCCGAAATGAGCAACAGTGTCGCTTCGGGCGTGCGATGGCGCGGATTGTGCTTTGCCGCATATTTGTCATAGCAGGTGACGGCTATGGCGATGACGGAAATTACGCATAGATATACCCACGGCAGAAATCTGAGTGCCTGTTCGAGAGTCACGTTGTCACCTCACGCCTTAAAGCTGTCCTTAAGTCCGACCACACGGTTGAACACGCCGGGATTTTTTGAATCCACGCAGAAATAACCGGTACGGACAAACTGGAAGCGGTCTCCCGGACGTGCGTCGGCCAGCGAAGGCTCCAGACGTATTCCGCTGACGCGGACGGCCGAGTCGGGATTGAGATAATCAAGATAGTCTTTGCCTTCGGGCAGATCGTTCATGTTTTCTTCGGTGAAAAGTCTGTCGTACAGAATTGCATCGGCACAGATTGAGTGCGGAGCAGACAGCCAGTGCACTGTTCCCTTGACCTTGTGACCGTCAGCGGGCATACCGCAACCGGTTTCAAGGTCGGCATTGACATGCACGGCGGCTATTGAACCGTCCGCGGCACGCTCGATGCCGGCAAATTTGACTATATATGCGCCCATGAGCCGCACCTCGCCGTCCGGCTTGAGCCGGAAGAACTTGGGAGGCGGAAGCTCGGCAAAGTCGTCGGCATCAATGTACAGCTCACGCGAGAAGGGAACCTTGCGCACGCCGGCATCGGGAGAGACGGGATTGTTGGGTAACTCAAAATACTCTGTTTTGCCCTCGGGGTAGTTATCCACGATGAGCTTCAGCGGCTTCATCACTGCCACTCGGCGCGGAGCTTTTGCGTTGAGATCCTCACGGATACAGTGCTCGAGCACGCTCATGTCGACCATGCTGTTCTCCTTTGAAACGCCTATGCGGCCGCAGAAGTCAAGTATGGATTCGGGTGTATAGCCGCGGCGGCGCAGACCGCACAGCGTGGGCATACGGGGGTCGTCCCAGCCGTCAACGATGTTGTTTTCAACGAGGTAGCGCAGATAACGCTTGGACAGCACGGTGTTTGTGATATTCAGGCGTGCAAACTCTATCTGACGCGGCTTGCAGGGGACGCTGACATTTTCAATGACCCAATCGTAAAGCGGACGGTGTATTTCGTACTCCAGCGAACACAGCGAGTGCGTGATGCCCTCTATAGCATCCTGAATGGGGTGTGCAAAGTCGTACATGGGGAAGATGCACCACTTTTTGTGCTGACGGTGATGATCGATATAGCGTATGCGGTAAATGACGGGATCGCGCATACAGAAGTTGCCCGACGCCAAATCAATTTTGGCGCGGAGCGTATATTTTCCCTCGGGGAATTCGCCTGCCCGCATGCGCGCGAACAGGTCCAGGCTTTCCTCAATGGGTCTGTCGCGCCAGGGAGATACTGCCGGATGTGTCAGATCACCGCAGTATGCCTTGTCGCGGAATTGCTCTGCAGTCAGCTCACATACATATGCCAGTCCTTTTTTGATAAGCTCCACGGCATACTCATAGTCCTGCTCGAAGTAGTCCGAGCCGTAGAAAAAGCGGTCGCCCCAGTCA
>ENA-ORSL01002420-ORSL01002420.1-human-gut-metagenome-genome-assembly--contig:-NODE-2420-length-13535-cov-22.364614_pt1 | contig 13535 bp, 9 predicted proteins | sample MGYA00242190_ERZ509157 | MGnify/ENA primary metagenome ERZ509157 (study PRJEB26280, sample SAMEA2338664) | human gut metagenome | biome: human gut; feature: human-associated habitat; material: faeces...
ACCTCATCCGTCACCAAAGGTGACACCTTCCCCTCAAGCTACGCAGGGGAAGGCATTTAGTGGCGCATTAAAATTTTACGGATACATTAGTTGCGTCAGCCCGACCGGAGGGTGCCGACAAAACTATAACACGCGGAACGGATAAATCCGTTCCCTACGAGCGACCGTTGGCCGCAGCGGAGAGCTAATAGCTGATAGTTAATAGGTTTTTTATTCAACCCCTCGGCAGCAAAGCTGCCTGCTCCCCTTGACAGGGGAGCCAATGGGGTGCGGCGAAAATTTTGCACTAATATAGCACAATCTAATGTAGTGCGAGGCAACTACGGTTTCCTCCATTGTTTCGACACCGGGCCACCAGAGATAAATGTATCCGTAGGTGCGTCAATGCGCCTCCGAAAAATCTTTGATGAATTTGCGGGCCTGATCGACGATGCGCGCGTTTGATCTCAGGCGCAGGCTGACGCGCGGCGCGGTGCCGGCCTCGACCTTGAGCACGCCCTTGTACTCGGGGCGCGCATAGAGCGCGGAGATGCGCTCCATATCGAAATCGCGCAGGGCGAATATGAGCTTGCCGGACTTCTGCGAAATGTCGCTTATGCCGGCTTTTCCGGCCTCGCCGCGCAAAAGCGCGACATGGATAAGCGCGCTCACGCCCGATGGCAGGTCGCCGAAGCGGTCGATAAGCTCGTCGATGAGGTCGTCGGCCTCGTCCTCGGTGCGCAAAAGCGCGATGCGCCGGTAGATATCCATGCGCTGTCCCTCGGCCGGGATATATGCCTCGGGGATGTTCGCCGCAACGGCGAGATCGGCCGAGCACTCGGCGCGATGCTCGACCTTGACGCCGCGCTCCTCGAGCACGGCCTCGCTGAGCAGCTTCATGTACATATCGTAGCCCACGTCGGTCATATGCCCCGACTGCTCCGCGCCGAGAAGGCTGCCTGCGCCGCGAATTTCAAGGTCGCGCATGGCGATCTTGAAGCCCGAGCCGAACTCGGCAAACTCGCGGATTGCCTCGAGGCGCTTTTCCGCGACCTCGGTGAGCACCTTGTTCTGGCGGAAGGTGAGGTAGGCCGAGGCGCGGCGCGTGCTGCGTCCGACGCGGCCGCGGATCTGGTGCAGCTGCGCAAGACCCATTTTGTCCGCGTCCTCGATGATGAGGGTGTTGACGTTGGGTATGTCGATGCCGGTTTCGATGATCGTCGTGCAGACGAGCACCTGCGTTTTGCCCTCGGTGACGTCCTCCATGACCGAGGCGAGCATGTCCTTGTCCATCTGCCCGTGCGCAACGCCGACTGTTACCTCGTTATCGAGCATCTCGCGTATCCTTATCGCGGTGCGCTCGATGCTGTCGATGCGGTTGTGCAGGTAATACACCTGGCCGCCGCGCTGGATCTCGCGGCGTATCGCGTCGCAGATAATGCCCCAGTCGTGCTCCATGACAAAGGTCTGCACCGGGAGTCTGTCCTGCGGCGGCTCATCGATCGAGGACATGTCGCGTATGCCCGAAAGTGCCATATTAAGCGTGCGCGGAATGGGCGTTGCCGACAGCGTGAGAACGTCCACGCCTCGGCTCATTTCCTTTATGTGCTCCTTGTGGCCGACGCCGAAGCGCTGCTCCTCGTCAACGATAAGAAGCCCGAGGCTTTTGAATTTGACGTCCTTTTGCAGCAGCCTGTGGGTGCCGACGACGAGGTCGCACTTGCCGGTTTTCAGGTCGTCGAGCGTTTTTTGTATCTGTGCCGGAGTGCGGAAGCGGCTGAGCACCTCGACGGTTATCGGGAAGCCGAAAAATCGCTGCACGGCGGTCTGGTAATGCTGCTGGGCGAGCACCGTTGTCGGCACGAGTATCGCCGCCTGGCGGTTATCGAGGATGCACTTCATCGCCGCACGCAGCGCGACCTCCGTCTTGCCGTAGCCGACGTCGCCGCACAGCAGCCTATCCATCGGCGTTTCCGACTCCATGTCGGCCTTTATCTCGCTTATGCAGCGCAGCTGATCGTCGGTCTCGGTGTAGCCGAAGTTATCCTCAAACTCGCGCTGCCACGGCGAATCGGGTGCGAATGCGTGGCCCGGTATGCGCGCACGCTCGGCATATAGCTTTATAAGCTCGCCGGCTAATTTCTTCGTCGCGGCCTTGGCGCGCGAGCGCGCACGCGACCACTCAGCGCCGCCCATTTTTGAGAGCTTAACGTGCTGATCCTCGGCCGCGCCGAGATATTTCGTCACCATGTCCAGCGCCGTTGCCGGAACATAAAGCGTGTCTGTTCCGGCGTAGCGGATCATGATATAGTCCTTTTCAAAGCCGTCCACCTTCATCTTTTTTATGCCGGCAAAGCGGCCGATGCCGTGAACCTCGTGGACGACAAGATCCCCCGGAGCAAGGTCTGCGTATGAGTTTATGCGCTGCCTGTTCGACGGGGCTTTTTTGTTTTTATGCTTATGCTCGCGCTCGCGCAGAAGCTGCATGTCGCTTATGACGGCAAGCTTTATGCCGGGATACTCCATGCCTGCCGACATGCCGCCGACGGATATAGTGCAATATCCCTCCTCCGGCAGCTTTTCGAGCGTTTCCTGAACGTAGGCGATGATGCCCGAATCCTTCAGGAAGCTTTGCAGAAGCTCGGCACGGCGCATGTCGCCGGCCAGCACCACGACGCGAAAGCCCTGCTTGAGATACGCCGAAACGTCCTCGGCCGCGGTCTTGACCGAGCCTGCGTAGGACGGCAGCTGCTTTGCCGGGATGCTCACGAGCGTTTTAGGCTCGACCGGGTAGCGCCCGACGGTGAACGCGTCTGCCATATACAGCGCATGCTCGGACAATATATTCGTCAGCTCATCCCAGCTTATGCGGAACGACGGCGCGTCGGTCGCGACCATGCCGCCCTTGACAAGCTCGCTCAGATCGTCGCCGAGCTGCTTTGCAAAGCCCTTTGCCCTGTCCGCGCATCTCGGCGGCTGGTCAAGGAATATTATCGCCTCCTCGGGTATGTAGTCCGCGCCCGAGGCCTTTTCGTACAGAAACGGCATGTATCTGTCGGCGTATTCTATCTTGACGTTCTGCCCGAGCCGCTCGATATCCGCGCGCAGGTTCTGCTCAAGCTGCCGCAGCTGCTGCGAGCTTTTATGCTTTGCGCACTTATCCGCGGCCGCTCCCAATGCGTCGATAAGCGCCTCCGTTCCGCCGGAGGCGAGCGTCGTAAGGCTCTCTGCCGCCGGGAGTATTCGACAAAATTCGACGCTTTCCGTTCTGCGCTGGGTCTTTATGTCGAAAAAGCCCATGCTGTCGATATCGTCGCCCCAGAACTCTATGCGCACAGGCTCTGGGTACGCCGGCGAGAAAAAGTCGATTATTCCGCCGCGCCGGGCAAACTGTCCCGCGCCCTCGACCTGCTCGCAGCGTGTGTAGCCGCAGCGCAGAAGCGCCGACTCAAGCTCCTCGGGAGGGCACGGTTCGCCGTCCTTGACCGTGAAAGTGGCCTTGCCGAGCGTCTGAGGCGGTATTGCGCGCTGCATGAGCGCGGATACCGTTGCGACCGTAACCGGGCTTTCGCCGCATCTGAGGGCGTTTAAAACATAAAGGCGCTTCTGCTCGGCCTCTCTGGACGCGGCCAGCGAGGGGTAGAAGGTAAAGTCGCGTGAGTACAGGGTGTTTACCGGCCTGCCGAGCATAGACTCGAGGTCGCGCGTGAAGCTCTCCGCCGCGCTGTCGTCCGGGCACACGACGAACATCGGCAGCTCCAGATTTTCGTACAGCGCCGCCGCGAGGTTTACCCTGTGTATGCCCGAAAGTCCCGAAACGAGCGCAGGAAGCCCTCCGCTCTCCATCAGACCCGGGAGGGCGGCCGCTTCCTTGTTTTCAAATATCTGCTGATTGAGTATTTTCATAGTCTTATAATTATACCTTTTTTCAATAGCGATTTCAAGCTGTACGGATACGCATATTGCGGTAGCCCGGTGTCGAAACATTGGTAAAAACCGTAGCTGCTACGCAACCCGGTAGTGCGTTGCTGGGTTTTGCTCCGCACCCCAATTGTCTTCCCCTCAAGCTCCGCAAGGGGAAGGCTTTTCAGTGGCGCTTTAGCGTTGTACCGATACATATATTGCGTCAGCCCGACCGGTGAATACTGACGAAACCATTACAGGTGTTGTATGCTCTAAAAGACTTCTTAATCAAGCGGTTGGGAAGTCTCTTAGAACACACAACCTAAAACCGAAGAAAGGAGCGCAAGTTATGAGAAAAAATGAGAAAATCACAGCTCTGTACGAACGACTGAGCCGTGATGACTTTGGCAAAGATGATGACCAACAGCGTGAGAGCAATTCCATTTCCAATCAAGAGTTAATATGTAAAGGGTGGTTTCTGCCATCTAATACATATGACTGCGGCTCATTTGTGGTAAATTGAAAAGCAGTTGTAAGAAAGGAGTCAAAAATCCTTATAACCGCTGGAAATCAACACAAAAGGAGCTGAATTTTATGAAAACTATCTTTGAAGAAATGGGCGGTACATACCGTCAAGTGGGCGATTATTTCATTCCCAACATTACTTTGCCGGATGACGGCGAATATCAGATAGGCAAATACGGGCGTATGCGCCGCAGCTATCTGAAAGAGTACCGTAAAATCCTCTACAACAACTATGTGCTGGAGAGAACGCTGTTCAAGCATTTAGCTGAAATCGATCAAGCCTGCAACGAGCGCATTGAAAACATCGTTTCCGCTATGGCAAAGCAGGAAGGCGTAACTGAAGCGCTCAAAGCGGCTGATCAAATAGAATGGGTGCGCCGTATGAACAGTATCCGTAACCGTGCGGAAGAAATCGTTCTGCACGAATTGGTATATGATCTGTAAACCTGATACAAAAGCCCCACACTTCTGACAATAAAATCGGAAGCGTGGGGTTTCCTGATTTATTTTGTTTGTTTGCTGTTTTCTTCGATATTTGCCACAAGACGGTCGAAATCACTCTGATATGTTCTGTCCTGCAAAACACGGAATTTTTCAAATTCACTTTCTGCAAACGCCTTTGCGATGGCAGCGGTCACTTTGCCTTTGTCATGTAAAATATCTTCTTCGTTGAACTGGAGGAACGCATCCAAACGATTAACCCAATCCTGCATATACATGATATTTCCCCGCCGTGCCTGTCTTTCGGCATAGTCCAGATACATTGTCACGATCTCATTCAGATTTATCATTTCTTCTTGGTTCAAGTAGTTTTTGGCGATTGAAACATCCGACTTGCGAATACGCCCCTGCGGAGCATTTTTCCAAGTTGTCAAGCCCATGTTTGGTTTTGTGCTATCGGCTCGTCCATAAACAATCTCAGCCGCCGTATGATGAGTGACAGCGTAATGAAGCTTATTCTGTACTGTGGCAAAAAACTCTTTTGTAACAGGACTGTTCACATCATAGTCAGCACTGCACTGGGAGTAAATGTCCGTGATTTTTTGATAAAAACGGCGCTCGCTGGAGCGAATATCACGAATACGCTCCAACTGTTCCTCAAAATAGTCCTTACCAAAGAGGTTTTCTGGTTCTCGCAGTCGTGCATCGTCCATCACATAGCCTTTAATAATAAATTCTTTTAATACTCGATTTGCCCAAATGCGGAACATCGTAGCCTTTTTAGAATTAACACGGTATCCGACAGCAATAATGGCATCCAGATTGTAATAGCTTGTATTGTACCGCTTGCCGTCTGCCGCAGTTGTTTCCATTTTGGAAACAACTGCTTCTTCCTGCAATTCGCCGGATGTAAAAATATTTTTCAAATGTTTTGAAATAGCCGCCTTTTGCACTTCAAATAATTCTGCCATCTTTGCCTGCGTCAGCCACAAGTTTTCCTGATATAAAAGGATTTCAACCCGAACTTCACCATTATCGGTTTTATAAAATAGGATTTCCCTTGTTTCATAAGGAGTTAGCCCATATTCTTCGTTCATATCCATTCCATTCCCTTCCTATTCTTCACTTTTGTTTCTCGCTCTGCTTTTGTAAACATTATGCTTATTCTTGCACTGCGGGCTGCAAAATACAGCACTTGGTCTGCTTGCGACAAAGGCTTTGGTACAATGCCTGCAAAGCTTAATCGGGTTTTCGCTGTCTGTCAGCATAAAACTAAACATCATCTGTACGCCCAGCAGCAGGGAATGAAAATCCCAAACGATGGTCGGCTTATCCAAAAGAGCTATATGATAGGTTGGAGCGATGCCGCCAAAAGCTGCCATGCTCTGCTGCATCATCTGCCGGGTTTCATCGTTCAGCGTATCATAATCCTCATAATAAAGGAAACTGTTGATATAGGTAAACGCCCAGTCAATGAACTGCTGTTTCATCCATTCATATCGCTCCGCATATTCCCGCTGAAAGCTCATGTTGACAGCCATTGGCTTGTCTGTCATGGTCAAAGCCAATGCCATCATAACACGGTCATTCTGGATGTTCCACATGGACTCGATACCACGCTTGATCACATCCAATTTGTCGAATGGAAAGAACAGTGCCAGATATTTTTCAGTGGACATAGTTTCTTCTTTGATGAAGTGATTTTTCGGCAGGTACACCGCCTCATATTCCATAAAGTTTGGTGTGGTAGGTAGCGCAGTCATCAGTCCAAACAAGCCGTATTTCACCGCAAATTGCTGGATAGCCTTCTGAATTTCGGCATCCGGCTTTTTGCTCATACCCATGCGTCCTATGTTGATGGCATCCAATACAATTTTCTGATACTCTGCCAGTGGATCATAAATACTCGGTTGCGCCGTCTTGGTTGGCGTGAGATACAGAGTTCCGTCCTCTGCCGCCCTCCATTCATATTCACTATACCGCACCCAGTTAGAACTGGTGCGTTCAAAAAGGTTCTTCATATATAAAACCCTCCGTCATGTATTGTAACCTAAATAATTTTAATTTATATTACCAATTATACTATTTCTTTTCTTCAGAATCAATCTCCGCCATATTTTCTTCTAAAAAATCTTTCTCCAATAAGGTCATTGGCTGCTGCTTTTCTGCCTTATCCAAAAGTGCAGGAAGCAGCTTTTTTCGTATCTTTTTGAGCATTGTGCCACGCACCTTGCGGATGTTCCGGTCGCTTTGATTCCGTATTTTAGCGATCCTTGTTGAGCTAAACAGCCGGACAGCGCAAAGAAAGAGCAGCTCCTTGTGCTCCGCATTCAATTCCCAGAGGATTTTGGATAGGTATTCTTCTGTTACAAGTTCATGGATGTCGTAAGGACAGTAGAAAATGGCGTCAATGAAATCTCCCTTTCGGAGCTGCTTTTCCAGTACATCGTTCAGCGTATCAGGGAAAAAGAGTTCATTTGCAGATGCCCCGTAATCAAGAGGAACATCATCACCGCTGCGGCTGAGTTCGTGATAGCGTTCCCTGCGCTCCCGATTAGCGTCCAGCCTGTCCCACCATGCGATCACATTTTCAAAATCCCGCTGTGTTCTGGCAGAATCCTCCAATCGTGCAAGGGCTTCTGCCCGCAGTTCTCGTTTGAGCTTCTTACGCTCTGGTTCTTCCTCGTCAGTACCATCCTCAAAGGGATGTTCCTCGGCGTCGGCTTCCAGTTCTTCGATGAGTTGTTCTTCTTTTGCGATCTGCCACATGGCTTGTTCGGATAATTCGGTTTCTTCGGTATCCGTATCATTGTCAGCAAGAACAACTTGGTTCTTCCGCTTCCTTCGCTTCTTTTCGGGAAGATCGTCAGCGGCTTCTTCCTCATCGTCCCAAAGGACATTTTCATTTTCTTCGTCATCGACTATGTAATCGGAATAGTCCGTTTCATATTCACCTTCATAGTCAGTATCTTCTTCATAAAAGCCGTTATGTTCGTATCGTTCGGGATCGTCGAACACCGCAGACACCTCCCTTCAAAAATATTTTTGAAAATTTCTTGGATTCTCCGTAAAAACAGTTCCGCTAAGTACCCTGTATTTCTCCTATAAGTGAGGAGGTAATCTATTTTGTCTATTATCAGATTACTTTCGACACTGAATGAAAGGAGGAAAAAGCCTATGTCAAACAATTCTCGTGAGCTGACAGGCAGGGAGAAGCAGCGGATCAAAAAGCTGGTTACTTCTCTCTGTGCCAACTACGACAAAGAGTACGGCTGCCTGCCATTGGACTGTGACTGTCCAATGTTGGGTATCTGCTTTACCAACAGCGCACTATGCAGATATTTCCGCAAGTCTGTCCTGCCGGAAGGTGCAGGGTTGGAAGCCGTATTCACGCAAATACCGACCACTCATTGCAAACAATGCGGCAAGCCGTTCCCAACGGACGGAAAACGGGTGTACTGCTCACAGCACTGTGCCGAAGAAGCTCGCCGTAAGCAGACCGCAGCAAGGGTGCGTAAGTACCGAGAAAAACAACAACAGATGTAACGCTTTTGCCCTCGGAAAGCCTTGTGCCACAAGGCTTTTTTGAGGGCATTTCTGCATTGGCAGGGTGTTAATACCTTTTGTTCGATTTTAACCACGCAAATGGTTACACCATGCCGGAACTAAACCTATTATACGAAAAAACAATGAATATTTCAACACGGAGGTAACTGCCTATGGCAAAAAACGAGAACAGTAATTTTTCTTATATGACTCGCCGCATTGGCGGCACCACCTATAAAGTTAAAGTAGTATTCAGCGATACAGAGAAAGAAACAATGGAGGATAAAATTTTACGGATGATTCGCAATGAAACGGTTACAACTGGCGGAACTTGTGGTATAATGGATTCACCACAAATGAGCCGACAGTCTGAAAGGAGCGCATCATGAGCGTAAAACAGACTGAAGGAAAAATCACAGCTTTATATGAAAGGCTGTCCCGTGATGATGACCAGACTGGTGATAGCAACAGTATTGTCAATCAGAAAAAATACCTCGAAAGCTATGCCCATCAGAAAGGTTATACGAACTGTCAGCACTATACTGATGACGGTTGGAGTGGAGGAAATTTTGAGCGTCCCGCTTGGAAACAGCTTATTGCAGACATTGAAGCAGGCAAAGTTGCTCATGTCATTGTAAAAGATATGAGCAGGGCGGGGCGTGATTATCTGCAAACAGGCTTTTACACGGAGGTATTCTTCCGTCAGCATCATGTTCACTTTGTGGCGATTGCCAACAGCGTGGACAGCGACGATCAGAACAGCAATGAGTTTGCCCCATTCCTCAACATTATGAACGAGTGGTATCTTCGTGATTTGAGCCGCAAGCAGAAAACAGCAATCCGTGTGAAAGGCGAATCCGGCAAGCCTACCACCAACTGTGCCATTTATGGCTACAAGAAAATGCCGGGAGATAAGTACAGTTGGTATATCGACGAGGAAGCCGCTGCGGTTGTCCGCCGTATTTTCCGGCTGACCATCGAGGGAAACGGTCCTTATGACATCGCCCGTATCCTCTATGACGATAAGGTGGAAACTCCTGCGGTCTACGCCGCAAAGCAGGGGCGTGGCGTTTGGAAAAGCAAAGAGGAATTTCCCAACCCTTATAACTGGAGTGGTTATATCGTTGGGCAGATTCTCTCTAAGCCCGAATATATGGGGCATACGGTCAACTTCCGTTCTCACAAGCAGTCCTACAAGGATAAAAATCCGGTTATGAATCCGCAGGAGGACTGGCTGATCTTTGAGAACACCCATGAAGCGATTGTAGATAAGGAAACGTGGGAGCTTGCACAGAAACTGCGAAAGACACCGAGACGCCACGATACGCTTGGCGAAGCCAATCCGCTGACTGGACTTCTGTTCTGTGCTGACTGCGGAGCGAAAATGACCAATCACCGTTCCAAAGGCGGTACGGAGAACAATCCCTATCCCTCTGATTTTTACGATTGCTCCACCTACACGCTGGCACATCAAAAGCGCACTCATGCTTGCAGCGGTCACTATATTCGGACAAAAGCGGTCAGAGAGCTTGTTTTGGAAACCATCCGAACAGCCAGCACCTTTGCCATCGCCAATCAGGATGAGTTTATGAAAAAGGTGCGTTCTGCTTCTCAAATCAGACAGGCGGAAGTCGCAAAGGATACCAAACGCAAGTTGAACAAAGACCGTAGGCGTATTGCCGAGCTTGATACCATTATCAAAAAGCTCTACGAATCTTTTGCCATTGGGCGCATTACCGATGAGCGCTTTGATACTCTGCTTGCAGAATACGAAGCGGAGCAGAAAACTCTTGTCACATCTGTATCGGATGCAGAATCGCATCTGTCCTCTTTTGAGGAAGATACTGACCGTGCGGCGCAGTTCCTTTCGCTGGCAAAGAAATACACCGATTTTTCCGAACTGACTACTCCAATGATCAATGAGTTTATTGAAAAAATCATTGTCCACGCCCCGGAAAAGATTGACGGGGATCGGGTGCAGGAGGTTGAGATTTATCTGAAATTTATCGGACGGTTTGAACTGCCCGAACCGGAGCTGACACCGGAGGAGATTAAGCGGCAGGAACAGCTTCGCAGACACCGCATCAAGAGCCGGGAACGCTACCAAAAAATCAAGGCTGGTGAACACGCAGTTGGTCAGACATTTCAGCTAATCTGCAAATGCTGCGGTGAAGAATTTGAATCCAAGCGGTCAAATACTCTGTTTTGCAGTCCGAAGTGCCGTACTAAATTTTATCGGCAGGAAGCGGCGGAAAAACGAAAGCGGGAATGTGTCTGTGAGAACTGCGGAAAAACTTTTACCGCTACACGGAAAGATGTAAAATACTGCTGTGATGATTGCAGAGCAAACGCAAACCGTAGGATGCAGAAAGAACGCAATGCTGCGAGGCAAATAAAAAAGAACGAACCAGTATTGCTTGATGCCCCGCCTGTTAAAAAAACGGGCAAAAACAGAAAACAGCATAATAAATGACGCTGAAGGCGACTTGTGAGAATAAAATCTCATGAGCCGCCTTCTTTGCGTTTTCAGCCGGATACGGCAGAAAGGAATAAAATTTATGACAGAAAATGAAAAGAAGCTTTTGCAGGCGAAGCACCGATTGGAAGAAGTACAGATGCGTGACCGACAGAAAGAGCGAAAAGCACGGACACGGCGGCTGATTCAGGAAGGTGCGATTTTAGAGAAAGCATTACCGCAGACAACACAGATGACTTTGGAACAGTTGGAGGATTTTTTATGCGAAGTATTCAAACCAATTCGATGATTTTTATGAGCGACCGGCTATCGGTCGCTTTTTCTTTTTCCCGAAGGGCGCACTTACTCACCACCTGCAAAGCAGGCGGTGGTATCCCTCCCGTTGGTCAGGCTCGTGCGCTCCTCACGAACTGTCTTCCAGACAGTTCTCCAGAGGGGGCAGGCAGTGTCGCAAGCGAACATTCCCTGTGCAGTCGGCTCTATATTTTGCACTATCAGCAAAACGATGAGGTGGCATATTGCCACCCCATCCCGCCGCCTGCCTGCGAAAACCTGCCACCGACAGCTTTTACGCAGTTATGGGTATCGCCGAAAATGCGATACCCATTTTCTCTTTTCAAAAGAGAAACAGAAAGAAAGGACGGTAAAAACAAATGGCAATCTATCATCTGGAAGCAAAAGTAGTCAGCCGTGGTACAGGAAGAAGCGCTGTTGCAGCTTCCGCTTATCTGAGTTGTTCTAAAATCCTCAATGATTATGATGGGGTGCAGCATGACTACACCCACAAGAAAGGACTGGTCTGGCAGGAAGTATTCCTACCAGAGTTCGCCCCGTCAGAATGGAAAGAGCGGGGCGTGCTTTGGAACGCCGTAGAAGAAAATGAAAAGACAAAAGACAGTCGCCTTGCCCGTGAATTTGTGGTTGCTCTACCGATTGAGCTGAACGAAACACAGTGGGAAAAACTGCTGTCCGATTTTATTTCTGGCACCTTTGTAGCTGATGGGATGTGTGCAGATGTGGCAATTCACGATCCATACCCTCCTGGTCACAATCCCCATGCTCATATCATGCTAACAGTGCGCCCGTTAGATGAAAAAGGGAACTGGCAATATAAGACGCAGAAAGAATATCTCTGTGTGAAAAATGGAGAGGAACAAGGTTTTACTGCGGATGAGTTTAAGATAGCACAGACAGAGGGATGGGAAAAGCAATACCAGTATAAGGTAGGAAAGAAAAAGGTGTATATGACTGCTTCTGCTGCTGAAGCAAAAGGATATGAACGGGTATCGAAATATCCCAAAAGCACGAAATATGGAAGGCAGAATCCCATTGCCGAGCGTTGGAATAGCGAAGAACAACTTGTTTTATGGAGAGCAGCATGGGCTGATGTGACGAATCGCCATTTGGAGACTGTCGGACACGAAGAACGCATCGACCATCGCAGTCATGCAGATCGGGGCTTGACCGAGCAGCCCACCATTCACGAGGGTGTGGTTGCAAGAGCATTGGAGAAAAAGGGTATTGTTTCTGACCGCTGTGAGTTGAATCGTCAGATTAAGGCAGACAATGCGTTGCTCCGTGAGCTGAAAGCAACAGTCAAGAAGCTGATGCAGACAGTTAAAGTATCTGTTCCTGCGCTTGCAGAAGCAATGGAGTCCTTACGGGCGAACATGGTTATTTTCCGCTATCAAATCCGCTATGCCGGTTTTGGAAAACACAAATTATCGGAAAGCCTGAATGTGCTGAAGCCCGACTTAGAGCGATATTCTGTACTGGTACAGCAGATTAAAAATAAGACCAAAGAACGGAAAACGCTGCTTACAGAAAAGAAAGCGACACCATTTTATCAGTTTGTTGCTCATAATGATTTGGCAAAACAGATTGCCGAACTGACGGAAGATTTGGAAGAACTGAGATCCGAAAAGACGATGCTCCTCAGTTCATTTGATTGTAGTGAGGATACTGGAATTGCTGAGGTTAAAAAGAGTGTTTTGGCTATGGAGGAAAATTTGAAACGCCTGACAAAGCAGGAGGAAAAATATGCTGCTGAGTTGGAAGACGCCTTAAAGCAGTTCTCGGAATTAAGGGAGCAGGCAAAAAATGTGGATTCAGCAGAACTCTTAGAACAACGGGTTGCCCTGCAATCAGATAAAATTCAAGCTGCCACTTCCAAGATTAAAACTGCATACGGAGAAAAATTTGATCCGCTTATCTTGTTTGACAGCAAACGGGATGTGACAGATTTGTTGCATGAAGAATCAGAAGCACGATCCATTCAAAGATATCTACACCAGAAGTATCAACGGACTCAACAGAAAATGGATAAGAGAAGCAAACGGCAATATCCAGAACGATAATTTTGTTCCTGTTTTTTGAGTGGTAAATCTTAAGAGTGAGTGCCCCTAATGCTCTAAATATGCAAATTGACTTCATTTACAGTTTTGTTTATAATATTTATTGAGTTGTTGGGGGCAAGCTGTACTAAATCGAACCCCCAAAATGTCTGAAAGGGAAAATATTTTTATAAAAAGCAAAAGGCAATTACAGAAAAACTTTGATGCTTTTGGATGATTTGAATTTAACTATGCCAAGTGAAATTGGAGGGATTTGAATGAAACATATAAGAAATATATTGCTGTTGATTACGATTATTTTTGCTTTTGTT
>ENA-ORSL01002422-ORSL01002422.1-human-gut-metagenome-genome-assembly--contig:-NODE-2422-length-13530-cov-3.679629_pt1 | contig 13530 bp, 14 predicted proteins | sample MGYA00242190_ERZ509157 | MGnify/ENA primary metagenome ERZ509157 (study PRJEB26280, sample SAMEA2338664) | human gut metagenome | biome: human gut; feature: human-associated habitat; material: faeces...
TGTGAACGAAATCCCCGACGGCGGCAAAATCATTATGCAAAAAGCCGTTGAAATAAAAGACGGCGACACACCCGAAACTCTGCAAAAAAGAGTTATGGAACAAGCCGAGTGGAAAATACTTCCGCTATCGGTTCAAAAAGTCAGCAAAAAAATCAGATTCGGCAAAAAGGAGACAAAATAATGGCAACTTACGACATTGCAGCTTTAAAAGACATTCTCGGCGGCAACACATACCCGGGCAGAGGAATTATCATAGGCAAAACACCCGACGGAAAAAATGCCGTCGCCGCATATTTTATTATGGGCAGAAGCGAAAACAGCCGCAACAGAGTGTTTGTTGAAAAAGAAAACGGCGAGGTAATAATTTACCCGTTTGACGAGTCAAAGGTTGAAGATCCGTCGCTTATAATTTATTCTCCCATCAAAAAAATAAAGAATAAGCTTATTGTCACAAACGGCGATCAGACAGATACGATATATGACTTTATAGAAGGCGGCAGAGGTTTTATCCGTGCGCTCAGAACAAGAGGCTTTGAGCCGGACGCACCGAACTTCACACCCAGAATAAGCGCAGTGTTAAACTTCACAAAACGCGGATTTGATTACAGAATGAGCATACTCAAAAGCGCGGACGAAAAAGGCAGTGCCTGCAACCGCTTCAATTTTGACTATTCGCCGATAGACGGCCTCGGTCACTTTCTGCACACCTATGCGCATGACGGCAACCCCATACCCACATTTGTCGGTGAGCCAGAAAGAGTGCGCATGAACAACGACATAGATAAATTCACAGACGAAATCTGGTCTAACCTTAACGAGCAAAACAAAATTTCGCTGTATGTAAGATATATTGACCTTGAAAGCGGCTCAATCAAAAACAGAATGATCAACAAAAACAAATAAGAGGTGCCTTAAATGAACGACAAAGAAAAATATATTTCCCCGTTTTCCACAAGATACGCAAGCCCCGAAATGCAGGAGACTTTTTCGGAAAGCTTTAAATTCAAGACATGGAGGAAGCTTTGGATTGCACTTGCAAAGGCAGAAAAAGAGCTTGGCCTCGATATAACCGACGAGCAGATTTCAGAGCTTGAAGCTCATGCCGAGGATATCAACTTTGACGTTGCCGAGGCAAGAGAAAAGGTAGTTCGTCACGATGTTATGTCGCACGTTTATGCCTACGGCAAACAATGCCCCAAGGCCGAGGCGATTATTCACCTCGGTGCAACCTCATGCTATGTCGGCGACAACACGGATGTCATTATTTTAAGAAAAGCCTCGGAGATTGTTCTTAAAAAAGCCGTTCAGGTGTTAAAAAACCTCTCTGAGTTTGCAAATAAATACAAAGACCTCCCCTGCCTTGCCTACACCCATTTACAGCCGGCGCAGCTAACAACCGTCGGCAAAAGAGCGACTCTTTGGATGTATGAGCTTTCGCAGGACATAGAAGAGCTTGAGCATAGGCTTGATAAGCTCCTGCTCCTCGGCTCAAAGGGCACAACCGGCACACAGGCAAGCTTTATGGAGCTTTTCGGCGGCGATGAAGAGAAAGTTAAAAAGCTGGAGGAGCTCATAGCAAAAGACATGGGCTTTAAGGGCTGCGTTGCGGTCTCCGGTCAGACCTATTCGAGAAAAACAGACGCATATTTTCTTTCTGTTCTCTCCGGCTTTGCTCAGAGCGCATATAAATTTTCTAACGACCTTAGAATCTTGCAATCCTTTGAGGAGATGGAGGAGCCGTTTGAAAAAAATCAGATAGGCTCGTCCGCCATGCCCTATAAACGCAACCCCATGAGAAGCGAAAGAATTTCCGCACTTGCAAAATATGTTATCTGCGACTCTCTCAACCCTGCCTTCACCGCAGGCACGCAGTGGTTTGAAAGAACGCTTGACGACTCCGCAAACAAGAGAATATCCGTTGCAGAGGCCTTCCTCGCGGTTGACGCGATACTCAACATTTATATAAATGTTACGGCAGGTCTTGTTGTTTATGACAAGGTAATTCACCGCAGAGTTATGGAGAAGCTCCCGTTCATGGCAACGGAAAACATTATGATGGAATCCGTAAAGCGCGGTGGCAACCGCCAGGAGCTTCACGAAAAGCTGCGCGTTCATTCGCACGCCGCAGCCGCGAAGGTTAAGCTGGAGGGCGGTGCCAACGACCTCATTCAGAGAATAGCGGATGATGACGCTTTTCCGCTCTCGCTTGAGGAAATACAGTCGCACCTCGACCCGAAGCTTTACACGGGCAGAAGTGCGTCACAGGTTGACGAATTTTTAAAAGATGTTGCAGAACCCATACTTGCAAGGCTTTATAAAGATGAAGTTAAGGCAGAGCTCAACGTATAAGGAGATGTCGAAATGAAAGAATTTGAACTGAAATACGGCTGTAACCCCAACCAAAAGCCGTCAAAAATTTTTATGAAGGACGGCTCGGAGCTTCCCATCGAAATCCTTTCGGGAAAGCCCGGATACATAAATTTTCTTGACGCATTCAACTCTTGGCAGCTTGTTAAAGAGATAAAGGCCGCTCTCGGTGCTCCGGCGGCAGCTTCGTTTAAGCATGTAAGCCCCACCTCTGCCGCAATAGGCACTCCCCTGCCCGAGAAATTAAAAAGAGCCTGCTTTGTTGACGATGTAGAGGGGCTTGACGATTCTCCTCTCGCCTGCGCTTATGCGAGAGCAAGAGGCACCGACCGTCTCTCGTCCTTCGGCGACTGGATAGCTCTTTCGGACATTTGCGACGTCACAACCGCAAAGATTATAAAAAGAGAGGTATCGGACGGCATCATAGCCCCCGGCTATGACGATGAGGCTCTCAAAATTCTTAAAGAAAAGAAAAAAGGCAACTACAACATAGTTAAAATAGACCCGGACTACGTTCCGAACCCGATAGAAAATAAAGATGTTTACGGCATCACCTTTGAGCAGGGAAGAAACAATTTTAAGATAGATGAGGCTCTTCTCTCAAACATAGTTACGCAGAACAAGAATCTCCCGGACAGTGCAAAAAAAGACCTTATAATAGCTCTTATAACACTCAAATACACCCAGTCAAACTCTGTTTGCTATGCTGTTGACGGGCAGGCTATCGGCGTAGGTGCAGGTCAGCAGTCGCGCATACACTGCACACGTCTTGCAGGCAGCAAGGCCGATATATGGCATCTTCGCCAAAGCGACAAGGTTCTTTCACTGCCGTTTTTGCCCACGGTTAAAAGACCCGACAGAGACAATGTTATCGATATTTATATCTCCGACGATGATGAGGACGTTCTCGCAGACGGAATTTGGCAGAAGTTCTTTTCAGAGAAGCCGGAGCCGTTCACAAAAGCGGAGCAGAAAGAATATCTTGCCGGAATTTCCGGCGTTTCGGTCGGAAGCGACGCATTCTTCCCCTTTGATGACAATATAGAAAGAGCCTCCCGCAGCGGTGTTAGCTACGTCGCACAGCCCGGCGGCTCCATAAGAGACGATATTGTAATAGACACCTGCAACAAAAAAGGTATGGTAATGTCCTTCACGGGCATGCGCCTTTTCCACCATTGATGAGGTGAAAAAATGAACATAATGGTTATCGGCGGCGGCGGACGCGAACACGCCGTTATAAAAAAGCTTAAAGAAAATAAGAATATAACCAAAATATACGCCTTGCCCGGCAACGGCGGCATTGCAAAGGACGCCGAGTGCGTCAAAATCTCCGCAACGGATATTCCCTCGGCGGTTGAATTTGCAAAAACGCACAACATTGATTTTTGCGTTGTCACCCCCGACGATCCGCTTGTTCTCGGCATGGCAGATGCTCTTCGCGAAATCGGCGTGCCCTGCTTCGGTCCTTCCAAAGAAGCGGCGATAATTGAGGGCAGCAAGGTTTTCTCTAAAAATCTTATGAAGAAATACGGTATTCCGACTGCCGAATACGAGGTGTTCGGAGATATGGAGAGTGCGCTCAAATACATCGACACCTGCCCTGTTCCGACGGTTATCAAAGCCGACGGTCTTGCGCTCGGCAAAGGTGTGATTATTGCCGCGACAAGAGAAGAGGCAAAAAACGCCGTGCGCTCCATGATGGAGGATAAAATTTTCGGTGAGAGCGGCAGCAACATTGTCGTTGAAGAATTTTTAGAGGGACCGGAGGTATCGGTACTCTCTTTCACAGACGGAAAAACAATTGTGCCGATGATATCTTCTATGGATCACAAGCGTGCGCTTGACGGTGATAAAGGGCTTAACACGGGCGGAATGGGTACGGTTGCACCCAACCCTTATTACAGCAAAGAGATTGCCGACGAGTGCATGAAAAAAATCTTCTTGCCTACAATTAACGCTATGAAAGCAGAGGGCAGAACCTTTAAAGGCTGCCTCTACTTCGGGCTGATGATAACAAAAGACGGTCCCAAGGTTATAGAATATAACTGCCGCTTCGGCGACCCCGAAACCCAGGTGGTTTTGCCGCTTCTTGAAAGTGACCTTTTCACTGTTATGCAGGCAGTAGAAAACGAGACGCTTGAAAGCACCGAGGTTAAATTCAGCAAAAAGAGCGCCTGCTGCGTAGTTATGGCATCCGAGGGATACCCCGTAAAATATGAAAAGGGCTTTGAAATCACCGCCGATGATGATTTTGACGCATTGCTTTATGTTGCGGGCGCAGCCGAAAAGGACGGCAAAACCGTTACCTCCGGCGGTCGTGTTCTCGGCGTGACCGCCACCGCAGACGACTTGAAATCTGCAATAGACAAAGCATATGAGAATGTAACGCACGTTCATTTCGACAACGCATTTTATCGCAGAGATATAGGACAAAGAGCGCTTAAAGCTGCCGAAAACAAATGAGAGGAGCGCAATAATGGTATACAGAGTTTATGTTGAAAAGAAAGAAGGACTCACTGCAGAAGCAGACGGCATGACCGCCGACGCAAAAAATCTGCTGATGATAGACGGCATTGAAAAAATACGCATACTCAACAGGTACGATGTTGAAAATATTGATGAGGAGCTTTTTGAAAAATGCAAAAAAACCGTATTTTCGGAGCCTCAGCTTGACGATATTTATGACCACATAGGTGAAAAGGACGACTGCACAGTTTTTGCGGTGGAATACCTTCCCGGTCAGTTTGACCAGCGTGCAGACTCTGCGGCTCAGTGTATTCAAATAATATCCAAGGGCGAAAGACCGCTTGTTAAAACGGCAAAGGTCTATATGATATACGGCAATGTTTCGCAAAACGGAATAGACGCGCTCAAAAAATATGTCATTAACCCCGTTGAAAGCCGCGAAGCTTCTCTTAAAAGACTTGAAACACTTGCAACAGATTATGATATTCCAACCTCCGTTGCAGTGCTCGACGGCTTTAACCGGCTCGACGAAAAAGGTCTTGCCGAATTTGTTAAAAAATATGCCCTTGCCATGGACGAGGACGATATAAAATTCTGTCAGGATTATTTTAAAAAAGAAAAGCGCGACCCGACCATAACAGAGATAAGAATGATAGACACATATTGGTCAGACCACTGCCGTCACACAACATTTTTGACTACGATTGACTCGGCGGAGTTTGAGGATGAGCTTTTGGAATCCGCCTTTAACGAATATAAAAAGACAAGAGAAGCAATCGGCAGAACAAAGCCGATGAATCTTATGGACATTGCGACTGTTGCGACAAAATATTTAAAAGCTCAGGGTAAGCTCCCAAGGCTTGACGAGAGCGAAGAAATAAATGCCTGCACAGTTAAGGTTAAGGTGGAGGTTGACGAAAAAGAAGAGGACTGGCTTCTGCTCTTTAAAAACGAAACGCACAATCACCCGACAGAGATTGAGCCTTTCGGCGGTGCGGCAACGTGCATCGGCGGCGCAATACGCGACCCCCTCTCCGGCAGGTCTTACGTCTATGCCGCAATGAGAGTTACAGGCGCGGCGAACCCATTAAAGCCTGTCAGCGAAACGCTTGAGGGCAAGCTCCCGCAAAGAAAAATCGTCACCACAGCGGCGGCAGGCTACAGCTCATACGGCAACCAGATAGGGCTTGCCACGGGTCAGGTGGACGAAATATATCACGACGGCTACGCGGCAAAGCGTATGGAAATCGGTGCCGTAATTGCGGCTGCTCCGGCAGAGAATGTACGCAGAGAGCGCCCCGAGGACGGCGACATTGTTATTCTTCTCGGCGGCAGAACAGGCCGCGACGGCTGCGGCGGCGCAACAGGCTCTTCAAAGTCACACACACTCGAATCACTTGAAACCTGCGGTGCGGAGGTTCAAAAAGGTAACGCCCCCGAAGAGAGAAAGCTCCAAAGGCTTTTCAGGAACAAAGAGGCGTCACTCCTCATAAAACGCTGCAACGATTTCGGCGCAGGCGGTGTGTCCGTTGCAATCGGCGAGCTTGCGGACGGTCTTGTAATAGACCTCAATGCCGTACCGAAAAAATATGACGGTCTTGACGGCACGGAGCTTGCAATAAGCGAATCGCAGGAGCGCATGGCGGTTGTTGTCGCCCCCGAAGATGTTGACAAATTCAAAGCTCTTGCCGACAAAGAAAACCTTGAGGCAACGGTTGTTGCCGTCGTCAAGGACGAGCCGCGCCTTAAAATGAACTGGAACGGCAAAACCATTGTTGACATCTCCCGTGATTTTCTTAACTCCAACGGAGCGGAAAAGCACATTGACATAACACCTGCAAAGCCGCAGGATTACAGCAAAAAAATTCCCGAAGACTTCAAAAAAGGTTTAACCGACCTTGCAGGCGACCTTAATGTTTGCTCAAAGAGAGGTCTTTCGGAGCGGTTTGACTCCACAATCGGTGCAGGCACGGTTGTTATGCCCTTCGGCGGCAAAAATCAGCTTACGCCGAACCAGGCTATGGTCAACAAAATTTCGGTTGAGAAAAAGCATACCGATTCCTGCTCATATATGGCATGGGGCTACAACCCGTTTATAACAGAAAAAAGCCCCTATCACGGCGCATACCTTGCGGTTATAGAGTCTGTATCAAAGCTTGTTGCCGCCGGTGCGGAGTTTAAAGATGTTTACCTCACCTTCCAGGAATATTTTGAAAAGCCGATGAAAGACGGCAAGCGCTGGGGCAAGCCCCTTGCGGCGCTTCTCGGCGCGCTCAAGGCACAGCTTGAGTTTGGCATAGCGGCGATAGGCGGCAAGGACTCTATGAGCGGCACGTTTGAGCATATTGACGTTCCGCCGACGCTCGTAAGCTTCGCCGTCACAACAGGCAAAACCGACGAGGTTATAACTCCCGAATTTAAAAAGGCAAATCACTCCGTAAGAATTGTTCGCCCCGACTATGACAAAAACGGCTTGCCTGTCACCGCCTCTCTCAAAAAGGTATTTGGTGAAGTGACCGCTTTGATGCGCGAGGGCAAAATTGCGGCAGCCTACACCCCGACCTACGGCGGAATTGCAGAGGCAATATTCAAAATGGCCGTCGGCAACTCCATAGGCTTCAAATTTGCAGACGGAGTATCTCTCAAAGATATTTTCTCCTACGGCTACGGTTCGTTCATACTTGAATTTAACGACGGCACCGAATACGGCACTCTTTTAGGTGAAACGACCGGCAGCGGCTCAATTTCTCTCGGTGATGAAGATGTTTCTCTCAAAGAGCTTCTCACGGTTTATGAAAACAAGCTTGAGCCTATATTCTCATGCAATATCGAGCAAGGCAAATCCGACATTCCTGCTTTCACATTCAGTGCGAAAGAGCATCGCTCGGCGGCAATTAAATCCGCAAAGCCGAAAGTGCTTATTCCTGTTTTCCCCGGAACCAACTGCGAGTATGACTCGGCAAAAGCGGTTGCGGACGCAGGCGCGGAAGCAGAAATTTTTGTTATAAACAACCTCACATCGGCGGGTATATCGAAATCTGTCGATGCATTTGCAAAGAAGTTGAAGGAATCTCAAATCGTGTTTATCCCGGGCGGCTTCTCCGGCGGTGACGAGCCTGACGGTTCGGGCAAATTCATAACCGCATTTTTCAGAAACCCCGAAATCAAGCATGAGGTGCATGAGCTTCTTGATAACAGAGACGGCCTTATGTGCGGCATATGCAACGGCTTCCAGGCACTTATCAAGCTCGGACTTGTCCCATACGGCAAAATTATTGACACCGATGAAAACTGCCCGACCCTGACATATAACACAATCGGCAGACATCAGTCAAGAATTGTTCGCACAAGAATTGCGTCAAACAAATCACCGTGGCTCAAAAATACAAATCCCGGCGAAATATACTGCGTGCCTATTTCTCACGGCGAGGGCAGATTTTTGGCAAGCGACGAGCTTATTATGAAGCTTCGTGACAACGGCCAGATAGCCACACAGTATGTTGACCTTGACGGAAACCCGACAAGTGATATCAGATTTAACCCCAACAACTCCGCGTTTGCCATTGAGGGCATAACCTCCCCCGACGGCAGAGTTTTCGGCAAAATGGGTCACTCCGAAAGAATCGGAAGCGGTCTTTATAAAAATGTTGAGGGCAATTACGACATCGGTATGTTCCGCTCGGCAGTAGAATATTTTAAATAAAACCAACAATGCCGTATTCCTAAAGCACTGAGGAATACGGCATTTTTATTTGCATTTTTGATTGGATAATGATAAAATTTTTGCGAGGTGAACACGGCTTATGAAAATAATCGCACACATAAAAAACGATTTCACGTCAAAATTCGGCATACCGCGCCAGAGCGGACTGGTGCCCGAAATGATGTCTCAAATAATTTTTGAGCCGGAATTCAGAAATCCCGACGCGATAAGAGGGCTTGAGGATTTTTCTCATCTTTGGCTGATATGGAATTTTTCGCAGTCAAAGCCGACAGAGTCTCTGACCGTCAGACCGCCGCGCCTCGGCGGCAACAAGAGAATGGGCGTTTTTGCCACGCGCTCCCCTTTCAGACCCAATCCGATAGGTCTGTCATGTGTAAAAATCGAAAAAATCGAAATCGACGCCGACCTCGGTCCCGTAATCAGCGTTTTATCTGCCGATTTAATGGACGGTACGCCAATATACGATATAAAGCCCTATATTCCGTATGCGGACTGCATACCGAACGCGGTGGGCGGCTTTGCGGATAATGTGAAAGAATACAGATTAAACGTAAATATGCCAAGCGATATTTGCGGCGACATTGACGAAAAGTTTAAATCTGCCCTTTATGAAATTTTGGCAAATGACCCGCGCCCGTCATACCAAAACGAGCCTGAACGAATATACAGCTTTGAATTCGGAGGATATAAAATTCGTTTTAAAGCGGACGAAAAAAATCTGACGCTCACTGAATTAAAAAAGCTGTGACGCTCGCGTTGTTCTTTTGCAATATTGTACTAAAACCAAGCGCGCCTACAGCTATCCATGCAAACTTTCCGGTTGGATTACTTGAATTCACTGGATTATTCAAGCAATAAGCAAACATGTTTTTTATCATATAATCCATCACCCGTTTGAACATAACCGTCCGCATTTAAGAACCTCTTAACCTGTGGGTCATAGTATCTGTTTTTGAGGTAGTAGAGACTTGTCTCTGTATCGTAGTAATAACCACGATAGCGAATGGGATTGACATTGGCAATATGGGTTGATGATGTTATTGCCGCACCGCTTGCATCTTTAACCGAAACGACTTTGCCCCATGCGTCGTAGCTGTAGCTTGCGGCAAGTGCACCTGTGCTGTCGTAAATCTCTGTTACATCTCCGCGCCAGTTGCAGACGAAATAATAATCGTTTATGCTGTCGCTATTCTTATAGCGTATGCCCGACGGCGTTCCGTCTGCATCATAGAAGAACCACAGCTCGGTTGTGCCGTACTTTTCATACTGCAAGCGACTTCCGACATAATAATATTCGTGTTTTACTCCGTTGACGGTTTTTGACGTTCTGAGTCCGTCAACATCATAAGTGTAGCTTGCGGTTGTTCCGTTGCCGCTGAGCGAAGCAAGCTGTCTGCCGTTTTGCTATGTAAGAGTATAGCCCATATACGACAAGGGATTGCCTATTTCATCATAGATTATATCGTAGCCGTTATCGTATATATCTTCACTCTCCGGGTCATAGCCCGGGTTATAGAATGTCATCTCATCGCTCCATGAATTATCATAGCAATATCCGCTTGTATTCAGTGCCGTTACTCCGTCAAGGCTGCCCCATGTCAACGGGTATGTTGCGGTTGAGATTATATTGCCGCCGTTGTCAGCTTGTTTTTATCCTCCTCCCCTTGATTAAATCAAAGGGAGGCTTGATAAGGTGCTACAGATTTTCTATAAACCCCTCAGTCACGGTCAAGCCGTGACTGCTCCCCTACAAGGGAGCCCAGAAAATTTCTGCTGACTTTGCGGCACTTCATCATTTTTCATTTTTTCTTTCTATTTTACCATCAAACAGCTTTTCAAAGTCCTCGATAGTTCCTTGTGTGAGCAAACTCTTTTGACAAATAAAATAGCAACTGATTTTTCCAAAATAAAAAGATATAAAGTAAAATTTCCCGTAATCATAAACCTTTTTCACTAATTCTACGGATCTTTTCTCTGTAAAATCATCGGCGATACAAACCATTTTGTTATCCGTTATGTATATTCTTTTAGGAATTGTCGATTTACCCACTTTAGGTATAATGCGATATACTATCATAAGACACAAAAAAGCCGCAAAATATATGTACAATATAGAAAGCGCCTCGAAAGTTTTAACCAACAAAATAATAAAAGGCAAAACCATTGTAAAGGCAAAAATCGTAGAATATTGCAGGCAGTTGATAATCTTTTTAAAAAGGAATTTCCTCGATGCTCCTGTAAGATACCCATTAAATTCAATCATTATATTATTTCCTTGTATTTTAGTTGTAAAAACTAATAAAAATTTTTGTTATGCTTCGATTAGTATCCTTAAGCAAACCTGTTTTTATCAGACAATATATCACCTTGCTCGGAATAGCAAAAGCTCTTGATAATAACAAGTCTGTGAAAAAGATAACCGTTAAGATTGAGCTTGAAAAGCCGAAACCAAGCAAGGCGAACTGTAAGAGCTAAAAGCTCTTAGGCACGGACGGGGCGCAAGCCTCTCCCGTAAGACCCATTGTATTACAGATTTCTGAAAATATCAATAGAAGTAGTTCAAAATTAATTTTATTAAAAATAAAAAGTTTATTGTTGAAGAATCGGTGCAGTTGTGTTAATAACCGTACTGTTTCTTCTCAGTATTCCGTCATATGTATATGTTGCCGCTTTGCCTGACGGATAGGTATATTTTGTTGCGAGGTTATCTGCACCGTATTCATATATTTCGGTAGTGCTTACTCCTCCGGCAGACGAAGTGAATTTTGAGACATTATTGTTAAGGTCATAGCCGTATTCGGAGCTGTATATAAATATAGTTTGAATAACATCATCTGTTTTATTTTTTAACATAATCAAATCGGTAAGTCAATAGAAAAAATAAAAAAGCACGTTGATTGCTCAAAGTGCTTGATTTTTTAAAACTCGGGAGAGGTTTGCAAATCCCCTCCCTTACAAAACCGGTTGTTCCGTAGTGCCCATGTCGCACCCGTTTTTCTCGGATTTTGATATTAAAAATTATGATTTTTTACGAAGAAATCTTTAAGCCGACAAAATCAGAGTCGGTTTTTTCAATCTCAATTGCCAAAAACGGCGGTTTTATACCTTGAGAAACACCCAAAATTTTGAATACCTTATTACCGATTACTACTTGTTCGGGTATAAGATCATACTTTGCGCGTCCGCCTATTATTGTTTTGCTTCCAATACTAATTTGACTTTTGATTATCATTTCAAACATCGCCGTTCACCTCGTTCCATTGACTATAATATTTTTTAAGATTTCTCGATGTACTCTCAACATATTTATCTGTAAGCCCATACGCCTTTGCATATTTTAGAACTTTTTCATTAACTTCAATCTCTCTGCGCAAATATTCTTTTGTTGCAGATTCAGTGCCGTAATCATTTAATGCTCCGTTATTCTTGATTTGCGTAGTGTGGATTATTTCTTCAAATGCGGCGGAAGCACTGGGTATTTTGCCACTTTTAAATATTATCGCAGAACCATCCGATAAAGTCATTGCCTCGGCATTTATGGCCGCTAAAAAAGCATCACCGTCTTTATCTTGAATTATTGATATACCTCTGTTTTGTAAATTATTTTTGATTTTTTAAAACCTTTCGCGATTCATAGGAGGTATTTCTTAAGTTTCTATTTTCAAATAAGGATTCTTCGTACTTATTTTATCATTACCAGTTGGACTTTGCAAGTGCTTTTCTTTCGTCAGTTTGACATCAACCTTGCCGAGACCGTCAGAATATATCCGGCTGCGCTCCTGTTTGAAACAGTACCGCCTTACTGTTTACCGTTAGATATAAAAATACCGCTGACCACAAATAGCCAACGGTTTAAATATTGATAAAATGAAAACAGGGCGCATTTCTGCACCCCGGGAACATCAGGATTTGGACATAAAAAATGCTTTTTGCAAAACCATTTTACCAGACGTAAACTATGTTCTTTGCCTGGTGTACCACAACTTACGTACTTTTTCAAGTAATTTTTTATCTTCATCATTAAGCGGTTCATGTTGGTCTTTACCGTGTTCAGTATGAAAATAGCCGTTATGTACATGCCATCATTTATTGCAATCTCAAGAACAGCAAGCAGGTAACATACCTTGAAATGCTCGAACACTCAGAACAATTAAGCTCTGAGTGTTCGGATAGTAATATAAATGGCTCCCCAAGTTGGACTCGAACCAACGACCCTGCGGTTAACAGCCGCATGCTCTACCGACTGAGCTATTGAGGAAAATATATATGTCGGCGCCGACCTATCTTCCCGGGCGGCCTCCCGCCAAGTATTTTCAGCACTGATGAGCTTAACTACCGTGTTCGGGATGGGAACGGGTGGACCCTCATCGTCATTGACACCGACTAAGTATATGCAGAATAAATCCACATAACTATATATTAAATTAAATAAATGGTGACCCGTACGAGATTCGAACTCGTGTTGCCGGCGTGAGAGGCCGGAGTCTTAGGCCACTTGACCAACGGGCCACAATTGGTACACCATCACGGGCTCGAACCGTGGACACCCTGATTAAGAGTCAGGTGCTCTACCAACTGAGCTAATGGTGCTCATTTATTAACGCACCCTCAAAACTGAACAAAAGGAAGATGAAAGTGAAGAGAAGAAAGAATGTAGAAAAGCTTGAAAAGGTCAAGCCCTCGACCTATTAGTACTGCCCAGCTAAAGCCATCACTGACCTTACACCTGCAGCCTATCAACCTCATAGTCTATGAGGGGTCTTACTAGCTTATGCTATGGGATATCTTATCTTGGAGGCGGCTTCACGCTTAGATGCTTTCAGCGTTTATCCGTTCCGCACATAGCTGCCCAGCCGTGCCATTGGCATGACAACTGGTGCACCAGAGGTGCGTCCATCCCGGTCCTCTCGTACTAGGAACAGCACTCCTCAAATATCCTGCGCCCACGACAGATAGGGACCGAACTGTCTCAC
>ENA-ORSL01002432-ORSL01002432.1-human-gut-metagenome-genome-assembly--contig:-NODE-2432-length-13489-cov-14.548087_pt1 | contig 13489 bp, 10 predicted proteins | sample MGYA00242190_ERZ509157 | MGnify/ENA primary metagenome ERZ509157 (study PRJEB26280, sample SAMEA2338664) | human gut metagenome | biome: human gut; feature: human-associated habitat; material: faeces...
TGTTGCCGATGCCGACGGTGTCGATGTGGGAGTCGATGGCGATGATCTTGTCGCCGTTGCCCATCCAGCCGATGACGTTGCCGAGCTTGTCGATCTCAACCTTGTCATAGCCGAGCTTTTCCATCTCCGCCTTGATGCGCATTACGACGCCCTCTTCCTCGCAGCTCTCGCTGGGAATGGCGATCATATCACGCAGAAAACGGCTCATGTCGTCTTTGTAAGCTTCCGCAGCTTTCTTAATTGCCTCAAAATCCATGAATAACGCCCTCCATAATCATCATTTCACGACCGCATTCCTGCGGTTCCACCTATATAGTATCATATCTCCCACAGATGTCAAACAAATTTTTATGAAAAACTAAAAAATTTTTTGAAAAAAGAATTGATTTCTATGTGTGGGGATGATATTATAATAGAGGAATCAATATGTGGAAGGAGCGGATATATGCTCAAGGAAAGCGATATCGAAACCCTGCGCCGCATAGCAAGGGGCGTTGCCGCACAGTTTGGTCCGAACTGCGAGGTCGTGGTTCATGAGATTTCGGAGCGCAGCACTTCACACTCCATCATCGCGCTGGAGAACGGGCACGTCAGCGGCAGAAAGCTGGGCGACGGTCCCTCTCAGGTGGTTTTGGAGCAGCTCGGGAAGGATTCTGCCTGCCCGGAGGATCATCTGTGCTACCTGACCCGCACGCCGGACGGAAAGCTGCTGAAATCGACCTCCGTCTATATTCCGGACGACTACGGAAAGACGGCTGCCGTTTTCGGCGTGAACTTTGACATCTCCACTCTGACGATGGCACAGCAGGCGCTGGATTCGCTTACCTCGACAATGACTCAGAAAGAAGAAGCCCCCGCCCGCATTACACACAACGTCAATGACCTGCTTGACGATCTGATCGAGCAGTCCGACAGGCTCATCGGCAAGCCGCCGTCCATGATGACCAAGGAGGACAAGGTGCGCGCGATCCATTTCCTGAACGATCACGGCGCTCTCCTGATCACCAAGTCCGGCGACAAGATCGCGACCCACTTCGGCATCTCCAAGTATACCTTATATTCATATCTTGATGTAAAAACAGGAGGAAAAAACAATGATTGATCTCAGCATCAACAAGGAAGGTCTTGCGCATAACATCCAAAAGGCAAAGGAAAACAACATCATCATCCCGACCATCGCGCAGATGCAGAATCCCGATCTCATCCCCGAGAAGATCAAGGAAAAGCTGTCACATACCGGTCTGTGGGACGTCGATCCCGTCAACCTGTTCCGTATTTCGTGGCACAACGAAGCCAAGGAGACCGGCGGTCTGTTCCAGAAGGTCCCGAACTATGTCGAGATCCCGTCAAAGCTCTCTGGCGTTCCCTGCCGCATCCTTGCAATGTCCGGCAAGTGGTTCCCCACCGGCTGCCATAAGGTCGGCGCTTCCTTCGGCTGCCTCGCTCCGCGCCTTGTGACCGGTCAGTTCGATGCTACTTACCATCATGCCGTTTGGCCCTCCACCGGCAACTACTGCCGCGGCGGCGCGTTCAACTCCAAGCTGCTGGCCTGCGACTCCGTCGCCATCCTGCCGCAGGATATGTCCAAGGAACGCTTTGACTGGCTGAAGACCATCGCCGGCCAGATCATCGCCACCCCGGGCTGCGAGTCCAACGTCAAGGAGATCTTCGACAAGACCTGGGAGCTCAAGCAGGATCCCAGCATGATGATCTTCAACCAGTTCGCCGAGATGGGCAACCCCCTGTGGCACTACAATGTCACCGGCTACGCTCTGAGCGATCTGTTTGAGAACGTGAAGAAGCCCGGCCAGAGACTCGCCGGCGCCTGCTTCACCTCCGGTTCCGCCGGCACGATGTCCGCTGGCGACCTGCTCAAGGAGCGCTATCCGGGCCTCAAGCTGGCTGTCGGCGAAGCGCTGCAGTGCCCGACCATCCTGGATAACGGCTTCGGCGGCCACCGCATCGAAGGCATCGGCGACAAGCACATCCCCTGGGTCCACAATGTCAAGAACACCGACATGGTCATCGACATCGACGATGAAGACTCCCAGAGACTGCTCCGCCTGTTCAACTGCAAGGAAGGCCAGGATTACCTGAAGTCCCTTGGCCTGTCTGACGAGCAGATCGAGAAGTTCACGTGGATGGGCATCTCCGGCATCGCGAACGTGCTGTGCTGCATCAAGATGGCCAAGTTCTACGAGCTGACCGAGGACGACGTTGTCGTCACCGTCCTGACCGACTCCGCTGTCATGTACAAGTCCCGTGTTGAGGAGCTCAACGAGATGTACGGTGCCTACTCCGCACAGGCTGCCGAGCTGGACCACAACCTGCACATCCTGAACCTCAAGACCGACAACATGATGGAGCTGACGTATCCGGAGCGCAAGCGCGTCCACAACCTGAAGTATTACACCTGGGTCGAGCAGCAGGGCATGACCGTCGAAGACCTGAACGCCCAGTGGTACGACACCAAGAACACCTGGGACGCCGTTCACGCCCAGGCCAAGGAGCTCGACGAGCTCATCAATGCCTTCAACGACGAAGTCGGCCTGCTCAAGGCGCTTTGATCCATATCATCCAACCAACATCTGCGGGGGTGGGGTTCGCCCCATCCCCGCATCTTTTTGAAAATAGGAGAAAATTATGCTGAAAAACGTCAAATGTGCGCGCTGCGTGCGCTGCGGCAAGGAATATGAGGCGGTGCCGAACCTGACCAACTGCTCCTGCGGTGGGATTCTGGATATCGTTTACGATTACGACTACATCAAGGCGCATCTCACCAAGGAGACGCTCAAAAACCGCGTGAACCCCACCATGTGGCGCTACCGCGAGCTGCTGCCCGTCGAGGAGACCACGCCCGACACGCCGCTGCGCGTGGGCTGGAGCCCGCTGTACGAGGAGCCGAAGCTCGCCGAGCAGCTGGGTCTTGGTCGTCTGTGGGTCAAGGACGACGGCATCAACCCCACCGCTTCCCTGAAAGACCGCGCCTCCGCCATGGCCGTCGCCAAGGCGCATGAGGCGGGCGCGAAGATCATCGCCTGCTCGTCCACGGGCAACGCCGCGTCCTCCCTGGCCGGCAACGCCGCTGCCGCGGGCTTCAAGACCTACATCTTCGTCCCCGAGCGCGCCCCGAAGGGCAAGGTCGCGCAGCTGATGATCTTCGGCGCGAACGTCATCTCCGTCAAGGGCAACTACGAAGAGACCTTCAAGATGTCTGCCGAGGCCATCGAAAAGTGGGGCTGGTATAACCGCAACGCGGCCATCAACCCGTACCTCTCCGAGGGCAAGAAGACCGTCTCGCTCGAGATCGCCGAGCAGCTGAACTGGGAAATGCCCGATTATCTGGCCATCTCCGTCGGCGACGGCTGCACGATCGCGGGCGTGTGGAAGGGCCTGAAGGACCTGTACGCCATCGGCTTCATCGACAAGCTGCCGCGGCTCATCTCCGCCCAGTCCACCGGCTGCTACCCCATCAACCGCGCCATCCAGGAGAACAAGCCCTGGGAGCCGATGGAGGAGAACACCATCGCCGACTCCATCTCCGTCGGCGTGCCGCGCAACGCCGATAAGGCCCTCATGGCCATCCGCGAGTCCAACGGCCTTGCCATCAACGTCACCGACGAGGAGATCTTGGCCGCGCAGAAGCTGCTTGGCCGCACCTGCGGCGTCTTCGGCGAGCCCGCCGGCGTCACCGGCACAGCTGCCGTCAAGAAGGCCTGCGAGCTTGGTCTCATCGAAAAAGGCGCGACGGTCGTCTCCGTCGTGACCGGCAACGGCCTGAAGGACGTGGCCAACGCCATCAAGTCCGCCGGCGAGCCCATCAACATCAAACCCGACCTCGACCTCATGGTCGAAGAATTCGCCAAGCGAGGCGTCACGGTAGAATAAGCGAAGTAAAAAAGCCTCTGGGCACCAGAACATGGTGCCCAGAGGTCTTTCTTTATAGACGAATGACCTTTGTGTCCTTGATACGGGAAAAGATCATGTCGCATCGCACATCAAGCAGTCCTTCCATCGGGTATAGCTTTTTTCGAAGGAAGGAATCCAGCATTTCACCGGTGCGGAAGATCCCATGGACATGGAGTCTTCCCGAGCCGGAAAGCAGATATATCTGTGTGATATTCTCGTCAGCCTCCAGCATCGCAATAATCGCTTCCAGATGACATGGCTGCGCCTGGATATCCAAATAGACAGACGACATATTTTCGATCCGCTGCGGATTGATGATCACGCTGTAACCATCAATGATGCCCTTGCTCTCCAACGCAAAAATACGGTTCTTAACCGCTGCGCTGGTAAGCCCGATCTCCTTTGCAATATCCGTATAGGACGCACGTGCATTTTGAATGAGGAGGTTCAGGATCGCTTCATCTACGCTGTCAAGTCCAATAAACTTCATAAGTTGCTCCTTCGGGTTCTGAATGCCAATTCACAAAAAACCGGCTTTTTTAATATTTTAACACAAGCAGATGGGAAGCACAAGCAAATCCGGAAACAGAAGATGAAGAAATTGTGGAATATATACAAAAAATAGAACAAAAAATGTGATGCATTGTGAATTGACGGCATCATGGAATTTAATTATAATTCTATAATTCCTACATATTTAATTTTCGCAAGAAAAGCAAACAACCTCCGCGCAGAAAAAGCCATCGCTGGCCTTTGCGGCTATCAGCTTTGTGGCAATCATCGCAATTGTCGTCGTCCTCATTAACCTGAATGTCAACACCGCACTGACTGTATTTATTGGCGCTGTGCTTGCCTGCATCGTTGCGCTCAGTCTCCGCGTCAGTTGGAAAGATACCGAGAAGACCATTATCTCGACACTGGCCGATTGCTCTGTAACGTTCCTGATCGTTATCATGGTCGGTATGCTGGTCGGCATCTGGATGGCCGGAGGTACAGTCCCGGCTCTGATGTACTATGGCACAAAGCTGATCTCTCCGGCGATCCTGCTTCCGCTCACGTTCGTACTGTGCTGCCTGACCTCTATTTTTACCGGTACGTCGTTCGGCGCGATTGCAACAATGGGTCTGGCTCTTGTCGGCGTTGCCTCTACCACGAGTCTTCCGCTCCCTCTGGTCGTCGGTGCGATCGGCAGCGGCTCCTATTTCGGCGATAAGATGTCTCCCCTTTCTGACACAACAAACCTGGCAGCTGGCGTCAGCAAGGTCGGTCTGTATGACCATGTCAACTCCATGTGCTATACGACCATTCCTGCCTCCATCGTCTGCCTCATCATGTACACGATCTTCGGCTTCATTTATGGTGGCGGTTCGATCGATGCAGAGCGCGCAAACATGATCTGCACAACGCTGTCTGACAACTTCAATATTTCCATTTTGCTGATCCTCCCGGCTATTCTGGTCCTGCTGGTTTCCGTTTTCCGGCTCCCGGCGCTGCTCGGCATGGGGCTGTCCGTTCTCGTCAGTATCGTATTCGCGCTGGTTTTCCAGCATGTCAACTTCATTGACCTTCTGAACTACGCTTACAATGGCTTCAGCATCGACACCGGCACATTTGTCGACAAGATGCTCAATCGCGGCGGTATCGCCAGCATGACAGAGCTGCTTGTCATTTACATCCTTGCAAGTACGATGGGCGCGTTTATCAATGCCTCCGGCATCATGGACGTGATCGCGCAGAAGTGCCTGCTGAAGGTCATTAAGAACCGTTTCACGCTCGTTCTGTTCACGCTTCTCTATGGCTATATCATCACGTTTGCTACCGCTGGCGTGCAGACCGTTACGATCATTGTAACTGCGCAGACCTTTGAAGAAACCTATGATGAGCTTGGCGTCAGCAGAAAAGTCCTGTCCCGTTCGCTCGAGGATGCGGGTACGCTTGGCTGCCTGCTGGTTCCCTGGGGCATTACCGCAATGTACATTTCCAGTACGCTGGGCGTCAGCAATACGGAGTACATCCCGTACACGTGGCTCGTCTACGCCGTCCCGGTATTCTCCCTTATCTGCGCCGCTACCGGTTTCGGTATGTGGGACAAGGACGAAAAGCCGCTCTGGAAAAAAGCCGCAAAGAAAGCCTGAAATTCGATCAATAGGCAGAAAAGGCAGACGCAAGTCTGCCTTTTCCGTTGAACTCCGCTGAGTAAATGGGTACAAACAAATGGTGATAACAACGTATGATGCAGATTGACTATACACCGATGATGTGTCTGATGGCAGCTGTTCCGGTTGCTCTGATGTTCTTATTGATGCTTGGCTGCCATTGGGGCGTAAGCGGCGCAGCTGCGGTCAGCATGCTGGCGAGCGTTGCAGTTGGCGTATTTTTTTATCGTGCGGAGCTGCCGCTGATCAGCGTAGAAGCCGCAAAGGGGATCTGGAGTGCTCTGGGCATTTTGATCGTGATCTGGCCCGCGATCCTGATCTATGAGGTCACTGCACAGGCCGGCGCTTTCGACGCGATTCGCAGCGCAATTGCACACGTTTCTCCCAACCGGCTGCTGCAGATCCTCGCAATAGGCTGGATTTTCGCCAGCTTCCTTCAGGGCGTGACTGGCTTTGGCGTCCCGGTCGCTGTGATTGCACCCCTGCTGATGGCAATGGGACTTCGCCCAGTTTGGGCAATTGTCGTCCCGCTGCTTGGGCAGGCGTGGGGAAACACCTTCGGTACCCTTGCTGCTGCCTGGGACGCGCTTGCGCAGCAAGTTTCGCTCGACGCTGCTGTGCTTTCCCGCACAGCGCTCTGGGCAGCTGTCTTTCTGTTTGTCGTCAACCTTTTGACCGGCATATTTATCTGCCTCATTTACGGTGGGGCTACAGCAGTCAAAAAAGGTCTTCCCGCCGTTTTGCTGGTCTCGATCATACAGGGCGGCGGAGAAGTGCTCCTGTCACAATACAATACTGCTCTATGCTGTTTCCTTCCGTCCTGTCTGTCCCTGTGCGCTGTGTTCGTATTAGGGCGCACACAGCTATACAGGGAGCCATGGTCGTTAGCAGCAAGCCCTATGATGGATACGTCTGCTCCACAGCCGGAGCAACGTGCAACAACACACAAATTGACCTTCCACCAGGCCTTTTTGCCGTATTATGTGTTGACCGTCCTGACGCTGGCGGTGCTGTTGATCCCGCCGGTTCACACGTACTTTGGAAGCTGTTCCGTATCCTTGTCCTTTGGGCAGACGCGCACAGCGCTTGGGCTTGTGGATGAAGCGGTTGAGCACTTTTCTCCGATCGTGCCGTTCACAAATTCCGGTTTCTTCCTTCTTGTCGCTGCCGTTACCGGATACGTATTTTTCTGTCGAAAGGGCTGCTATTGTAGGGACAGTGCCCAGAAAATCCTAAACGGACTCCTGCATAAGGCGATCCCCGCGTCGGTCAGCATCATCACCCTTGTTGTTATGGCCAGGATCATGAGCGGCTCCGGACAGATCCTCGCGCTTGCACAGGGAACCGCGGCGATTGCAGGCGGGATTTATAGCATTCTGGCTCCGTTTGTCGGCATGCTGGGAACCTTCGTCACCGGAAGCAATGTTTCATCGAACGTTCTGTTTTCCCAGTTCCAACAGGGGATTTCCGACATTCTTGGCAAAGATACCGCAATAATTCTTGCAGCACAAACGGCCGGCGCTTCCCTCGGCAGTATCATTTCGCCGAGCAAGCTGATCCTTGGCACGACCGCCGCGGGTATCATCGGGCAGGAGGATGATGTCCTGAAAAAGGTCCTGCCGTTTACGCTGATTTCCTGCCTGCTGCTTGGCGCCCTGACACAGCTGCTTGCGTAGATATCTGAAAGGAGACGAAATGGATCGAACCCTTTTTCGGCAGGCCATGTCTGTACTTGCCTGCATCGTAGCTTTGATTCTGATGTATATCGGAACAAAGACGGAGCGTACTTTATGCATGGTCATCGGTTTCTGCTTATTGCTCGCCGCTATCCTTCCGGAACTGATTGCTCAGTTGAAGCGAAAAAAATCATAACCACCGGCCGTGCCGGTGGTTTGCACTAGCCCCCTTGGGGCATGACCCGGGCTGAGCCTATAGGCTCGTCGAAAAGTCTGCCAACCGCGCAGTTTTCCCGGGCTGCCCCTAAAGGGGCTTTTGCTTATTTGCCTCCTCTTACCGGCTCACCCGTAAACGGGTCTACGAACTCCTTAATGCTGAGCTGGTCGTCTGTGTAATCTTCTTGGAGCTGATTTCTGATATACTCCTCTATTGCGCGCCTATTTCGTCCCACTGTGCTGACGTAATATCCCCGGCACCAGAAATGCCGGTTCCCATACTTGTACTTGAGATTTGCATACTTTTCATAGATCATTAAGCTGCTCTTTCCCTTGAGATATCCCATAATCTGCGATACGCTGTATTTCGGAGGTATCGATACGAGCATATGGATATGATCCTTGCACGCTTCTGCTTCGTGGATCTCGATACCCTTATATTCGCACAGCTTTCTGAGCATCTGTCCGATATCCTGTTTGATCTTTCCGTATATGATCTGTCTCCTGTATTTCGGCGCAAATACGATATGATATTTACATTCCCACTTCGTGTGTGCTAAACTACTGACATCAAGTTTCATTTGGACTTGATTCCTCCTTTGATTTTTGTTCTTGGTTGGCTGACCATCTTCATTTTATCAAAGGAGGACATTTTTTCTATGCATAGCTAAAGCTTTTTGGAACCACCGGCATGGCCGGTGGTTTTCTTTATGGGCCTCACGCGATATCATACTGGCTTTTATAGATCTCGTAATAGAAGCCTTTTTTGGCCAGAAGGGCGGGGTGGGTGCCTTGTTCGACGATGCGGCCGTCGCGGAGGACGAGGATGAGGTCCGCGTCCACGATCGTGGACAGGCGATGGGCGATGATGAAGCAGGTCCGGCCGCGCATGAGGCGGTCCATCGCCTTCTGGATGAGCAGCTCCGTGCGCGTGTCGACGTTGGACGTCGCCTCGTCGAGGATCAGCAGTTCCCGCTGCGCGAGCAGCGCCCGCGCAATGGTCAGCAGCTGCTTCTGGCCGGAGGAGATGGACGAGGTATCGCTGCCGATGACGGTGTCGTAGCCCTGCGGAAGCGTGCGGATGAAATGATCGCAGTACGCCTCGTCGCAGGCGCGGATGATCTCCTCCCGCGTTGCGTCCGGCTTGCCGAAGGCGACGTTTTCCGCGATCGTGCCGCCAAACAGCCACGTGTCCTGCAGCACCATGCCGAAGCGGCTGCGCGTGGAGGCGCGGGAATAGTCCGCGACGTCATGGCCGCTCAGCAGGATGCTGCCGGAATCGACATCGTAGAAGCGCATGAGCAGGTTCACGATCGTGGTCTTGCCCGCGCCGGTGGGTCCGACGATGGCGACATGCTGGCCCTTTTCCACGTGCAGGTTCAGATCCCGGATGAGCTCGGTATCCGGCTCGTAGGAGAAATCCACATGACGGAACTCCACACTGCCGTCGCCGCCGGCGGGCAGGTCCTGTTCGATCGGCGCTTCCTCCGGCAGCTCCAGCAGGTCGACGACGCGCTGGGCAGCGGCCTTGGCCTGCTGCAGGGTGCTCAGACCGTTGGAGATCTGCTCGAGCGGCTCGGAAAACTGCCGCGCGAACAGCACGAGCGTCACAATGACACCCACTGGCACGCCCTGCCGCACGATGAGCCAGCCGCCAAGCAGGTTGATGGCGATATAGGCCAGAGAATTGGACGCGGCGATGACCGGCTGGACGATGGCGGACAGATAGGTCGCCTTCGCCTCGGACACGCGGCGCGCGTCGTTGATCCTGGCATGGCGTTCGGCGCAGTGCTCTTCGAGATTGTAGGCCTTTGTCGTCGCGTAGTTCGTGTAGGCCTCCTCCACGACGGAATACAGCTCGCCGGACTGCTTGAACATCTGGTGGAAATACGTTTCCGACCGGCCCGCGATCTTCGCCGACAGCCAGATGGAGACCGGCATGAACGCGATCACGGCCAGCGAAAGCTGCCAGTTCTGCAGAAACATCACGACCGCGATGGCCAGGATCTGCAAAAAGCCGCCTGTAATGGTGTCGAGGACGGTATGCAGGGAGCCGCCGATGCGGGACACGTCCTCCGTCATGCGCGAGAGAATGTCGCCGACGGGCGTGTGATCGACAAAGCTGACGGGCAGGCGCTGGATCTTGTCGGAGATCTGGATGCGCAGATTGCAGGTAAAATACCGGCTGACAGCGCGGTTAAGCAGCTGCATCTTGCCGTAGCTGACGGCCGCGCGCAGGAGATACACGCCGAGCAGCGCCAGCAGCCCCGGCGCGAGCTGCGCCAGCACGGACGCGCCCGTCTCCGGCGCGTCGAAATAGTCAATTAAGATCTGCACCAGCGCGCCCATCTGCGTCGGGATGACGAGCGCGCACACGACGAGCACCAGGCTCATGACCACGCCGAGCGCAAGCTGCCAGCGGATGGACCTTGCGCCCTTCAGCAGCTGGATGAGCGCGTCGGCGGAAACGTGGGTCTTCTGTTCCTGCTTCACTTCGCGTCACCTCCTGTCTGCGAGGCGTAGATCTCCTGATAGATCTTACAGCGGGACAAGAGCTCCGCGTGCACGCCGTCGTCGACCAGCCGCCCGCGGTCCATGACGAAGATGTGGTCCGCGTTCATGGCCGAGGTGATGCGCTGGGTGATGACGATCTGGGTCTTGCCCTGAATTTTCTCATTGAGGCTCCGGCGCAGGTTCGCTTCCGTCAGGAAGTCGAGCGCGGAGAAGCTGTCGTCAAAGACGTAGATGGGCGCGTCCTTTAAGATGGCGCGCGCGATGCACAGCCGCTGCTTCTGCCCGCCGGAGAGATTCTTGCCGGACTGCTGCAGCGGATGCTCCAGCCGCTCGGGCAGGGAACTCAGGAAGGGCGTGAGCTGCGCGATGTCGGCGGCTTCGAGGATCTCCGCTTCTTCCGCGCCGGGGCGGCCCATCTCGATGTTGTGCCGGATGGTGCCGGAATAGACGGCAGTTTTCTGCAGGACGCAGCTGATATTTTTGCGGATGACGCCGCGGTCGATCCGGGACGCCTGTACGCCGTCGAAGAGGATCTGCCCCTCGGTCGGCAGGCGGAAGGACAGCAGCAGCTGCACGAGCGTACTTTTGCCGCTGCCCGTGCCGCCGATGACGGCGATCTTCTGCCCCGGCAGGATGTGCATGCTGACGTCCTGCACGGCGGCCTCTGACGCGCCCTCATAGCGGAAAGTCACATGGTCGAAGGCGATCTCGCCGCCGAAGGTATGCTCCGCGCCCTTGGCGGTCTCCTGCATGCCTGTGGCCTGGAAGATCTCGCCGATGCGGCCGGCCGCAACTCTGGCGTGCGGCAGCATGACGATGGCAAAGCCGCCCATCAGCACGCCGTTGGCCACGAGCGCGAGATACTGGATGATGGCGAAGATATCGCCGCCGGAGATGGCGTGGCTGCCCGTCTCCATGCGCCAGCCGCCGAGCCACAAGATCGCCACGCCCGCAAGATTCACCAGCAGCACGGCTGCCGGGCTCAGAAGGCCCATCTGCACGTTGGCGTTGATGATGTTCTCGGCCATGACGTGGGTGGCGTCGGCGATCTTCTGCTGCAGGCTCGCTTCCTTATTGAATGCGCGGATGACGCGGATGCCGTGCAGCCGCTCGCGCATGACGTCGTTCTGGATGTCGATGTACTTGTCGGAGGTCTCGTGCAGGGGCCCGATGCGCTTGCTGATGGGCCGGACGATCAGGAAGATCGCCGGGACGAACAGCAGCAGGATCAAGCTCATCGTCACGTCCTTGCGCAGCGCAAGGATGACGCCGCCGAAAAACAGCACGGGGATCGTGATGAGACTGCCGGAGATCATCGACGCGACCCACGAGACCGTGCCGATGTCGTAGGTCGACCGGGACAGCAGCGCGGCCGCGCCGATGGCGTTGAACTCCTCAAACGTCATATTGTTGACGAGGGAAAACACGTCCGTGCGCAGATCGGCGTTGAAGCCCGCGACCACGTCGCAGCTGATCTTCCGCCCCGCCAGCAGCGCGGCCAGGCCCGCCGCCGCGACGGCCAGCATCCACACGCAGCAGCGCACGATATACGCAAAGTCCGACTGCCGGACGCCGTGATTCAGAATGTCGTTCATGATCGTCGGCAGCAGCAGATCACACACGGTCGCAAAGGCGACCAGCACCATTGCCAGAGCCGTCTGCCGACGGTACGGCCGCAGATAGGGCAGGATATATTTCATACCGGCCGCCTCCTTTCGGTTTTGGCGCGCAGCGCGCGTGAGTAATACTATATCATAGAAAACAAATGTTTGCAAGCGCAGAAGCAGCCCCATCGGCGATGGGGCTGCGGGGATGCCGGGATGTGCGGCAGGTCAGTTCCCCTCCTCCGGGGTATAGGGAAGGAACCAGTCGATGTAGTGCGTAGGCTCGGTGACCGCGCCGCGGGTGGTATAGAGCGCATAGCTCTTGAAAAGGATGGGCGTAATATAGCCGCGCTCGCACACGCGCTTGTAGAGGTTATAGGTGTTGCCGCTGTTGACCAGCGCCATGCTGCACAGGTTCATCATTGTGCTGTCGGAGAGACTGCCATAGTTGAGCGTGCCCGTGGCGCCGAAGAACGGCGAAAGGTCAAAGTTCGGCGACAGGCGGACCTCGCCGTAATACAGGTCAAAATTGCCCTGCAGCAGCGCGTTTTTGTACTCGGTGTACTCCATGGACTTGACCGTGATGTTGAAGCCGAGATCATTCAGCATCCGCGCGACCTCCGTCGCGGCCTGCACGCGGATATAGCTCGACGAGCAGACGATCATCGTCCCCTCGACCGGCACGGAATAGCCCTTCGACGGGACGTAGAGGTCCAGAATGCCGTCGCCCGTCGCGTCCTCGACCGAGGCGCTCGCGAGCTGGTCATAATACGAGCCCGTGTCGTAGGCGAAGCTGTTGGCAAGCTTGACGTCGTAATACCGGGACTTCGGCGAGCACGGCAGCGTGGACGCCGCGGCGAAGCCGCCCAGCGTCTGCTCGACCAGCTGTTCGCGGTCGATGGCAAAGGTGATGGCGCCGCGCAGCCCGTAGTTGGAGAAGACGGACGAGTTCATGTTGTAGCCGATGTACTGCATGATGGTCGTCTCTTCGTCCCAGATCTCGTAGTCGTTGTGGAAGCCCGCAAAGGCCGATGAATTCGGGTCCGTCAGGACCATGTTGACCTTCTGATACTCGAAATTATCGCGCACATCCGCCGCCGTGGAGGAGATGGTCAGCGCGATCTCGTCAAAATCCGCCAGAGGCTCACTGTCCTGCCACCAGTTCTGGCAGCGGACGAGCTTCGTGTCGGCGAATTCATACGGGCCGGTGCCCATGGGGCTTGCGTCGTCCTTCGTCCCGGCCTTGATGATGGGGATATCGAGCAGCAGCGGCAGGCATTCATACGCCTCGCTCGTCGTGAGCACCAGCGTCAGATCGTCCTGCGCCTGCACCTCGATGATGAACCGCAGGCGGGAGCCGTAATACTCTGAGCCCATGGCCGAGGCGATGGAATAGGCCGCGTCGGCCGCCGTC
>ENA-ORSL01002433-ORSL01002433.1-human-gut-metagenome-genome-assembly--contig:-NODE-2433-length-13486-cov-7.012955_pt1 | contig 13486 bp, 7 predicted proteins | sample MGYA00242190_ERZ509157 | MGnify/ENA primary metagenome ERZ509157 (study PRJEB26280, sample SAMEA2338664) | human gut metagenome | biome: human gut; feature: human-associated habitat; material: faeces...
CTGGGCCTCGCCCACAAGCCGATGATTATCGGGCTGAAAGCCAATGTGGCGGAGATAGCCGCCACCTATCAGGCGGCCTATCCCAATGCCCGCATCCTCTATGCCTCCGAGAAGGACTTCTCCACCGCCAACCGCGTGCGTTTCTTCAACAACATCAAGAACAACGACTACGACTGCGTCATCATGTCGCACGACCAGTTCGGCAAGATACCCCAGTCGCCCGAGTTGCAGCAGCGCATCCTGCAGGCAGAGCTGGACTCCGTGGAGGAGAGCCTCGAAGTGCTCCGGGCACAGGGCAAGGACATCTCCCGCGCCATGCTCAAAGGGCTGGAGAAGCGCAAGTTCAACTTAGAGGCGAAGCTGCAGAAGGTGGAGCACGCCATCAGCTCGCGCACGGACGACGTGGTGGATTTCCGCCAGATGGGCATCGACCACCTGTTTGTCGATGAGAGCCACCAGTTCAAGAACCACACCTTCAACACCCGTCACGACCGGGTGGCGGGCTTGGGCAACTCGGAGGGAAGCCAGAAGGCCCTGAACATGCTCTTCGCCATCCGCACCATACAGGAGCGCACGGGCAAGGACCTTGGGGCGACGTTCCTCTCCGGCACCACCATCAGCAACTCGCTGACGGAGCTGTACCTGCTCTTCAAGTACCTGCGCCCGAAGGAGCTGGAGCGGCAGGACATCCGCTGCTTCGATGCCTGGGCGGCTATCTTCGCCAAGAAGACCACCGACTTCGAGTTCAACGTGACGAACAACGTGGTGCAGAAGGAGCGTTTCCGCTACTTCATCAAGGTGCCGGAGCTTGCCGCCTTCTATAACGAGATTACCGACTACCGCACGGCGGAGGACGTAGGTGTGGATCGTCCGCACAAGAACGAGGTACTGCACCACATACCGCCCACGCCCGAACAGGAGGACTTCATTGAGAAGCTGATGCAGTTCGCCAAGACGGGCGACGCCACGCTGCTGGGCAGGGCGGCACTCTCAGAAACGGAGGAGAAGGCGAAGATGCTCATCGCTACCGACTATGCCCGCAAGATGGCTCTCGACATGCGCATGATAGACCCTGCCTATGAGGACCATCCCGACAACAAGGCGAGCCACTGCGCCAAGACAATAGCGGAGTATTATCGCAGGTACGATGCACAGAAAGGTACGCAGTTCGTCTTTTCTGACCTTGGCACCTATCAGCCGGGCGACGGCTGGAACGTCTATTCCGAAATCAAACGCAAGCTGATGGAAGACTACGGCATCCCCGGCCATGAGGTGCGCTTCATACAGGAGTGCAAGACGGACAAGGCACGCAAGGCGGTGATAGCCGCCATGAATGAAGGGACGGTGCGTGTGCTCTTCGGTTCTACCTCCATGTTGGGCACAGGTGTCAATGCGCAGAGGCGGTGTGTGGCCATCCATCATTTGGATACCCCTTGGCGACCGTCCGATCTGCAACAGCGGGACGGACGTGGTGTGCGTGCCGGTAACGAGATTGCCAAACATTTTGCAGGGAATAACGTGGATGTCATCATCTATGCCGTGGAGAAATCGTTGGACAGCTACAAGTTCAACCTCCTGCACTGCAAGCAGACCTTCATCAGTCAGCTGAAAAGCGGAGCAATGGGCGCACGTACCATTGACGAGGGAGCGATGGACGAGAAGTCGGGCATGAATTTCTCGGAATACATGGCCATCCTGTCCGGCAATACCGACCTGCTTGAAAAGGCGAAATTAGAGAAGCGCATCGCCTCGCTCGAAGGGGAACGCAAGTCGTTCAACAAGGGCAGGCGTGAATCGGAGTTCAAGCTGGAGTCCAAGACAAGCGAGCAGCGGAACAACCAGGCGGTCATCACTGCCATGACGGAGGACTGGGAGAAGTTCACCGCCACAGCCAAGACCGACAAGGAGGGCAACCGCCTGAACGCACTTCGCATAGAGGGTGTGGATGCCACCGACGAGAAAATCCTCGGCAAGCGTTTGCAGGAGATAGCCAAGAACGCCACCACTGGCGGACTTTACCAGCCTGTCGGCGAACTGTACGGCTTCCCCGTCAAGGTGGTCAGCGAGCGGGTGTTCAAGGAGGGACTGGAGTTTACCGATAACCGCTTTGTGGTGGAAGGGAACTACAAATATACCTACAACAACGGGCATCTGGCGATGGCCGACCCGATAGCGGCAGCACGCAACTTCCTGAACGCTTTGGAGAGAATCCCCTCCATGGTGGAGCAGTACAAGGAGAAGAACAAGGCACTGGAACGTGACATACCGCAGTTGCAGGAGATTGTGGGCAAGGTGTGGAAAAAAGAGGACGAGCTGAAGCAGTTGAAGTCCGAACTGGCCGCATTGGACCGAAAAATCCAGTTGGAGCTTGCGCCTCCTGTTCCTGAGGTGAAACTGCAAGAAGAAAAGCAAGAGGTTTCAGCCCGTCCTGTCCTTACAAGCCCTCATCAGACAGAAGAGGTACAGATAGTCTCCGTGCTGCCATCCGGCAACCGCATGGCTGGAAGGTTCAAGATAGGCTGACGTATCCTATTATATATTATAATAAAGGAGGGTGATTACTGAACGGTCGCCCTTCTTTTATCCGACATTACCAATCATTCATATATGGCAAAAACAAAAATCAAGTTTCGTGCCTCTTCTGTCGGGATGAAGGAGGGCACGCTCTATTATCAGGTGATACACAACCGTGTGGCAAGACAAATCCATACTGAGTACAGACTTTATCCCTCGGAGTGGGACGCGGCACGTTCTGCCGTCGTCCTGCCGTCCTCCTCCACTCCGCAGCGTTATGCGTATCTTCTCTCCTTACAGGACACATTGGAGGCTGATAGGAAGAAACTGCTGTTGGTCATTGCGCAGTTGGACAAGGAGGCGCAACCATACACCTCCGACAAGGTGGTCGAGTACTTCCGTGAAGGGAAGGTATTGCATGGCATCATCGGATACACATTGGAGCTGAACGACAGGCTGCGAAAAATCGGTAAGAGGTGCATGGCGGACAGGTTCGGCACGACCATCAACAGCCTGCGGAATTACCTGAAGGGAAACGATGTGCCGTTGGAGGATGTGGATGGAACGATGGTGCTGGGATATGAACAGTGGTTGAAAGAGCGCGGACTTTGTCGCAACACCACCTCTTTCTATTTACGCAACCTGCGTACCATCTACAACCATGCCGTGGAGGAAAAACTGGTGGTTTCTTCATTACCTTTCAAGTATGTATATACCGGCATTGACAAGACCGCCAAGCGGGCTCTTCCTTTGGAAATTATCAAGCAACTGAAAGAGCTGGACTTGAGTCTGAACCCCCACTTGGAGTTTGCAAGGGATATGTTCCTGTTCAGTTTCTATACCCGTGGGATGTCGTTCATTGACATGGCGCAACTCACCCAAAGCAATCTACAGGGCGGTGTGCTCACTTACCGCCGTCAGAAGACATTGCAGCAACTGTACATCAAATGGGAAGCACCCATGCAGGAGATTGTCACGAAATACTGGAGTGATGACTCTCCCTATCTTCTACCCATTGCAACCGGAGATGGAAGTGCATTCTGGAAAAAGTACAAGAATGCCTACAACCGCATCACCAAGCAATTGAAGAAAATCGGCGAGATGATGGGACTATCCATTCCGTTGACCACTTACGTTGCACGTCACTCCTGGGCAAGTGCAGCCAAAAGCAAAAACGTGGCACTTTCCACCATCAGCGAGGGATTGGGACACGATTCTGAGAAGACAACACGGATTTATCTTTCATCATTGGACACCTCTGTCGTTGACAGGGCAAACAATCTAATCATCAATTCCCTGTAAAATACAAATCATCATGCCGTCACATAAAAAGCCCGCAATTCCGTGACTGATGTAATTGTTACGGAGTTGCGGTTTTCTCTTGTATGTCTGTTGTCTTTGTCTTCGAATGTTGAGCAAAAAGAGGATTCTCTCTTTAAGAGAAACTCTTTCCGCTTCAAAATTATGAAAATTATTGCAAATCACCTAATTATTGAAGGATTTTTTGACTGAAAAACCGAAAATTGTTGATTTTAATCAACCTATTGTTGAGCAAAAAGGGCTTTACGCAAGAAATGACACCTATAAATCAAGGGGTTTGTAAAAAAGAGTTTCTCTTAAAGAGAGAAACACGTTTGATGTGACCAAATGAAAAGATTTATGCGCATAGATATATATTGTGTAATACTGATTCTTTTGCTATTGGGTGCAGGGGTTGCACATTCACAAGAGAGCCGCACGGAAATCTATATTGATTTCCGTGTAAACAGCATGGTTGTAGATTCCACATACTCGGCCAATGCTACTCGCATTCAAGAAATAATAGATTTTCTCCGGAATATTCATGAAAACCAGACAATTAACATCGTGGAAGTCTCATTCCGTGGTGCTGCTTCACCTGAGGGCAGTGACCAACTTAATCGCAGGTTGGCAAAAGGGCGTCTCTCAGCTCTTGAAAAGTTTGTCCGCAAGGAAGTGGATATTCCCGACAGCCTGATTACCCGTAGCGACTGCTATATACCGTGGGAATATCTTAAATCACAGATTGAAGCTTCGGATTGGCTTCGTAAAGATGAGGTGCTCGCCATCTTGGAGGAAGAGTCCTCGTTAGTGGATCACCGACATCCCGATACATATATTGACAACCGTATCGTGAAATTGAAGGCTTTGGACGGTGGTAAGGTATGGTTACAGATGAACGAACTCTTCTTCGAGCGTATGCGAAATGCCTGTGTTGTATTCGTGACTTATAGGCAGGAACTTCCTGCAGAACAAAAGCCTTTCATCATTTGCGACACCACTGCTGTTGACTCGGCCATTAATCTCGTGGAGGTTTTACCGGATACGACAGCCGTGGATACCTTTGTTGCCAAAGTGGAAGGGTGGAGTCGTAAAGTACATATCAAGACCAATGCCATAGGTCTTGGAATGGCTATCGCCAATATTGCCGCAGAAATAGACTTGTCTAAACACTGGTCATTCTCCTTGCCTGTATATCACTGCGCCTGGAACTATTTCAAATCCACCATCAAGTTTCGTGTATTTTCTGTTTACCCTGAATTTCGCTATTGGCTGTCAGAAGACAACGACGGACTATTTGCAGGGATTCATTTTGGAGCGGTATTCTACAATTTTGCTTTTAACGGTGATTATCGCTACCAATGCCATCACCGTGATATACCAGCTTTTGGCGGAGGTGTGGGCATCGGATATCGTATGCCTATCAGTAAAGACAACCGTTGGCGTGTGGAGTTCTCACTCGGTACAGGTGTATATCCATTACATTATGATAAGTTCCGCAACACCCCGAACACAAAGGACGGACTTTTGATTGAGAGCATTAGAAAGACCTATTGGGGAGTTGACCAAATAGCGGTATCATTCTCATATATGTTTGACCTCAAGAAGAAAGGAGGCAAGCGATGAGAAAGTTATTATGCTATATGATATGCATGTTGGTATTGTTCCTTAACTCTTGTGATGTTTACGAATGGCCAGAGACATCCAGATCTGTAAAACTGCACTTGCGGTTAAATTACGAAACGGACATGACCAAATGGGAACATCTTTACGATGGTGTGTCAGTTGAAGAACAGGAATTGAGCGATACATACGACAACCATCAGAAGTATGGAAAGATACGTTACATCATCCGAACCTATCCCATATCGGAGAAACAGCGCGCTTCCCAAAACCACTCACAGGAGTTCGTCTTCACAAAGGATATAACCGAAGGCTACAACCACGAGGTTACGCTTGATGTTCTGCCGGGGAACTACTATATTATGGTGTGGTCGGATTTGATAGAGACAAGTGACGATAGTTATTTCTACGATGCAGATAATTTCGCTGAAATTAAGCTACAGGGTGAACATCAAGGAAATGCCGACCATCGGGACGCTTTCAGAGGAACAAGCAGTGTTTCCCTTGTAGCGGATATCGAAGAACACCAACCAGACACTCTCAATGTTGCAATGCAAAGACCGCTTGCCAAGTTTGAGTTCATCACCACGGACCTGCAAAAGTTCATAGACAAAGAAATGGAAATCCTCAAAAAAGAAGCGGAAACAAGAGGACATGACAATCCGACCAGAGTTGACATAAATGATTATAAAGTTATAGTCCTTTATTCAGGTTTTATGCCCGACACATACAATATGAATACAGACAAACCCATTGATTCGTCTATGGGGGTATCCTTCGAATCAGAGCTGAATGCCTTGAATGAAAATGAGGCATCATTAGGTTTCGACTATGTGTTTGTAAACGGTAAGGAAGCCGGCATCTCTGTTCAAATTGGATTATACGACAGTGAAAACAGACAAGTGGCTTTTTCCGAACCCATAAACGTTCCATTGCGCAGAAATCGCCACACCGTGGTGAGAGGTTCATTCCTGATGCAACAGGCTTCGGGAGGTATCACCATAGACTCTGATTTTGACGGGAACCATAACATCGTAATTGAATAATATCTTAAATGAATGATGATGAAATCGTATATACATATTCAAGGTCTGATTTTGGCATTAGCTATATTGTCGCTCTCTGCCTGTTCTGGAGATGATTGGCTGCAAACAGACGGAGAAAAAGTTTCTGTTACGTTTCAACCTACCTTAAATGGTGTGTTGAACACCCGTGCCATTGGCGACGCTACCAGTATAGACCAACTTGTCGTAACGGTGTATGAAGGTGGTGAAACCAAATCAAAGGTATTCTCGCAGACGTATGACTGGACTTCGGTGCAAAGCAGCGGGGTCTCACTCACATTGATTGAAGGGCGCACCTATCAGATTCTCTTTTGGGCAGAGCACAAAGAGAATGGGGCATATACCCTGACCGATGACGGGAATATCACAGTGAATTATAACAGCTATCTTCGTGGCGGCTTTGGGGATATGGAGAAGCTGGATGCTTTCTGCCAGACCACAACGCTGACAGTCGGAACACAATCGGTGGAAGACAAAGGAGAAGTCAAGCTGTCACGCCCATTGGCTCAAATCAACTTTGCGGACAAGACCACACAGCCTGTTGCCGGAAGCCAAAAGGCATTGGTGACATTTCATGGAATTCCGTCATCATTCAATCCGTTCACAGGTGAGATTGTAATGTCCGAAGACGATGTATGTTTCACGTTTACAGACTTTCCTGAGGAGCATTTATCCGTGGAAGGCTCAACCTATTATTATATATCAAGCAATTATGTGTTTGCACCGAAGACAGGAACGGCATCTCTCAAGGCAACCCTTGACTTGCAAGACGCGGAGGGCAACACTATAAAACAAGTGACGTTGGACAACATAGGGATTGAACTAAACAACAGAACCAATATCCTGGGTGATATTGTTCAGGAACCCGAAACATGGAGTGTCTGGGACGGAACAATTCCTTCTGCCTCCACAATAACAAAAGACGATCAGAACCGCTACATCATTGACGAAGCTGCCGACATTGCTTGGTTGGGAGCAAATGCCCCAATACTCTTGCCACAGGCCGGAACCTTTGTGATGACCAAGGATATTGATATGGCCAATTTGCCAGGGCTTTCAGCCATTCAACTGCCACAGGGAAGCACATTGGATGGTGGTGGACACACTATCAAGGGATTGATACTGACTGATGGGCTGCTGGGTGATGCCACGCAGATAACAGTGAAGAATTTGAATGTGGAGGAGGTAACCGTTGCCAATAGTTCTTCAGATAAAACCCATGTAGGGATACTGGCCAATAGCGTCAAAGGCACCAGTATGTTCAGTAATATCTACATTAATAAGGCTTCGGTAAGCACGCAAAACGGGGCAGCAGGCGGCATTGTTGGATATGTTTCGCGTAAAGAATCAGACAACCGTGATGAAACATTGACTGTCACCTTTGATGATTGCCACGTGATGGGAACGACTGTGGCCGGCACACAAAGTGAAGGCTGCTTTGTGGGGCTGCTCCGTGGATATGACAACGAAGAGACTTTGCAGTTCAACGACAATTGCACGTTTGCTTCATCTTCAACGAGGTCTTCAGCCAATGGGTTGGTTTCTCCCTATCGGGAGGGCAATGAAGCTGTTTGGCTTGCCTCAAACGACTATTCACGATTTGACGGCTGGCTGGGTAATGAGGAGTGCTATCGGGGAACCGTGATGTATGGAGCCAACCGGTTTATACCTTGTTGGGATGGCTCTACCAAGATTACTCCTTTGACTGATGGCTCCACCAAACTGATTTATTCGGCATTCGACCTGGCCGCTTTGCAGGGCACTGCTGCAGGCGACATCAAGTTGATGGAGAATGTGTGCATGGAATACGACTTGGATGGCGCGTCAAAAGAAGGCGTGCGAAATCACAATTTCACCCCACTGAGCACTTTAAACTCTTTGGAGGGCAATGGCAATACAATCTACAACATCACTATCACAGGTAATTACTACAGTGGATTCGTCTATAGTGAGGGTTGTGCCACTGCCTTCAAAAACGTTAACTTCGATGGTGCCGACATCCGCGTGACCCACGGAAGCGAGGGAGATGCCTATGTTGGAACACTGAGGGGCTTTGCATACGCCAACACAACCATTGAAAATGTACATGTGCGCAATGGTTACCTTTACGGAGTGAACAAGATGGGTGGTCTGTGTGGTGGCATCTTCAGTACGGTCACTTGTTCAAACAGTTCCGTGCAGAATTATCATTTTGAGAATTATGATTCTGAGGTCGTAAGTGGAGGATTCAAGGCGAATGGCGAGATTGGAGGACTTATCGGATTCATACAAGTTAATGATGCTTCAACGGTGAATACCATCTCCAATTGCTATGTGAAGGAAAATTCGTTCAACTGCGTTACTTATAGTGCTTCAGCTTGGGACAGAAGCGTTGCTCCTTTTATCGGGGATATCCGTACAAGCAAAGCCGGTCGGGTGAATATCACAAGTTGCAGTATTCAAGGAATCAATACTTATACGAATGCTTCTACAGGTGCAGCTGCCACTTTTGACCAACATAAGAAAAAAACAGGAGGATCAATTTTCAATCCTGTTTACACATATTACCCTCTTGTAGGGCAATGCTATTATGTGCTCATTCTTGATAAGAAAGGTTCTGTTTATATAGACGGGACGAACATACTTTGATAAAATCAAAAATCAACCAAAATATGAAAAAGTTGTTTTACCTACTATTGGCAACACCGCTGTTATTAGCCTCGTGCAGCAATGACGAAGAGGTGGCAAGTGAAGAGATCGTTCAGGTAAGCTTCAGTACAGAATTGCCGGGACGTATCGGCACACGCGCAGCATCCACATTGAATGTCAACAAAGTGGTGTGCGCTGTGTTTGAGAACGACACTGAGATTAAGAATCTTCGTGAAGTGATTGACATTACAGAGGCCGGATCCATTGAGTTCGCACCTCGCCTGATCAAAGGGCGCACATACGATGTCGTCTTTTGGGCGATGAAAGATGGTTGTTACGATGTGAGCGATATGACCGCCATCACACGTGTCTCAGGAGGAACTTCTTCAGAATCTGAATTTGAGTCATTTACAGAAAGTGTAGAAATTGAAGTAACGGGCTCAAAGTCGGAAACGGTCACACTGAAACGCCCGTATGCCCAGCTTAATCTTGGCGTGACGGCAGATGATTGGAATGCTGTGGCCAACGAGAACACATTCAATATGACCCCTAAAAAGATGGTCATCAAAACGAGTGGCAAGGATACTTTCAATGCTTTGAAAGGAACAGTCACAGGCGACGATGCAGACATCATACGAAATCTGGATGTTTCGGGTAGTGATCTTTCGGTTGGAGATACCACTTACAAAAGCATTGCCATGTGCTATATATATCCGGAATCGAGTCAGGGCAACTTTGATGTTTCATACACCATCTCCACCGAAGACGATAGGGTCATTCGTAAAGACGTGACCATTCAGAATGTTCCATTGCAGGCAAACTATCGTACAAATATCGTTGGTGGACTGCTGACTGGAACGATAACATATACTATCACATTTGAGGAAAACTTTGCTTCAAATAATAATTAGTGAGAGATATAACAGTGTTTAACCCATTAATCCTAAGAATTAGAAAATGAAAGAATAAGAAATCAAACATGCATTAGGGAACGATTTCGTCAAGACAAAAGGACAAATAGGTCTTATCTATTTTGCCTTGTCGAGAAATTGCACTTCTAAGTCATTTTCTTAGAGACTCCCTCAAATTGATAGCAGACATCTGCTAAGGATTGGATCGGCCCGGAGAAGAAATTCTTCAGAATATTGAACGTGATTCCGTTTACTCTCAGAAGTGCGGAAAAGCATAAAAACAAAAAACGTAAAAATTCTTTTATGTAATAACTATTTGAGATTAAAAAATGAAAAAGAAAAATTTATTCATGAGTATGCTTGCAATGGCAAGTATGCTTTTTGCGACTTCTTGTTCGCAAGATGAAGTGCTTAACGAGTCTGCAACAGACGATTTCGTTAATGCAACGTTTACCGTCTCTACATCTGCTGGCATTGAAACACGTGCCGTAGTAGGTGATGGTACAACTGTAAACTATGTTGCCTGTGCTGTTTATAATGCAGCAAACGAAGAAATGACAGGATTGCGTCAGTATGTATCACTGTCAGACAAGAAGGCCACATATTCCGTTCGTTTGGTCAAGGGTCAGGCTTATCGTGTAGCATTCTTTGCTTACAATGGTCAAGCTGATGGTAGTTCCGACTATTATGACATGACTGATTTGAAAAACATTAAAATCAAGGATGCTGTTTCAAACATTGAGGCTCGCGACGCATTTACCAACTATGTGGATGTTTCAGCCTCAGAGACGACGGTAGCTGTCAATAAAGATGTAACACTGAAGCGTCCGTTCGCTCAGCTTAACCTGGGCGCCTATGCAGCAGATATAGAGGCTGCACGTCAAGCAGGTATTGTGGTAGAAAAGAGCAAAATCAAGGTAACAGGTGTTTATAAAGCCTTTAACGCATTTGAAAACAACGTTGCCGGAACTACAGGAGATATGACTTTTGACTTTAACGGACTCCTTTCAGAGAAGCTGAAAGCAGATGTTGATGGTAATGGCTCAGATGAAGAATTTGACTATCTTGCACTGAACTACCTGCTCGTAGGTGGTGCAGGTAGCCCGAAGGCAACAACAGACGTTACATTTGTATGGGAGACAGCAAATAGCAAGACCAACGACCCTGCGACAGAATTCAAGAATGTGCCTGTGCAAACCAACTACCGCACAAACATCGTGGGTTACTTGCTGACCAATCCTGCTGAATTCAACATCACTATTGATGAGAACTTTAAAACGCCTGATCATTTTGTGGTGGTTTCAGCTGAAGAACTGGTACAAGAGATGATCCCTGTCAGTGGCGTTATCACTTTGACCAGGGATTATGTCGTAACAGGTAATTGGACTCCTCTTGTATTTTCTGAAAACATTACCATCAACGGTAACGGTCATACTATCCAAGGTCTTGACAAAGCTTTGGTTCTTAGAGCAAATGGAGTTAATATAAGTATTAACGATTTGACTATTGCAAAATCCAATATTAGCTATTCTGCCTCAGATGCAAATGAAACAGCTTTGGGTGTAGGTGGATTTATCAGCTATATGGATTATGCCGGAACGGCAACATTCAACAACTGCCATCTTAAAAATTCTACAGTGAACGGTAATGAACGTGCAGCCGGTTTGATTGGTTATACTTCAGGCAATCAGTTAACAGTCACAAATTGCACGGTTGAGGGTTGTACCATCAAAGCTACTGGTAGCACTGGAGGTATCGTTGCCCACACACAGACCACTGTTTCTATTTCAGGTTCTAAAGTAGAAAACTCAACTATTGAGTCCACTGAAGATAGAAGTACAAAGGCAGCTATTGCTGGAGGTATAATTGGTACCATAGTGGGAGCAACTACGTTTGACAATGTGACTGTAAGTGGTAACACTGTTATCAATAACGGTGCAACACCTCTCAATGAAAAGGTTGGCCGTGTCGTAAGTCCTGGTTCTTTGACAGATAATTAAAGAAGCCTCATCATCCTTTAATGGATATTCACAGAAAAACCATTGATTTGGGACCTGCCGTTCGTGAAATGGCAGGTCTCATTTTCCTGTATGCATCTGCGATACCCCTTAGTTATCGTTCCCACTGATTCGTTGTATGGCAAGATAATCAGTAATGTAAAACCCATAATGTTGACCAGCTAAGAACCTTTGAAAAATCAGTTACCGTAGAATGAAAAGAATTTTGTCTTTAGCTTTTACCATCCTCGTCGCCTTGTGCATAGAGGTCGGTATTTTTATGCTCATTGCCCACTGGTTGGGAATAAAGGTAGCCATTGCCGTAATAGCGGTTGAGTGTGTGTTAGTTTTATGGACGGTTTACGAAATCAGGCATGCCAGTGATGAAACAGAGAAATGACACGTCTGCCTGCCAAAAATATAAAGGAAACATCAAAAATGGAAGATAAATATTCAATCTTGACAATTTTTGGGAGGCATATACTGCAAACATGTATTTCAAAAGTATAAAAATTAGTAACTTTGCAGCCCCAAAAAAATGAAAGAGAAAAGACATAGATGAAGATAAAATATGACCACAAGCCCCCACAAAGGTTGTATATGAAGATCTTTGTGGGGTATTTTTTGTTGATAGGGCTGGTGCTGACTGCGGCAGCCCTTGTCTATATGGAATATCGCAACATAGAGTGTGCCGTACAGGAAGAAGAACAGACGGCGGAACGTTGGAAACAGGCGAACAGGACATTTGAAACCATGTACGACCTTGCCATGTCTGAACTGCATACCTTCACGGCAGATAAGGAAGACTATGAGGAATATGAACTGAAGAACCTTGCCGCACAACAGATGCTTGATTCCCTAAAACGGCTTTATCCGGAAGAGAAGCAACTGGAACGTATTGACTCAGCCAAATCCATATTGGCAGAAAAAAGCCTGCAGGTGCTCTGCATGATGAGGACTTTCAATGACCTTGCCCATATGGACAGCCTCATAGAATGCCAGATTCGGGAAATGACCCTTGTTGAGCAAAAAGCCATCCGGGAGCTGAAAAAGGATTCGGAACAGAAGAAAGACTCGTGGATAGGACGCCTCTTCAAGAAAAAAAGCAAGAAGCAGGAGCCCGTTGAACAGGCAACGGAGTCGAGGACGCAAGTCGTAGGAAGACTGACAAAATTAAGGAAAGAAATTAGTGAAAGGAATGAGGACTTACGCCTCCGGATGGAAATGCAGACGGACAGCCTACGCCTCCGTAACGAGTACCTGAACAAGAATTTCGCCCGACTGATGCACGAGTTCCATCAGGCATCCACCGAACAGCGAGCCGCAGAAATGGAAGAGATGCTTTCCATGCGCCGACATTCGTTCTTTTATATTGCAGGATTGACCTTGTTCGGTATGCTACTCAGTTTTGTGCTTTACAATATTATCCATAGGGACATCCGCAGACGTT
>ENA-ORSL01002437-ORSL01002437.1-human-gut-metagenome-genome-assembly--contig:-NODE-2437-length-13462-cov-4.103379_pt1 | contig 13462 bp, 10 predicted proteins | sample MGYA00242190_ERZ509157 | MGnify/ENA primary metagenome ERZ509157 (study PRJEB26280, sample SAMEA2338664) | human gut metagenome | biome: human gut; feature: human-associated habitat; material: faeces...
CAATCATTTCTATAGGGCGGACGCCCGACATGAAATAAGTTGCCGGAAAGCACGTTTATTTGTTAGCCAATCTGTACCATCCGGCAGCTTATGAATGGGCATGGCCGAACTGTTACCCTAATCTGTGTTACAGTTCAGCATACCATTTTCTTTTCGATTTGTATATGATATGATGGAGTTATTCGAAACGATGGGGGACTCTTATGCAATTACGCGATTTTTTATCCTATGAGGAAATCTATATTCAATGCCATGACAGTCCGGATGCCGATGCACTGGCTTCCGGCTTTGGCCTGCACACCTATTTTCAGAATCATGGTATCAAAACCCACCTGATTTATACCGGAAGATTCCGTATCCGGAAGGCCAATCTGGTTCTGATGGTGGAGAAATTAAACATTCCGGTTGAATATGTGGAGGAAGGTACACTTCGTCTGACTGATGAACTTCTGCTTACCGTAGACAGCCAGTATGGAGCCGGCAACATCACCAAAATCCCGGCAGAGCATATCGGGATCATTGACCATCATCAGATGGAAGCCCGGAACCTTCCGGATTCTCTGATCTTAAGTGACTTTGGAAGCTGCTCGACAGTAGTCTGGAAGCTTCTTTGTGAAGAACAGTTCGATCCCAATGACTATCCTGATCTTGCAACTGCCCTTTATTACGGGCTCTACAGTGATACCCAGCAATTTACGGAAGTGCACAACCCGGCAGATAAGGATATGCACGATGCTTTAAAGTATCGTAACAGTGTCTTTTCCTTATTAAAAAACTCCAATATTTCCTCCTCAGAGCTGGAAATTGCCGCAATCGCCATTCTGCGTGCAGTACACAATAAAGAAAAACGCTATTCCCTCATCAAATCCGAACCCTGCGATCCCAACATCTTAGGTCTGATCAGTGACCTTTGTATTCAGGTTGACAGTGCCGATGTATGCGTCGTTTACAATGAACTTCCCGATGGAATAAAGTTCTCAGTCCGCAGCTGCACAAAAGAAACCAAGGCCTGTGATCTGGCTGCTTATCTTGCAGGGAAAATCGGTTCCGGCGGTGGTCATCTGGAAAAATCCGGCGGCTTTATTAACCGTTGGCTTTACGAGAGCAGATATGATTCTTTGCTCACCGAGGATTATTTTTCCATCCAGGTTCAGAATTATCTCAACAGCTTCGATATTCTGGATGCCAGAACAAGCCACGTGGATCACTTCCGCATGAAGTCTTATCGTCGCAGACAGCTTCCAGTCGGTTATGTCCAGCCTATGCAGCTTCTGCCTTCCAAGACGCCGATTACCATCCGTACAATCGAAGGTGATCTCGATCTGATCATCTCCGAGCAGACTTATATCATGATTGATCTTCAGGGAAAGGTATCCGTAAAATCCAAAGAAGATTTCCAAGAACACTATCTGCCAACCAAAGACGCTTATCATCCAAAGGCTCTTTATCTGCCAACCATTAAAAACCGTCTGACCGGTACACAGATCCGCTTATCCGGATACATCCGCTCCTGCATTCCGCTGGAAACTACCATCGTTCAGGCTTATCCGCTTGAAAGAGCCTGCAAGTTATTCCCTCTGTGGGATGAAGAAAAATATCTGCCCGGTAATATTGGTGACTATCTTGTTGCATTAAAGGATCAGCCGGGTGACCTGTTTATTGTGGAAAAGGAAGTCTTTGAACAGACCTATGAATTAATTTAAGATAAAATAAAAAAGATCCAAAAGGATCTTTTTTAATAGCGAGAGAGAGACTTGAACTCTCAACCTCCCGGGTATGAACCGGACGCTCTAGCCAGTTGAGCCATCTCGCCATATTCATTATAAATGGGACCTATAGGGCTCGAACCTATGACCCTCTGCTTGTAAGGCAGATGCTCTCCCAGCTGAGCTAAGATCCCATGTATATGATGGAGTATAGCATTTGACATACATCATTCATGCCACTATACGACATCTTTCATTGCTATCTCGCGACTGCTTTACTAAGATACCATTTTAGGTACAGGTTGTCAAGTTATTTTAAAAAGTTTTTTTAATTTTTTTATATCCCTTTCCAAACGCTCCGGATGCCACTGCACTCCATACACCGGAAGGAACTCATGCTGCAATCCTTCCACTACTCCATCCGGCGCATACTGTACATACCGGATTCCTCTTCCGGGAATACCAACCCCCTGGTGATGGGCACTGTTTACCAGCATATCCGATCCATACACTTCATAGAGGAAGGAGTTCACTTCATTCCTTGCCGGGTGCATCTGATCCTTTTCCCGGTAAGCATGATGAACCGCCGTCGGAAGATGCCTGAGCATATCCCCGCCAAAGGCAATATTAATGAGCTGCATCCCCTTGCAGATTCCAAACACCGGCTTCCGGTACTGACAGAATGCTTTTAAAATTGCAAGCTGGATCCGGTCAAGCTCGGGTGTCAGCTTCTCCTGTCCCTTCCGGATCAGCTGCTGCTCCCATCTGCTGTACTGCCGGATCTCCGTTTCCGGAATAAGGAGCTGTCCGAACAGCTTCGGATCCACATCCCCACCTCCCGGTAAAAGCAATCCATCGTATTCATCCACATCCTTTACCTGTAATGACGTAACAAAATGCACCTGCATCGCTGCAAGTGCATTTTCGTAATTGGTTGTCTGTCCGGCTTCTCCGGCAATTAAAATTTTCTTCAAAGCAATCCCTGCCCACACACATTTCCTTATAACTTATGCACGCTGTTCCTCAATTATTCAAACGGACGGTCATAGATAAACTTAATCTGTTTTACTTCAATACCGTTCTGCGGGAAGTACAGGCGCATAATCGCATATTTCATGCCAAGATCCGCTTCTCTTGTCTGCGTTACCCACTGACCGTTTGTACCATTAAAGGTATATACCCCGCGCGGTGTTCCGGCAAAGGATAAGGTAACCGGAATCTGTGCCAGTTCTCCAAGATCAGACTTGGCCGTAAGCTCTGCCTTATAATATCCCAGCTGCTCAAGATCCAGTGCAAAGTCAATGCTGGTTCCCTTTGAAATTTCATGACCGGACAGGTCAATCACGACCTCCCTGTCCACCTTATAATAGGTCAGATCCCCGACACATTCCTCAAAGCCCTCTTCCGCTCCGAGAATCTCAATCGTATCTTCTTCATTCTGCATTCTCATAAAGGCATGTGTATTCATCATAAAGCGGCAGATATTCTTCGCACAGCGCTGTAATTCGCCAAGTGTCAGTGATCCGTCATGCAGAGACTCGACCGTATTATCACCATGCTCATTCTTTTCCGAATCCGGACATACCATATAAAGATCATTCTGTGCCTTTACCATTGTTGCAAAATCGGTCTTTGCAGGCTTATCCCCTTCCCTGCAGACATAAGCCCACCAGTCGGTCATGGCCACGCCTTCAAAGCCCCACTGCTTCCGCAGGATATCCGTAACCAGATCATAGTTACTGGAGGTCCAGATGCCGTTAACCGGTCCATAGGTTGTCATGACTGCATCTGCCTTTGCTTCCTTCACTGCAATTTCAAATCCTCTTAAATAGATCTCACGCAGCGCACGTTCGGATATGATACTGTTGGAGGTATGGCGCCTCGTTTCCTGATTGTTTCCGCAGAAATGCTTCAAAGAGCCGGTTACTCCTGCACTCTTTAAGCCCCGTACCTGCGCTGCTGCCATCTTACCGGTAAGCAGCGGATCCTCCGAAAAATATTCAAAGTTACGTCCGTTTAACGGGTGCCTGTGGATATTCATACCGGGTCCTAACAGGATATCCACACGGTTCTTGATCATTTCCACCGCCGTGAATGCATAAAGCTCTTCATTTAACTGTGTATTGAAGGTGCAGGCAAGCAGTGTTCCGTTTGGAAGGCTGAACGCTTTCATTCCACTGTCAAGACGCATGCCGGACGGGCCATCATCGCAGCAGCCACACGGAATGCCCTTTTCAAGAAGGGACTTCGTAACACCGCCGAATGCTGCTGCCGTTCCGGCCGTTACCTTCGGGCTTCCCATTCCTTCTCCACGTACGATGCTGGCAAGCTCTTCCTCCGTGAGCTGGGCAACAAACTCGTCAAGCGTCGCTTTTCCTGCCTTGACATCCGCAAGCTTTATGCCGCGGTCTCCGGTGATTTCACAGCTTTCCGGAAGCTCTGCATTTCTCTTTTCCTCAGGAGAAACCACCCGTAACGGAACCTCTTCCATTGCAACCTCATATACACCGGCAGCTTCTGCATGTTCATTGGCTGCGGTCATCTTCATCCGCTTAAAAGCGGTTGTCGGAGCTAACGCACTGCGGCACTCCTCTACGATCTGCAGCTCATCCAGCGTAAAGGAACCTACCGCATAGGCATCACGCACATTTCCACCTGCATAAATGGTATATTCTCCGGCTTCCAGAACCCATCCGACCGGCATTCCTGCGGTACTTACCTCATTATAGGAGGCAAACACCGATGTCGGAATTGCGAATGTAAGCGTCTCACACTCGCCCGGCATTAACTCCTTCGTCTTCTTAAAATCAATCAGAACTCTTGCAGGCTTGCCAAGCTTTCCCAAAGGAGCCTTTGCATAAACCTGAACGACTTCTTTTCCTGCTACGGAACCGGTATTTGTCACCTTCATCACAAAGGACACCTGATTTTCCGCATAGGAATATCCATCTGCTTCCATCGAAAACGTGGTATAAGAAAGTCCGAAACCAAACGGGTACAATACTTTGCTCTTTGCTGCTGATTCAAAATACCGGTATCCTACATAAATATCCTCCACGTAAAGGTTCTGCTCCAGACCTCCAAAATAAGGATCAGCCGGATAATCGGACATCTGTGCCGCAATCGTATCCGAAAGTCGGCCGGACGGACACACCTTGCCGGTAAGGACATCGACCGTTCCAAAGCCGCCGATCATTCCTCCCTGCCACACATACATCACCGCATCCGGACGATATTGATCCATAAAGCTCATATCCATGATGTTACCGGTGTTTAACAGCACAATCATCTTTGCAAAGCTCTTCCGTACCTTTTGAAGCATGTCCTCTTCGATGGAGGTCAGACAGTACGCGCCCTCCAACATTTTGTTGTCCTTATCCTCACCGGCCGTTCTTGCCAGAATGACAATCGCATATTCGTTCTTTTCGGCAGCCTCTTCGACCAATGCCTCATTCAGTTCCATTTCTTCCTGCGACCAGGGTTCATTTCCCCAGCCGACGCCTTCATCAAACGGATGATCCTTCTCCCACTCGCGGTATACATCCACTAACGGCTCATATACCTGTATGTCTTCGCTCTCCTCGAGCGCCTCCAGGATACCGGTCACCTTATTTACATTCACCATACCGCCTGATCCGGTACCGCTCTTATAATAATGAAGCTGCATTCTGCCAAATACAGCAACATGGCTTCCCTTCGGCAGAGGAAGCACATGATTCTGATTCAGCAAAAGCACCTGTCCTTCCGCAACCGCCTGACGGGCCTTCGCTGTATACTTTTCAAAATCCAATACTCTGCTGCTCATAACACCCTCCTGTTATTTCAATTTTATAGTTATATCCTATCTCATTTCTCTTTGGTCTTCTATTATGTTATTAACCAGTTTATAGGTCGATATTGACATTTATTTATTATTATTGCAATATTTAAATAGAGAATATGGGTTGATTTTAAATTATAGTTACGATCATTTAAAGTCATAAATCTCCTGCCTGCCACGAATTGACTGTTTACTATTTAAGTCACTCAGAATATAAAACGACCACCTACGAAAGGATATCGTGAAATGACTTCCTACTCCCATGAAATTATCAGTGATGATACCCGTCTGCGTCTGCATTTTGCCGTAATCAAGGACAGCCGTTTTTACTCTCCCATGCACTGGCATGGACATCTGGAAATTATTTATCCACTGAAAGGTTATATGACCGCATTCATCAATGAGCAGAAGTATACCCTTTCCCAGCATGATATTCTGATCGTGAATCCACATGAACTGCATTCCACCAGAACACATGGCGGGGTGGATTATCTGCTGCTTCAGATTCCGATGGAAGACTTAAGCCGTGTTCTTGATCACGCCTCCTCCCTGCACGTTAAGGAATATTTTCCTTCCATTATCGGAAGTACCTCTTTGCAGAAAATGCGTAATTACCTGCAGGAATTATGCGATACCTATGAGAATCCACATCCCGGATACCTTCTTCATTTTTCATCTGTACTGTATGAATTTCTGTATGAATTATACGGAAACCACTCCGAAGTCTTAAGTCCGGAGGTCAAAGAAAAGGAAAAGAAAAACTTCGAACGCATGGATGAAATTCTCCAATACATTCGAAGTCATTATCAGGAAAATATTACCCTGCATGATGCAGCATCCGCTCTTCATGTGAGCCATGAATACTTCTGCCGTCTGTTCAGAAAACACACCGGGCAGACCTTTCTGTCCTACCTCAACGCAGTGCGTACCATGCACTTCCATGAAGATCTGCTGCGTACCGGTGCAAGCATTACCGAACTGTTACAACGACATGGCATCCAGAACTACAAGGTATTTTTAAGAGATTTCAAGGCCACCTATGGCTGCTCTCCTGCGGAGCTGCGCAAAACATTGTAAGTAACTATCTTCTTTATTCCCAGTATAGTGCCACCTTCTCTTTTGCCTGCTCTTCATTCAGATTACAGTTCTTCATCAGCTTCTGAGCCACCACCTCCTGATCTCCTCCCATTTCCTTACATATGGAGATAATGGATCGGATGGTATTCTCCCTGTTTTTATCCATTTCCGCCTGAGCTCTCTGGCGCTCTTTTTTCAATTCCTGTTCTGCTTTTTGACGTTCTTTTTGTGCTCCGATCTCCCGTTCATCTCTTCGGATCAGTTCAATTTCACGTTCTTCATCATATTCAAAAATACTCATCTTGACTACCTCTGCTCTTTGCTTTAACAAAAAATCTTTCAATATATCATGTCTGACACAATATTCGATCGCCTCTTCTACAGCCTGTTCCAGTGGCATATTTGCACTGTTGTACCGGACCTGCTCTACATACTGGGTATATTGCTTTAGAATCGGACACTTTTCTTTCAGTTCCTCATTCATACTGGGATTAATATTCAGTATCGTTACCTTTAATTCCAGTTCCGGATCATCCGTCTGGACTTCAAATGCTTCTGACAACCCTAAAATTCTTTTCTCCGGCTTCTCTTCTACTCCATTATAGAATACCACAAAATGCGGTGTTGGTAACTTAATTAATTTGGAACTGTACAACGATTGATCTTTCACATAAACCTGCAGCAGTTCCGCCACATAAAAGAGATCTCTAAGTGGCATATTCAGATTATAAGTAGACTGATGCTCATACAGGTTTACTTCATTTATAATCAAAAACGAAATGTCATTCTGCATTCCCATATAAATTGCATTGTCTAACATATTAAATGTAATCTGTGATGCATCGGTATAGTCTGTCCCATTCAACGCATTATACAGAGACAGCGCATTTTCCGGTTTCTGGAACAGCATACGACTTACTGTGTCCTTATAATTCCGCTGTACTTTTGTTGATCCTTCTGTTGTTGTTTTGCCTGCTTTTACTTCTGCCATATCTCTTCCTCCCTTTGCAGGAAGATAGAAATGAATCAGTCGATACTCCATATAAGCGTTCATCCCGGTCATACAAAACAACGTCTGTTTTCCTTCCTCCCGCCTTTTCAATTGTTTGAATGTGATTTAAAAGCATGGATTTCAGAAAACTTCTGTTTTCAAAACTAGAATAGATACCAAACAATATCACGTATCTCAATAGATACTGTTCTAATTGTTTCAATCTATAATATCTTAGAAATTCATCCATATCAGAAGTGGATGACTCAGATTCGATTATTTGAAATATATGCTTTGCAATGACTATAGCATACAGAATATTGTATGTCAATCAGCAAAATTGTGTTCATGTCAAAGTGATGTTTTTTTAAGAAGTGCTGAAAGAAACGTTTCCGGAATGGCCATTCCCTGTCCTCCAATTCCCAGTCCATTTTCGTCTTCCCCTCTTCCGTGAAAATCGCTTCCACCAGTCAATTTCAAATCGTTATTTTCAGCAATAGCCCTTATCTTATCCGAATATAAAACGCTCTGGGACGGATGAATACATTCAACTGCTTCTAAGCCCTCTTTCTTCAAACAAAGAATCAGACTTTCCATATCCGTATCATCCAGTTCATATTCTGCCGGATGTGCTAATGATACAATTCCACCTGCCTCATGTATCTTTTGTGCTACCACATCAAATGGATCATTATGATATTCCACATACGCTGTTCCACCCTTATGCAGATATTTAATCAATGCCTCCTGTACATTTCCAGCATATCCTTTTTTCACTAATGCTTTTGCAAAGTTTAAGCGGGTAATAATATTTTTGTCAGAAGACAGGCCTAAATCCTCATAGCTTAATGCAATCCCAATTGCCAGAAGTTTCTTTCTGATTGCTTCGTTGTGTTCATAACGCAATTGCTTCAGCTTTTTCATGTATGGTTGTATCTGCTGTTCCTCAAACGCATATCCCAAAACATGAATATTAACTCTTCTTCCATTCAAAGAATAATAAGAATTAATTTCTACCCCATTAACAAACTGTATATTCTGTAATTTACATTGTTCCCTTGCTTCCCTAAGTCCATCGGTTGTGTCATGATCTGTGAGCGAAATTGCTGATAGTCCTTTCTGTCTGGCACTAATTACTAATTCTTCCGGTGTATAGGATCCATCAGAATATATGGAATGCATATGCAAATCAATGTTATTCTTCATCGAATCTCCCTTGTGCATCAATTCAAAATATGAATTCTTTATCGCTTCATTAGAAAGAACCACCGCACATAATGCGGCAGTTCTTCCTGTAATTCCACTTACAGCTTCCTATACAATTCCCGTCACGATCAGTGTACTTACCCCGGGAGTTGCTGTCCATGCTCCGGTTGCCGCATCCTGCGTAAAGGACGCTGCCGGTACAGTCACCTGACCGCTTTGGGTGACAAGCTCTCCGGTTGTTTCGTTATAAGAATAATTGGCAGGCTCTGCCCATGTCGTTCCATTAAAGGATACCGCAATATTGGACAAAATCGGATCAAACGTATCGGTTACCACAACACCGGTAGCTGGCGTTGCTGCCGTATTTCCGGTATTCTGGATAAGGAACGTATAGGTCAGTGCTCCGTTTTCCGTAACAGGCACAGGGCTGACCGATTTCGTAATGGTAAGCTGCGGACCGGATTGAGCCGTTATGCTTTCCTGTGCAGTAACCGGTGTGATTCCGCCTCCGGAAACGGTCACGGTATTTCCAATCGTGGATTCGGCCGCAAGCGGAGCAAATTCGTTAAGGGCAGCTTCATATACAACGGTTGCATTTCCTCCTGCCGGTACGCTGATACCGTTGATTGTAAAGGGAGGACCTGCATTTACTGCAGGTGCTGCCTGCAATACGCCATTCGTGTAATATCGTACCGTATCTGCCACGTAAGTCAGCGGCACCACTGTACCGGTACCAAATGCATAAGCACCCAGATCATCGGATAACGTAAGTCCCGTCATCGCAATGTTTCCGGAATTCACGATACTGATCACATACGTGATATGATCATTCTGTCCGTAGGTAGTACGGACTGCTGTCTTTGTCGCAGACAGTACCTCAAGGATTTCTCCTACCGCAATGTTAGAATTGGCAACAGCATTTCCATAACGAAGCTGTGCCTGATTCGTAAATCGAGCCATATTCTGCATCCCTTCGTAACTGTTTAAAATGCCACAGTTACATCCTTTCATTTTATTCGGGTATGCTTTATCATATGACAAAAAAATGAATCATGTGCGGTTTATTACACTTCTGTTCCCAAAGTGTTGAAAGAAATCCTATTCCTTATCGTATCCCATAAATCACGGCTGCGGACAGCACAATCTGGATAATGGCAAAGCGGAACACGGTCTGGGTATTGGACCAGCCGCTCACCTTGCGGACATGGTCATGCAGCGGTGTGCGGATGTTCTTCATAATGTGAATCTTACAGACACGGATCAGGGTAACCTTCACAAGTCCCAGTCCTCCATCCAGAATAAGGACAAGTGCAACCGGAATATACAGAAGCGGCGAGCCGCTCTTCAATGCTGCAATACTGATAAAAATGCCCATCGCACGGGATCCGGCATCCCCCATCATGAGCTTACTCGGCGTTGCATTATACCACAGATATCCCAAAATACAGCTCATAAACACGAGAATCACAAAGGAAAAATCTCCCTGTGCACTAAGCTGCTTGTCCAGAATATAAAAAGTGCCAAGTGTGATAAGTGCCAGTGTTCCCGATAATCCATCCACACCGTCTGCACAGTTCGTCACATTGATGGATGCCCATACCAGTATCACAATCAGAATGCCAAATACAAGCTCCGGAATGGCAACCGTCTTATGAAAAAACGCCAGGTAAATTTCGTTGGAATTAAAGTTCAGGTAGGTAACTGCCACAATGATTGCAATCACGAGATCCAGAATGCCCTTCTTCCATTCTCCCCACGGCTTTTCCGACGCATCATCCATATATCCGGTAATCATTTCCGCGGCAACCAGTATCAGATAGATGATCGTCTCCGTACTCAGCGGGACAAACAAAAACGCGGCAATCGTAAATACTACTACAAAAATAAGACCGGCACCTCTCGGCTTTCCTGCGGACAGCTTGCCATCGTGTGCAAACGCTCTCCCTCCGTCCTTCGGCAGACGGTCACAGAATATTGCCGTGAACACAATCGTTCCCGCAAACGCGATCAAAAGTCCGATTGCTGCAAGGATCGCTTCATTTCTCCCCATCAGATAAGATATCATAATGAAACCTCTTTCCTACTACAATATTATATACAGATCATATTCCTGATTGATCTGATAACTGCTCAGTCAATTCCCAATGCCTTTTTGGCAAGATGATCTGCCAGATCATTATAATGATCCCCGGAATGTCCGGTCACCTTCTGAAAGCGGATGGAAACCTCCTTTGAGGCTTCCTCATAAAATGCTTTATAGGCTTTCGTACCTTCTTTATTGGTCTTCCAGTCCCCAAGACACCACTTCGCAATGCCCTCGTAATCATGGTAAATCGTAATCGCCGGGATATGATGCTCCATTGCATACCGCATGGCAGCCTCCGCGCCCTTAATCTCTCCTGCCACATTGTGCATCGTGGCAAGCTCCTCATCCCGGTAGGATTCACAAAAGATCTGCTCGCCTTCCTTCAAGAGAACAACCATGCCATAGGAAAACTCTTTCGTTACCTTATTATAGCTTCCATCTACATAGATCGGAACGGTGTCCGTCACTTCTTCTGCAACGGCTCCGCCCTTCATATATGCCTCCGCTTCTTCCAGCGTTTTAAAGCTCTTATATTCTGCACTGGAATAACCATGGACATTCTTCTTACATTCTTCCCATGTACGGAAAATTCCGGTCACCGTACCCTTCCGCACAGCATAATACTTTCCTGCCATGCATTACATCCTTTCCGGTGCACTAAAGCCCAGCACATCAATACATGCCTCCAGAATTTCCTTTGTCAGGATCAGAAGTCCAAGCCAGCCGCGTTTCTTTGTCTCATCTTCTTCTGCAAGAATCCGGTTTTCATGGTAAAAACGATTCAATGCATTGGCAAGATCATAAATGTAGGCACAGATCTTGTGCGGTGCAACCTCATCATATGCATTTTCCATCATGGCATTGAAACGAGCAATCGTCATCATCAATGCCTTCTGGGAATCGGTATCTGCCTCTTTTAACGTCAAATTTGTAAGATCCTCTCCCTGTTCCTTTGCTTTCGCAAGAATGGATTTGATCCGGACGATGGTATAAAGAATGTACGGACCGGTATCTCCTTCAAAGGAGGTGAACTTATCAATATCAAAAATATAATCCTTGGAAGCCTGATTGGACAGATCTCCGTATTTAATTGCAGAAAGTGCAATGATCTTTGCGGTATTTCTGGCCTCTTCCTCGTCTACCTCACGGCTTTCCACGATCTTCTGATACATCTTCTCATTGATTTCATTGATCAGCATTTCAAGACGCATCACGCCGCCGTCACGGGTCTTGAACGCATGTCCGTCCGCACCGTTTACCGTACCGAATCCAATATGCACAAGCTCGGTATCTTCATCCACCAGTTTGGTCTTGCGTGCGCAGCGGAAAACCTGCTCAAAATATAGATCCTGCCGCTTGTCCGTGAGATAGATCATCTGATCCGGATGATACTCACGCATTCTCTCCATAATGGTTGCCAGATCTGTCGTATTATATAAGGAAGCACCGTCTGATTTCAGAATCATACAGGGCGGAATTTCCTTAGTATCGGTATCTTCCTTAACGTCCACAACCAGAGCGCCATCGCTGATATATGCATAGCCCTCCTTCTTCATGTAATCCACCATGCCCGGGATCACATCATGCACATCACTTTCACCCTTCCAAAGGTCAAAGGTTACATTCAGGTTATCGTAATTACGCTTCATATCCGCAACGGAAATTTTGATAATCTGTTTCCACAAAGCACGATACCCCTTCACTCCGCTCTGGAGCTTAAAGGTTGCTTCCATTGCTTTTTCTTTATATGCCGGATCTTCCTTGGACTTCCTGCTTGCGGTAGGATAAATCTCCTCAAGCTCTGTAACCGTCACCGGTGCTTCCTCCGGATATTCGCCATCAAAGCTTTCATCAAAATATACAAGATCCGGGTAACGCTCCTTCATCTCGGTGATGACCAGTCCCATCTGCAGACCCCAGTCTCCCATGTGAATGTCACCGATTACCTTGTGTCCGATGTAACGGGCAATTCTCTTCACACTTTCACCAATAACTGCAGAACGGAGATGTCCGACATGAAGCGGCTTTGCCACGTTCGGTCCGCCATAATCCACAATAATCGTCTTCTGTTTCTCAGGAACTTCCAGGCCAAACTTCTCTTCCTTCTCCATCTGTGTCAGATAGTCTGCCAGAAAGCTTCCCTTAATCTTTAAATTCAAAAAGCCGGGAGCAACTGCCTGTACCTCTGCAAAAACCCTGCTGTCCATACACTTGCCTGCAACATCGTTCGCAATCATAATCGGTGCTTTCTTATAGAGCTTCGCACCTGCCATTGCCCCGTTACACTGATATTCACAAAGATCCGGGCGGTTCGATACGGTCACCTTTCCCAGCTCCCTGTCATACCCGGCTGCTTCAAATGCCTGTTTCATTTCGTTTGAAATTAAGTCCAAAAATTTTTCCATTATGATATACCTTTCCCATTTTCTCTGAGATTATAACGATTCAAGTATAACGGTTCAAATACAACTATTCAAGTCTATTTTCTATTACTGTTCACTCGTACCTCGTTCCAGTAACAGATTCGCAGGCTCATTTGAAGTTTTGCTTCGCAAAAGGAGCCTGCTCACTCCTGA
>ENA-ORSL01002439-ORSL01002439.1-human-gut-metagenome-genome-assembly--contig:-NODE-2439-length-13453-cov-3.172414_pt1 | contig 13453 bp, 10 predicted proteins | sample MGYA00242190_ERZ509157 | MGnify/ENA primary metagenome ERZ509157 (study PRJEB26280, sample SAMEA2338664) | human gut metagenome | biome: human gut; feature: human-associated habitat; material: faeces...
GGAATACCCTGTAAATCAAATACACTCGACGGCATTGACGCTCTTTTGTCAACTGTTCAGATGCCCTCCGGAATTCCGGTGGCAACGGTTGCAATCAACGGAGGCATCAATGCCGCTTTACTTGCTGCACAGATCCTCGCCGTAAGCGACGCGGAGCTTGCCGCAAAGCTCGAAGCCAAGCGCGCTTCCGATGCAGAAGCGGTGCTTCAAAAAGATAAAGCGATTTCCGAAAAACTGTAATAATAAAAACAAAAAGGAGAAATTAAAATGGAAAAGACGGTTCAGCTCTATGAGGGAAAGGCAAAAAAGGTCTATGCGACCGATCGTGACGACCTCGTCATCGTGTCCTACAAGGACGATGCCACCGCGCTTGACGGACTCAAAAAGGGTACCATCACGGGCAAAGGAGCCATCAACAACAGAATGTCCAACTACCTGATGCAGCTGCTTGAAAAGCATGGCGTAAAAACGCATTTCGTCGAGGAGCTGAACGACCGTGAAACGGTCGTCAAAAAGGTTTCCATCGTACCGCTCGAAGTCATAATCAGAAACATTTCGGCAGGCTCGTTTGCAAAGCGCTACGGAGTAGCCGAGGGTATCGTGTTCGATGAACCCACCATTGAATTCTCCTATAAAAACGACGAGCTGCACGATCCACTCATCAACTCATATCACGCGCTCGCACTCAAGCTGGCGACCAAGGACGAAATTGCGACGATCAAGGCAATGGCGTTTAAGGTAAACGAGGTCTTGAAAGCATATTTTCTTGGACTCGGCGTCAAGCTCGTTGACTTCAAGCTCGAGTTCGGCAGACTTCCCGACGGCACCATCGTGCTCGCAGACGAAATCTCACCCGATACCTGCCGTTTCTGGGACGCAAAAACCAACGAGAAGCTGGACAAAGACCGCTTCCGCCGCGACATGGGCGGGGTTGAGGCCGCATATAAAGAAATGATGCACCGCGTATTCGGTTAATTTAATTTGGGAGAACTTATGCAGAAACTCAGAGAAGAATGCGGCGTTTTCGGCGTCTTTTGCAGCGATGCGCAAGAGGTCGCACAGACAACGTATTACGGACTGTTTGCCCTACAGCACAGAGGGCAGGAGTCCTGCGGCATTGTAGTAAACGATGCCGGCATATTCACAAGCTATAAGGATATCGGACTTGTCAACGATGTTTTTACCGAGCGGCGGCTGAACGAACTCGGTAAAGGTAATATGGCGGTCGGCCACGTGCGCTACGGCACGACCGGTGCAACCGACCGGAACAATGCACAGCCTATTGTCGTCAACCACATCAAGGGGCGAATGGCATTGGCACACAACGGGAACCTGACCAATTCGTTCGAGCTGCGCGAGCAGCTTGAGCTTAAAGGCTCGATCTTCCACACCACATCGGACACCGAGGTTATTTCATATATCATCACCGAAGAGAGGTTGACGGCGCCGACTATCGAGGACGCTGTCCGCCGTGCAATGGAGCGCATAAAGGGCGCGTACTCGCTTGTAGTCATGTCGCCCGCCAAGCTGATAGCGGCCCGCGACATATACGGCTTCCGTCCGCTCTGTTATGGTAAAACACCCGACGGGCGGTATATCATTGCCTCAGAAAGCTGTGCCCTTGCCGCCGTTGGAGCGGAATTCATACGCGACGTTATGCCGGGAGAGATCGTTGTATTTTCCAAGGACGGCGTAAAAAGCATAACCGACCTCTGCGGCCGGGTAGCTCCACGGCGCTGCGTGTTTGAATATGTCTATTTCGCACGCCCCGACTCGGCGATTGACGGGTGCAGTGTGCACGAAGCGCGTGTCCGGGCAGGAGAGTTTCTTGCAATACAGCACCCGGTAGATGCGGACGTTGTCATCGGTGTGCCGGATTCGGGGCTTGATGCGGCTCTCGGCTACGCAAGACAGTCGGGGATTCCGTATGAGATCGGTCTGATCAAAAACAAATACATCGGAAGGACCTTTATATCGCCCGGCCAGTCCAGCCGGGAGGACAAGGTCAGAATCAAGCTGAACCCCATATCAAGCGTAGTCCGCGGCAAGCGGGTCGTACTTATCGACGATTCCATCGTACGCGGCACGACCAGCGCGCGGATCGTCAATCTGGTGCGCGATGCGGGAGCGACCGAGGTGCATATGCGCGTTTCCGCGCCGCCCTTTATGAACCCCTGCTACTACGGCACCGACATCGATTCACGCGAGCATCTGATTGCCTGCCGCTATACGGTCGAGGAGATTGCCTCGCTCATCGGAGCGGATTCCCTCGGGTATCTGAGCGTTGAGAATGTAAAGAAAATAGCCTGCCTTGACCCGACACGCGGCTACTGCACCGCCTGCTTTGACGGCGACTATCCCACTGAGATCCCCACTGATACCCGCAAGAGCCGGTTTGAAAGTAAAATTTCGGATTCCAAAAAGTATAAAGGAGCGACTGACCATGAATAATAATTCAAAATCCGAGGCATATGCTGCCGCCGGCGTGGATATTACGGCAGGTTACCGCGCTGTTGAACTGATGAAAAAACACATTGCCACAACCATGACACCGGGAGTGTGCTCGGACATCGGAGGATTCGGCGGACTGTTTGCGCTTGACCTTACCGGCATAAGCAAGCCTATACTTGTCAGCGGAACCGACGGAGTCGGCACAAAATTAAAGCTCGCATTCCTGATGGACAAGCACGATACTGTTGGCATTGACTGCGTCGCCATGTGCGTCAACGACATAATCTGCTGCGGAGCAAAGCCGCTCTTTTTCCTTGACTACATTGCCTGCGGAAAAAACATACCCGAACGCATAGCCGACATCGTCAAAGGAGTCTGCGACGGCTGCGTACAGGCCGGTGCGGCACTGATAGGCGGCGAAACTGCCGAGATGCCCGGTTTTTATCCGGTGGATGAGTATGACCTTGCCGGCTACTGCACCGGCATAGTTGACCGCGACAGTATTATCGATAGCAAAACCATGAAAGAGGGCGATGTCATACTTGCTCTGCCCTCCAGCGGTGTACATTCCAACGGTTTCTCGCTTGTACGGCGTGTGTTTGACGTGGAAAAATGCGATCTTGCAGCACCGGTTGACATGCTCGGAGGAAAATCGCTCGGTGACACTCTGCTTACCCCAACAAAAATATATGTCCGCCCTGTCCTCGCGCTGATAGACAAAGTAAAGGTCAAGGGCATCTCACATATTACCGGTGGCGGCTTTTATGAAAACATTCCGAGAAGCATTCCGGACGGACTCGGAGCCCGCATTGACCGCGCGGAGGTTCGTGTGCTGCCCATTTTCGATCTGATCGCAAGCACTGGCAAAATAAGCGAGCGCGATATGTTCAATACCTTCAATATGGGCGTCGGTATGAGCATTGTTGTTGCTGAAGAAGATGCCGATGCTGCGCTCGGTATTTTGCGCGAGAACGGCGAGAACGCTTATGCTATCGGATGTATCGTCAAATCCGACGTAAAAACGGAAATATGCTGAAAACATTTGCGGCAAGCATTTCAGCCGGAATTCTGATTGCAATCGGCGGAAGTGTATTCCTCGCCTGCGACAACAGGTATATCGGTTCCCTGCTCTTCTCTGTCGCGCTTCTTTGCATATGCTACCTCGGATATTATCTGTTTACCGGAAAGATCGGATATCTTACTGAGGATCATTCTCCGGGAAACATTATGAGACTGCTGACGGGACTTGCCGGAAATCTGACCGTCACATTCCTGCTCGGGCTGCTTATCAGATATACTGTTCCGTCGCTTGGTGAAAAAGCCGCCGTAATATGCGAGGACAAGCTCGGGCAGACCTTTATGCAAACTCTGATCCGGGCAGTGTTCTGCGGAATACTCATGTATCTGGCCGTACACATATTCCGAGAAAAAAATACACCTATCGGAATTCTGTTCTGTGTCCCGGTATTTATTCTCAGCGGATTTGAACACTCGGTTGCCGATATGTATTATTTCGGTGCGTCGGGTATTTCAAATGTTAAAATTCTGTCCTTTGAGACGGCGGCTGTTGCCGGGAACACGGTCGGCAGCCTGATTTTGCCGCTTATATCAAAGCTGGGAGGAAAGCATGAAAAAAAATAGTGTAAACATCGCAGTGCTGGTTTCGGGCGGAGGAACCAATCTTCAGGCGCTGATCAACGCGCAAAAAAAAGGTATTCTCCACAGCGGAAAAATAGTGCTTGTCATTTCAAGCAAGCCGGATGCCTACGCAATAGTACGGGCACGTAAAAATGATATTCCGGTGGCCGTAGTTGAAAAAAAAGTGCTCGGGCAGTCAGGCATGGAAAACCGCATTTCGGAGCTGCTTGAGCAAAATGCGATAGATCTTATCGTTCTCGCCGGATTTATGAGCATTCTCTCCCCCGGGTTTACCCAAAGGTACGACCGCCGTATCATAAACGTACATCCCTCGCTTATCCCATCATTTTGCGGTGAAGGCTTTTACGGACTGCGGGTGCACGAGGCGGCGCTTGCCAAAGGCGTCAAGGTCACGGGGGCAACAGTGCATTTTGTCAACGAAATTCCGGACGGCGGTGAGATCATTCTTCAAAAAGCCGTACGCGTGCTCAATAATGACACGCCGCAAAGCCTGCAAAAGCGTGTAATGCGCCTTGCTGAGCACAAAATACTTCCACAGGCGGCAGAGTTAGTCGCCGCGGGATTGTTGAAGGAGGAAAATCATAAATGAATGTTTACCAGACCTATGATATCGCGGACCTTGTCCGTGACAACAGTTATGTCGGACGCGGCATTGTGATAGGCAAGTCAGCGGACGGAAAATACGCCTGCTCCGCATATTTCATAATGGGGCGAAGTGCAAACAGCCGCAACCGCGTGTTTGCAGAAAAAGACGGCGTGCTGTACACCGAGCCGTTTGATGCGTCCCGCGTAGAGGATCCGAGTCTCATAATATACGCCGCTCAGAGGAAATACAAAAATAACCTGATCGTCACCAACGGAGATCAGACCGATACAATTTATGATGGGCTGAAAGCCGGAAAATCCTTCAAGGAAGCACTTGAGGCCCGTACATTTGAACCGGACGCACCTAACCTTACTCCCCGCATCAGCGGAATACTTACCTTCGCCGACGGAGATTTTTCATACGAAATAAACATTCTCAAAAGTGCTGACGCGGCAGGAACCGCCTGCAACCGCTATACATTTTCATATTCGGCGCTGCCAGGACTCGGACACTTTATTCACACTTACATAGGTGACGGCAACCCACTACCGACATTTACCGGTGAACCGGAGCGCGTAAGTATTCCCGACTGCATCGACAGCTTTTCCGATTCACTTTGGGACGCGCTCAACCATGACAACCGCATATCGCTATATGTCCGCTATACGGATCTTGCAACGGGGCGTGAGCAAAACCGCCTGATCAATCAAAACAAGTGAGGATTTGAAAATGAAAGAATTTGAGTTGAAGTACGGTTGCAATCCCAACCAAAAGCCCGCCAGAATCTTTATGGACAACGGTGCCGATCTGCCGATCGAAATTCTCTGCGGACGCCCCGGATATATCAATTTTCTTGATGCCTTCAATTCCTGGCAGCTTGTAAAAGAGCTGAAAGCGGCACTGGGACTTCCGGCAGTCGCCTCATTCAAGCATGTCAGCCCCACCTCAGCCGCCGTTGGTACCATACTGCCCGAAAAGCTGAAAAAGGCCTGCTTTGCAGATGACATTGAAGGTCTTGACGACTCTCCGCTTGCCTGCGCCTATGCGCGTGCCAGAGGCACAGACCGTATGTGCTCTTTCGGCGATTGGGTTGCGCTCTCCGATGTATGCGACGTAACCACCGCAAAAATGATAAAGCGTGAGGTTTCCGACGGTATCATCGCCCCGGGTTACGCCCCCGAAGCGCTGGAAATACTCAGATCAAAACGCAACGGAAATTATAATATAGTAAAGATCGATCCCAATTATGTCCCCGAGGCAACCGAGCGCAAGCAGGTGTTCGGTATCACATTTGAGCAGGGCAGAAACAATTTCGAGATCAATCGCGCACTGCTTTCCAAAATTGTAACCAAAAACAAAGAGCTCCCCGAAAGTGCCGTCCGGGACCTTATTATTTCGCTCATCACACTGAAATACACTCAGTCAAATTCGGTTTGTTATGCATACGACGGGCAGGCAATAGGCGTGGGCGCCGGTCAGCAATCAAGAATACACTGCACGCGTCTTGCCGGAAGCAAAGCGGACACATGGTTTCTGCGTCAGTACGAAAAAGTGCTCGAGTTGCCCTTCCTTCCGACTCTCGGCCGCGCCGATCGCGATAATGTCATCGACGGATATATCAACAAAAATGAAGAGGATGTGTGTGCCGATGGCAACTGGCAAAAATATTTTACCCGTCAGCCGGAGCCGCTGACCGATGCCGAAGCCCGAAAGTATCTTGCCACGGTTGACGGCGTATCGCTCGGCTCCGACGCCTTCTTCCCGTTCAGCGACAACATTGAAAGAGCCAGACGCAGCGGTGTCAGCTATGTGGCTGAGCCGGGCGGCTCCATACGCGACGATGTCGTAATTGAATGTGCTGATAAATACGACATGGTAATGGCATTCACCGGTATGCGGTTGTTCCATCATTGATTACGGAGGACGGCATGAAAATACTTGTAGTCGGCGGCGGCGGTCGCGAACACGCCATCATCAGAAAACTAAAACAAAACAAATCAGTTGAATGCATATATGCACTTCCCGGCAATGGAGGCATCGCAGCGGATGCAATATGTGTTCCTATCGGTGCCTGTGACATCGACAGTATAGTTGACTTTGCCGTAAAAGAACACATAGATTTTGCGGTTGTTGCACCCGACGATCCTCTGGTGCTCGGCTGTGTCGACAAGCTGGAGGCGGCTGGAATTTCCTGCTTCGGTCCCCGGGCAAATGCGGCTATAATCGAAGGGAGCAAGGTGTTTTCCAAGGCTCTTATGAAAAAATATAACATTCCGACCGCCGCGTATGAGGTATTTGACAACCCTGAGGCGGCGCTCAGCTATCTCGACAGCGCCCCTGTCCCCATTGTCATAAAGGCCGACGGACTGGCGCTCGGCAAGGGAGTCACAGTTGCGTTCACCCGCGAGGACGCCCAAAAAGCCGTCATTGAAGCCATGCGTGACAAAAAATTCGGCAAGAGCGGCGAGCAGATCGTGATTGAAGAATATCTCGAAGGTCCGGAGGTTTCGGTGCTTGCCTTTACTGACGGTAACGTCATAAAGCCCATGGTTTCGTCAATGGACCATAAACGGGCAAAAGACGGCGACAAAGGCCCGAATACCGGAGGTATGGGTGCGGTGGCACCAAATCCGTTTTATTCCGAGGAAACGGCCGAGCGCTGCATGAAGGAGATCTTCCTGCCCACCATGCATGCCATGAACGCCGAGGACAGAACCTTCCGCGGATGCCTTTACTTCGGACTGATGCTGACCAAAGACGGCCCCCGGGTTATTGAATACAACTGTCGGTTCGGCGATCCTGAAACGCAGGCGGTACTGCCGCTGCTTGAGAGCGACCTGCTTACCGTCATGCAGGCAACGGCAAACGGAACACTGGCCGACACAGAGGTAAGGTTCAGCCGCAAGTCATCGTGCTGCGTTGTCATGGCATCGGAAGGTTATCCTACCTCATATCAGACCGGATTTGAAATAAACATACCTGCGTCCGTTTCTGATTCTGTTTTTGTGGCCGGCGCCGTACTGAAGGACGGAGAGCTACACACCGGCGGCGGCAGGGTGCTCGGCGTTACCTCAGTAGAGGACACACTGGAGCTTGCTGTGGCATCAGCATATGAAAAAGCGGAAAAGATCTCATTTGAAAACGCGTACTTTCGGCATGATATCGGCAAAAAAGCCTTAACGGCGAAGGAGGTCTGATATGGTTTACAGAGTTTATGTGGAAAAAAAGCCCGAACTTGCTCATGAAGCTCAGAGCCTGCTTACGGAAGCGCGGAATCTGCTTGGCATTTCGGGACTTGAGAACGTCAGGATAATTAACAGATATGACGCTGAGAAGATATCGGCAGAGCTGTTTGCATATGCCGAAAAAACAGTGTTTTCAGAGCCTCAGCTCGATATAGTAACACATGATCTTGACACAGACGGCGCCGTGGCATTTGCATTGGAATATCTGCCCGGACAATTTGATCAGCGCGCCGACAGTGCCGCACAATGTATTCAGATAATATCAAAATCCGCCCGTCCTGTTATCCGCACTGCAAAAGTGTATCTTTTGTACGGTAGCCTGTCAGATGAGCAAATCCAAAAAATCAAAAAATATGTAATCAATCCGGTTGAGGCACGGGAGGCTTCATTTGAAAAGCCTGATACACTGGAGCTACAAACGGAGGTTCCGCACAAGGTACGCACGCTTGACGGCTTCACTGCGCTCGACCGCGCAGGGCTGGAGGCGTTTATCCGCGAATACGGACTTGCCATGGATATCGACGACATCGCCTTCTGCCAGAGGTATTTTCTCTCCGAGGGACGTAACCCAACCATAACGGAAATACGCATGATCGACACCTACTGGTCAGATCACTGCCGCCATACAACATTCCTGACTGTCATAGATAATGTCAGCTTTGAAGATGAGCTTATTCAAAAGACATATAACGAATACCTTGACGTAAGGCGGGAGCTTGGCAGAACAAAACCGATCTGCCTTATGGATATCGCCACCATTGCCGTAAAGGCGCTCAAAGCGCAGGGCAAGCTCGACCGGTTGGACGAGAGTGAGGAGGTAAACGCCTGCACCGTAAAGATCAATGTGGAATCTGACGGTGTAAGCGAGCCGTGGCTGCTGCTGTTCAAAAATGAAACACACAACCATCCGACCGAGATCGAGCCGTTCGGCGGTGCCGCAACCTGCATCGGCGGCGCAATACGCGATCCCCTCTCGGGACGTGCCTATGTTTACGGTGCCATGCGCGTAACCGGCGCGGCCGACCCGCTCAAGCCTATTGATGAAACCATAAAAGGTAAGCTGCCCCAGCGCAAAATAGTCACAACCGCCGCAGCGGGATACTCCTCCTACGGAAATCAGATAGGTCTTGCAACCGGAATCGTTGATGAGATCTACCATCCGGGCTACGCCGCAAAGCGTATGGAAATAGGCGCGGTAATTGCCGCTACGCCCGCCGCAAATGTCCGGCGTGAGGTACCTGCCCCGGGAGATGTTGTGATACTTCTCGGTGGCGCTACCGGCCGCGACGGCTGCGGCGGTGCCACCGGCTCGTCCAAGTCTCACACCGTGTCCTCGATAGAGACATGCGGTGCCGAGGTGCAAAAAGGAAATGCTCCGGAAGAGCGAAAGCTGCAAAGACTGTTCCGCAACGCAGAGGTCTGCCGAATGATCAAGCGCTGTAACGACTTCGGTGCAGGCGGCGTATCTGTTGCCATCGGCGAGCTTGCGGACGGCCTTGACATTGACCTTGATGCCGTCCCCAAAAAATATGAAGGTCTTGACGGAACCGAGCTTGCCATAAGCGAAAGTCAGGAGCGCATGGCAGTTGTCGTGGAGGCAGCATGCGTCAACGATTTTCTTGCCCTTGCCGATGCAGAAAATCTCACGGCAACGCCTGTGGCAACCGTAACCGAACAACCGAGACTCGTTATGCACTGGAACGGCAAAACAATTGTTGACATTAGCCGGGAATTCCTGAATTCCAACGGTGCCGACAAGCATATTGAAATTCAGACCGAATCGCCTGCCGTTGAAAGCAAAAATATCTCCGGGACCTTCACCGAAAACTACCTTGCCTTGGCTGACGACCTGAATATCTGCTCCAAGCGCGGACTTTCAGAGCGCTTTGACTCCACCATAGGTGCCGGTACGGTGCTTATGCCGTTCGGCGGCAAAAATCAACTCACGCCAATTCAGGCTATGGTGCACAAAATTCCCATGGAGAACAAGCACACCGATGACTGTTCTCTGATGGCGTTCGGCTATAATCCATTTATCGCGGAAAAAAGCCCGTATCACGGCGCATATCTTGCAGTGGTGGAATCAGTATGCAAGCTTATAGCATCGGGCGCGGATTTCAAGGACGTTTACCTTACATTCCAGGAATACTTCAAGCGTCCCGGAAAAGACGGCAAGAGGTGGAGTCAGCCGTTCTGCGCACTGCTCGGCGCCTTCAAGGCTCAAATGGAGCTTGGGATAGGAGCTATCGGCGGTAAAGACTCCATGAGCGGGTCATTTGAACAGCTCGACGTTCCACCGACACTGGTTTCCTTTGCCGTTACCACTTCAAAAACAGGCCGCATCGTTTCTCCGGAATTCAAAGCACCCGGAAACAAGGTCGTATTTCTCGCCCCCGAATATGACGAAAATCATTTGCCGAAGACCGCTTCCCTGCTCTCGCTGTTCGCAAAAGTAAGCGATATGCTCCGCAGCGGCCGTGCCGTTGCCTGCTATACTCCCGGCATGGGTGGCATTGCCGAGGCGGTGATGAAAATGTGCTTCGGCAACGGACTCGGCTTCACATTTGCAAACGGAACAGAGATGAATGACATTTTCGGCTACAGCTACGCCGGATTCCTGCTTGAAGTCACCGATGCGCAAGATGAGCATAACATCATCGGCGAGGTCACCGATACTCCCGAGATCGTTCTTGCCGGAGAACACATAGCTCTTTCCCGCCTGCTGGGTATATACGAAAACAAGCTGGAAAGCGTATTTCCCTGTAATATCAAAAATACAGGAGATACTCCGAAAACTCTCTCCTATACAGTCAAGGATCGGGTTGCCCCGGCAATCAGTGCAGTTAAGCCAAAGGTGCTGATTCCCGTGTTCCCCGGTACCAACTGCGAATATGATTCCGCACGTGCAGTCGCAGACGCCGGAGCTGAACCACAGATAATAGTCATCAACAACCTCTCAGCCGACGGCATAGCTCGCAGTATAGACCGTTTTGCGAATGAGCTGAGATCCGCACAAATAATCTTTATCCCCGGCGGCTTTTCCGGAGCAGATGAGCCTGACGGCAGCGGCAAATTTATCACCGCCTTTTTCAGAAACCCTGCAATAAAGGATGGTGTAACCGAGCTGCTCGACCGCCGTGATGGCCTGATCTGCGGTATCTGCAACGGATTTCAGGCGCTTATCAAGCTGGGGCTTGTTCCTTACGGAAAAATTATGGACACCGACGCAAGCTGCCCCACGCTTACCTATAACACAATTGCCCGCCACCAGTCGCGCATAGTCCGCACCCGTATTGCGTCAAACAAATCACCGTGGCTGTCGCTCATGCAGGTCGGAGATATCGTGAATGTTCCCGTATCGCACGGTGAAGGACGGTTTCTGGCAGACACAGAACTCATTGAGCAGCTTGCCGCAAACGGTCAGATAGCCACACAGTATGTGGATCCCGACGGACGTGCAACGGCCGATATCCGCTACAATCCCAACGACTCCGCCTGCGCCATTGAGGGTATTACCTCCCCGGACGGCAGGGTGTTCGGCAAAATGGGACACAGTGAGCGTGTCGGAGACGGCCTTTACCGCAATGTTTGCGGAAACTATGACATAAGAATGTTTGAAGCAGCCGTAAAATACTTTAAATGAAATGAAGGAGATTCACCATGGCTTACTTATCCGATATTGAAATTGCCCAACAGTGCCGCCCCGAGCATATTCTGAACATCGCACAGCGAGCTCATGTTGACGAAAAATACGTTGAACAGTACGGAAAATACAAGGCAAAAATAGATCTGTCACTGCTGGACGAAGCCCCGCGCAAGAACGGCAAGCTGGTACTTGTAACCGCAATCACCCCTACACCTGCCGGCGAAGGAAAAACCACAACCACAATCGGCCTTGCAGACGGTCTTCGCCGAATTGGTAAGGACGTAATTGTTGCACTTCGCGAGCCGTCACTCGGCCCCGTCTTCGGAATAAAGGGAGGTGCAGCCGGCGGTGGATACGCTCAGGTCGTCCCGATGGAGGATATCAATCTTCACTTCACCGGTGACTTTCACGCTATCGGTGCGGCAAACAATCTGCTTGCCGCTATGCTGGACAATCATATCCAACAGGGCAACGCGCTCGGTATTGACGTAAGAAAAATCACTTGGCGGCGCTGTGTGGACATGAACGACCGGCAGCTGCGTTTTATTGTGGACGGACTCGGCGGACGAGTCAACGGCACACCGAGAGAGGACGGATTTGATATCACGGTCGCGTCGGAGATCATGGCTGTACTGTGTCTCTCCTCTTGCCTGTCCGACCTGAAAGCCCGCCTCTCGCGTATAATTGTCGGCTACACCTATGATGACAAGCCCGTGACCGCCGGAGATCTTCACGCGGCCGGCGCAATGACGGCCCTCCTCCGTGACGCACTCAAGCCCAATCTTGTTCAGACGCTCGAAGGTACTCCGGCTTTTGTACACGGCGGCCCGTTTGCCAATATCGCCCATGGCTGCAACTCCGTGGTGGCAACACGCATGGCACTCAGACTGGGCGACTATGCCGTTACCGAGGCAGGCTTCGGTGCCGATCTCGGAGCCGAAAAATTTTTTGACATAAAATGCCGTATGGCAGGACTCACACCTGACGCCGTTGTAATTGTGGCCACAGTGCGCGCCCTGAAGATGCACGGTGGACTTGCAAAGGATGCGCTGTCAACAGAGAATCTCGAAGCACTTGAGCGTGGTATTCCCAACCTGCTGCGTCACGTTTCGAATATCAAAAATGTTTATCACCTGCCTGCCGTAGTTGCGGTGAACCGTTTCCCGACAGATACTGATGCGGAAATCGATTTCATTATTCAAAAATGCCGCGAGCTTGGCGTTAACACCGTTCTCTCAACCGTCTGGGCAGAAGGCGGAAAGGGCGGCGAGGCACTTGCACACGAGGTCGTACGGCTGTGTGAATCGGAAAAAGAAACGTTTACATTCTCATACGATGACGAGTTGCCGATTGCCGGCAAAATCGAGGCAGTTGTCAGAAGAATATACGGCGGAAGCGGTGTAAACATACTGCCCGCTGCCCGAAAGCAAATAGAAATGCTTGAGGCACTTGGCTTCGGCAAATGCCCGGTTTGCATTGCAAAAACGCAATACAGCTTTTCGGATGATCCGTCCAAGCTCGGCGCTCCCGAAAATTTCACTGTAACCGTGAAAAACGTCAGGATTTCCGCCGGGGCAGGATTTGTTGTGGTGCTAACCGGAGATATAATGACCATGCCCGGCCTGCCCAAATCCCCGGCGGCAGAGCGCATAGACGTAACCGATGACGGCAGGATAGTAGGTCTGTTCTGAGGCAGTTGGAATAATGATTAACGGTCCGGATGTTTTCCGGGCCGTTTTTTCGTTTACAGCTCCGAAATACGAGCAAGTACGACCGCATACACACCCTTCTGATCACAACTAATTCTTAGCCCTAAATTAATACGCATCTTTCATCCATATTTCCAAAGTGGTACAATGAAGTACA
>ENA-ORSL01002448-ORSL01002448.1-human-gut-metagenome-genome-assembly--contig:-NODE-2448-length-13403-cov-3.624888_pt1 | contig 13403 bp, 11 predicted proteins | sample MGYA00242190_ERZ509157 | MGnify/ENA primary metagenome ERZ509157 (study PRJEB26280, sample SAMEA2338664) | human gut metagenome | biome: human gut; feature: human-associated habitat; material: faeces...
ATCAGTGAATTTTGCCTCGGCAAAATTCGTGCGTGAAAAAGTGTATTTCACTTTTGATGGAAGCAACTTTCACGCTACATACCTAAAATCAAGTCAAGCGCATCCGGATAAAAAAAGACACAAAACGAGCAAAAAAACGACCTTATTTTTCATGTTTTACTGTGATAGAATATTGTCACAGACCTGTAAATACCGCAGTCTGAAAATTCATTTTCCGGCTGTGAAGATTTGCCGGATACATCGCGGATAAAACGCGCCGTTTGGCGTAAGAAAGGAATGGTCATAAGCATGAGTAACTACTATCTTGCAGTCGACATAGGTGCTTCGAGCGGCAGACATATACTCGGAAGCGTTGAAAACAGAAAGATCGTTATCGAGGAAGTATACCGCTTTCAGAACGGAATGACAGAAAAAAACGGCAGAAAATGCTGGGATCATGAGGCGCTTTTCAACAGCGTTTTAGCCGGTATCAGGCACTGTGCCGAGATCGGAAAAAAGCCGTCATTCATGGGAATCGACACCTGGGGTGTGGATTTTGCGCTTATAGGCAAGGACGGAAATATAATAGGAGATACCGTCGGATACCGCGACAGCAGAACCGACGGCATGGACAAAAAGGTTTCGGAAATGATAAGCGAGCCGGAATTGTATGCGCGTACAGGAATACAGAAGCAGATATTCAATACAATATATCAGCTTATGTCGCTGAAAACCGAATCGCCTGATGAACTGCTCAGTGCGGAAAATATGCTTATGATGCCGGACTACCTCAACTACCGTCTGACCGGGGTGATGCATCAGGAATATACAAACGCCACGACCTCCGGTCTTGTGAACATTCGTACGGGAGAATGGGACAAAGAACTCATCGGGATGCTCGGATATCCTGAAGGCCTATTCGGAAAGCTCAGCCATCCGGGCGATGAGGTCGGAAAGCTCTGCAACAGTGTTGAAAAAGAGGTCGGATTCAATCTTACCGTTCTTCATGTCACGTCGCACGACACCGCATCTGCCGTGCTTGCGGTTCCGATGAAATCGGAAAGGTCGCTTTATATAAGCTCGGGCACGTGGTCTCTTATGGGAATCGAAACGCCTGAGGCGATAGTTTCCGACAGGGTGTTCAAAATGAATTTAACAAACGAGGGCGGATATGAAATGCGTTACCGCTTACTCAAGAACATAATGGGACTGTGGATAATTCAATCTGTCAAAAAAGAGCTCGGTGGAAAATATTCGTTTGCAGATCTTTGCGACATGGCACAGAAATGCGGCGACACCCCGTACAGGATCGACGTAAACGATGCCGCCTTTCTTGCTCCGGACAGCATGATATCCGCTATAAAAAAGCACTGCGGAAAAGAGGATATGCCGCTTGACGTGTTGCTGTGCTGCGTATACCGCAGCCTTGCCGACAGCTACGCGGCAACGCTGAAGGAAATCATCGCGGTGAGCGGACGCAAGCCCGACGCTTTGCACATAATCGGTGGCGGAAGCAAGGACGATTATCTCAACAGCCTCACCGCACAAAGTTGCGGAATACCGGTATATGCCGGTCCCGTTGAGGCTACGGCAATAGGAAACCTTGTCGCTCAGATGCTCTCACAGAAGGAATTCGCAACAGTTGCCGACGCAAGAGCCGCAATCGGCGATTCCTTTGACGTAAAGAGAATAGATATCTGAAGCAAACCGTCTTACATAAAATCACAAAGTGTAAAAAGCATTTTCTGAAAGGAGACAGAAAAAATGAACAGAGAATATGAACTTGCAAAAGAAAAGTATGCTTCTATAGGTATTGATACAGAAGCGGTTATTGACAGACTGGCGCGTATTCCGGTTTCGCTCCACTGCTGGCAGGGAGACGATGTCACCGGATTTGACAGCGACAGCGGGCCCGACGGCGGAATACAGGCGACCGGAAATTATCCCGGAAAGGCACGTACCCCCGAGGAGCTGATGAAAGATATTGATAAGGTAATATCACTCGACGCCGGCGTACATAAGCTGAACCTTCATGCCTGCTATGCAATTTTTGAAGACGGAAACAAGGTCGACCGCGACGAGCTACGTCCCGAGCATTTTGAAAAATGGGTTGAATTTGCCAAAGCGAGAAGCATGGGTATTGATTTCAACCCCACGTTTTTCGCACACCCAAAGGCAAAAGGGCTAACGCTTTCGTCTCCGGACGAAAACATCAGGAGCTTCTGGGTAAGGCACGGCATCGCATGCCTTAAAATTTCCGAATACTTCGCCCGCGAGACCGGTAGACCCTGCGTCATGAACATCTGGATCCCGGACGGCTTCAAAGACATTCCCGCGGACAGAATATCGCCCAGAGCAAGATTTGCACGCTCGCTTGATGAAATTCTCTCAACGCCCTATGACAAGAGCAGAGTTTATGTAACGCTCGAGTCAAAGGTTTTCGGAATCGGACTCGAATCCTACACCGTTGGTTCCGCGGAGTTCGGAATGGGGTACGTGCTCAGCCGCGGAATAGTACCGCTGATGGACAACGGACACTATCACCCGACAGAAATGGTATCCGACAAAATTTCTTCTCTCCTGCTCTTCTCTAAAAAGCTTGCGCTTCATGTAACGCGTCCGGTAAGATGGGACAGCGACCATGTTGTTCGTCTTGACGATGAAACAAAGGAAATAGCAAAGGAAATAGTAGCAAGCGGCCGTGCAGACGATATTTTCATCGCTCTTGACTATTTTGACGCAAGCATAAACAGAATTGCGGCATGGGTAATGGGATTGCGTAATTTCCGCAAAGCGCTGCTTATCGCAATGCTCACCCCCAATGCAGAGTTCTCGGAGCTGCAGGACAGCGAAAAAAATACCGAGCTGTTTGTGCGTCAGGAAGAACTCAAGAGCTATCCGTGGGGAGCTGTATACGACGAATACTGCTGCAGACACGGTGTCCCCTGCGGAATAAAGTGGCTTGACGAAGTAAGGGATTACGAGCAAAACGTGCTTCTTAAAAGAATATAAAATCAGCAATACAAAATTGGTTTATACCGCCGAGTGCGGCGGGGAGGTTAAATTATTTATGAAAGTACTTGATTCAGAATTTGCAAAAGACTTTATTAAGCTTGCAGATGACGGTTGGAAACACGGCTTTCACGAGAGAAACGGCGGGAATCTTTCATACCGCATAAAGCCGGAAGAGGTTGATGAAGTAAAGGAAGATCTTGATTATACACGCGATTTCACCGATATAGGAACATCGGTTCCGAAGCTCTCCGGTGAATATTTCATGGTTACCGGCTCAGGAAAATACTTCAGCAATGTCAAATCAAAGCCGGATGAAAACTGCTGCCTTATCGAAATTGACAGTACGGGAACAAAATATCGCATAGTGTGGGGGCTTACAAAGGGTGGCAGACCTACAAGCGAGCTTCCTTCGCACCTGATGGCCCATGAGGTCAAAAAAGTGGCAACCAACGGTGAAAGCAGAATAATCAACCACTGCCATCCCGTGAATGTTATAGCATTAACCTTTGTTCTTCCGCTCGATGACAAGTCATTTACCCGCGCGCTTTGGGAGTCTATGACCGAATGTCCCATCATTTTCGGAGACGGAGTGGGCGTTATTCCGTGGATGGTTCCCGGCGGAATGGACATTGCCGTTGAAACATCAAAGAAAATGCAGAAATATAATGTCGTTGTCTGGGCTCACCACGGAATTTTCTGCTCCGGAACAACCTTTGACGAGGTATTCGGACTTGCTCTTACCGTCGAAAAGAGCGCAGAAATTTATGTTAAGGTTGCATCCATGTCACAGACAAAGCTGAATACGATCACCAACGAAAATTTCAAAGAACTCTGCTCGCTCGCAACTGACTTAGGAGCTACGATTTCTCCTGAATTTCTTGATTAATATACATATTCTGCGATGATATAAACAGCACTCTGTTTTGCGCGGATTTGAATATTCCGGTAAGTCTGACTCTTTTAAGTACACCGTCGCAATAGTATACCGGGACGGCTTGACAGGTTCAACCTCGTAAACCGACCGCAGCAATTCCTTGGCAACAGTTACCCATGAGCTGCCCTGAGCGACCGATATTCTGTCGTCTGTCCGCCAACCGTTGATATAAAGCTAAAAAACGCCTTGGCAGTTGAGGAAATGTATACCTAAGCATCTCCCTCTCATTCCGAAGAACCGGTTACTGTGCTTCTATTATATTTAATCCATGTCTCCCCCGGATCATCCTGAAACACGGATTATCCGGGGGAGACGGTTCTTATTCCGATGTTCTGTATCAGTCAGCGTTTCCGAATACCGCAAGCTCCAGAGTATTCAGATCCCAGTCATTTACAGTAATTCCGGTAATTATTCCAACGCGTACATACTTTGCCTGAATGCCGCCCATTGAAAAGAGCGCGCATGCTCCGGCGGCATCACCCACAGAGTCTTTTATAGTGTTCTTCAGGTCAGCAAGAGGTGTGCCTGCCTGTGACAGGGCTTTGGCATCGTAGCATGCGCTCTCGACCCTATTCCAGGTAATTCCGTCATTGCTCACAAATACATCCTGTGCCTGTGCAAAACCGTTCATGTTTCCGGAAAAATAGCCTATCGCGTCAAGTGTCACTGTTTTTCCGAAATTGTAGGTAAGAAGCGCACGGTATTTTTCGTCCGGATCTTCTTTACCGGAGATGTCGTAATGACGGTCGCCGTCGGCAAAATGAAAGCTGAGACGAACGCCCTTTGAGGTGCTTTTTGCCCACAGTCCGTTGTTGATGTTTGACAGCTCATTTACCATATCCTTTGTTCCGATAATGGAAACTCCGTATCCGATATCGGCAAGGTCGGCAAGCTGTTCATCAGTCAGCTGTGTCCCCGAAGCCGCAGTCGCGCTTGAGCTTACGATCCCCTTGTCACCTGTTATACCTACCGAAATAATTGAGGATGTCGGCGGCTCGGTAAGATTTACGCTTCCTTTTCCTTCAGCCGTAACTCCCTCTGAAGAGGTTTTGTATTCCTCCTTGACGATAGACTCGCCGAACACCGCCTTGTGCGCCGCTTTCTGAAGGATCTTAGCCTCTTCCGCGTTGGCAACACCGTAAGTATATGAGACACCTATCGGCGATTTTCCGTATATGACGGCATAATGGCATAGAGCCGCAAGATAGCTGCCCGCGTATGACGGATGTGTAAGATCGGGGTCATACAGGTTTATTGCGGGATGATTTGTATACACATCGAAAAATGCGCTTCCAACGGGTGAGACAGTAAGCCCACACTCATCTCCTATCGCCTCATAGGCGGCGGCAAGCATCTGGGTCATCTGCTCGGGCGTCCAATTGTTCATGGTAAGCGTTGCATGCCCCTCTTTTCTGCCCCACGTCTGAAACAGAACACCTGTTGCACCCGCATTCTTTACCTTTTCGTTGAGTGCCCTTACACCGTCATAGAAAAGTGCGGGAGATGAGGCGGGACGTTCGCTCTGTTCCTGCATGAAAACAATATCATACTCATTGTTTTTCAGCTTTGAATCAACAACAGCACCGCACTCATCATTTTCGTCACTCATTTGCAGGAGTGTCCATCCGCCCTTGATAACATAGTCGACCGCAAGCGTATATCCCTCTCCCCCCGCAATACTTTTGACAAGATTCCAGAGACTTGAACGGTTTGTATAGCTGTTACCTATGAAAAGCACCTTGTAGACCGGTTTCTGAGCGTCCTCTTTTGTATTGAACAATCCGGTATAATCTTCCATATATGAATCCCCGCATTCGCATTTGTAAAGCATATATCCCTGTGAAGTCCTTGTGGGTTCAACTCTTTCGGGCACGTACAGATGTTGTGTGTGAGGCTCTGCGGGATCCGTGCTCTCAGGTATAGTTTCATCCGGAATACCGGATAACACAGATCCTTCTGCCGAGTCGGTCTGATTATCCGACACCGGAACGTTACCGAAACAGCTGCAAAGAGATGTCAGCAATAAACAAAGCATCATAAAAAAAGCAAAATTTTTCATTTGTCGTTCTTCAATTCTCCCAATATCAGATCCGGCTCTGTCTGTATTTTATACGACATTGCCGAATCCTTTTCTATTCTCAGTTCCCGAATGAAAACCGGATATACAGTCCGAGATGATCGGAAAGGTCATAGTTTTTTCCGACATCGGATATTTTGTCACTTATATTGTTATCCTTGTCGAAGGTATCGTACAGGACCTTGTACAGCTCTGCAGTTGCGTTTCTGTAAAAGCAGTGGTCTATTGCTTTTTGCGCCTGCCAGGACGATTGTCTTCCCCAGCTTCTTACGGTACCCTTTGCATTTCGCTCGTTTGCGGAATACTGTGCGTCAAGAAACTGTCTTTTAATAATATACGAATATGAATTACTTGCGTATTTGCTGTTTTCGCTCATATTATAGTCACCGCACATTATAACCGGGAGGTCGCCGGCAATCTGCTCAATATTTTTCAGAAGATTCCGCGTCTGGGAAAGGTGCTTGGAACCTAACGCACTTGTTCCGGTAGTGACAAGATGTGTTGATGTATACACTGCCGAAGCACCCGTGACGTTGTCCTTAAGCTGTACATAAGTGCAAAGTCTTTCGAGATTTGCGCTTCCGGAGGTACCGGGAGCTTCCGGTGTATCTGAAAGCCAGAAGCTTCCGCCATCCTGACGTTCGAATCTGTCCCTGTTATACAATACAAGATTGTAAAGCTCGCTGTCGGTATTACCGCGCCCGTCATGATTTCCAAAGCAACTGACATTTCCCTCGTAAAGATAATTGCAGGTATTGAGCAGAGAGTCCTCGCCGGATATGATATATTCCCACCAGATGTGGTTTACCTCCTGAAGCATGAGGATATCAGGCTTATAGTGGTTCACAAGAGACTTGAGACGTTCCGAACGTTTGGCGATTGTGTAATCCTCGGCGCTCTGCCCTTCATATGCCAGATTAAACTGCTCATTACTGCTTTCATAATACGCTATATTGTATGAGATCACAACAACGCTGTTATTGTCCTCAGCAGCATTCGGCTGGGTATCGGTTATATTCCCGGTCGTATCTTCTGTATTATCAGTCTCTTTGGTGACCTGCGTTGCTGTATCCTCACCTGGAATTTCGTCGGAACAGGACAAAAGGAGCAAAATGCATGCAAGCAATATACAGATCAAGGGTATGTTTCTTTTTGCCGCATTTGAAAATTTCATATAAGGTACTCTTGTTTTCAGATTTCTTTTTTACGCAAGCCGAATACTGCAACCGATGCAATTATCAGCAGAGCCACACCTGCCGTGCTTAGGCTGCTTCCGCATCCTTTATCGGAAGACGAGGAGTCTGTACTCTGAGCGGAATTTGAATTTTCTGCCTTCTCGGTCAGCTTCTCGGTTTCAGGCTCTGAGGTGTTCTTATCTGTCTGTGAAGTATTTTCATCTGTTTCGGAAGTATTATTATTGTCTGTTGTCGAGCTTTCCTGATTGTCTGTCTCCGGAACAAATGCATCCTCGGCATTCTTGGTTGCAAGTGCATCGGCATCCACGCTCGCCTTTACTGCGTTGTTGAATTCGGTAATATAGTTGTCAATTACGCTGATTTCTGTAGCGCAGTTCGTCCATACGCCTTTTGCATCGGTGCTGCCAGCAACGGCATATGAAGTGCTGCAGTCGGTATATGTATTTTCAGCCTTGTTGTCATATCCGGCTATTCCGCCTATAATATCCGCCTCCGGAAGCTCACCGGTATGATGGCAGCCTTGAAGTGCCGATATCTGAGAAACATACGCCGCGATCCCGCCTACATATTTCTTCCCGGCGGCTGTAGCGCCTTCGGCTAAGCAGATATTACCTGTGTTGATACAGTTTTTCAGATTTGCCGCATATTCAACTCCCTGAAAAACGTTTGCTGCCGCTACGACTCCGCCCATCATAATGTTCTTTCCGGTTCCGGCTGTGACAGTACCGGTGTTCATACAGTCGGTTATATCTGTCTCATTTCCGGTACGTCCTACTATTCCCGCAACGCAAACGGTAACGTCGCTTCTTGCCGATAACGATGTATTTCCGCTGACACTGTTGCAGTACACCTTTGACTGGTTTTCGGCAAGTCCCACAAGTCCGCCTGCGTAAATGGTTGTTCCGGAGTTAGCGTCGGCAGTACCGGTAACGCTCACGCGCGACACACAATTGTAAAGCTCGGAACCGCGCAGCTGACCGACAACACTTCCCAGATTGGCCTTCACATCAACGTCGATATTACCTTCAAGCGTCAGGTTGCGGATAACGGCGTCATGTGTTCTGCCGAAAAATCCTATCGAAGCGTATCCCTTGGCAGAGTCCTTTGTTATGTTCAGACCGGAAACGATATGTCCGTTACCGTTGAAATTTCCTTTGAAATAGTAATTGGAATCCTTTCCGCCGATCGGTTCAAAAGGATGTCCGTTGAGGTTTATGTCGTTTCCGAGCTTGAAATAAACTTCCTCGTACAGCTCGCCGCAGTTTACCTCCTCGGCAAGGTAAGCAAGCTCCTTGCCTGTCGTGATGATTATGGGATCTCCCTCTTTTCCGGTGGCTTTGCTCGCAAAGCCCTCGGCAATTGTACCGTCCCACACATCGGTGGATGAAGCGTCCTCCGCGGGAACCGCTAAAATAAACGCTGAAATGATAAGCAAAAGGCAAACCAGGCAGGATAACAAAGTTTTCATCTGTTTTTTCATTGTGTTTTTCTCCTTATTATTTTTATTTTTCAGATAATTCAAACAGGCGATGCATCGGCTTTTATATCTCGTCGCGGTAGCCGTCATAGGCGGGTGTAACCCCGAATGATTCGAGCCTTTTTGACAATCTTTCATGATCCTCATGGGCAAAGCGTGAAAAATGCGTGCCGAATACCTTACATCCCGGCTTCATAATGTCGACCGAACGGAAGGTCGCAAGCATTTCCTCCGCCATACGGATATTCGTGTGCTCAAATATGCGCCTGTCTCCTATTCCGTCTCCGAGTGTGATCTCAATTATCATACCGTCAAATTTCTTTTTCCTCATTATAAACCATGATTCACAGGGCAGCCATGAGGTATCCAGTCCGTAAAACAGGCATTTTTCCCCGTTCTCGATCGTATATATCAGCGATTCCTCCCCTTCCCTTATCGGCGAGTGGTTTGCGCGAAGGGCTGTCACGGTATATTCTCCGACCTTGCATACGTCGGGAAAGGCCATAAGGTGTATGTTGCAGTTTTTTATCTTTTTCAGTTTTTCGGCAGACGCGCGGTTACACCAGACGTTTCTTTCTCTGCTCCCGCAAAGATATTCCACAAATCCGGGGCTGAGATGATCTTCGTGGGAATGTGTCACAAGCATATCCGTAACTTCTCCGAGAAGTCCGCTGTAGCCATTTCGCTCGCAGAAATCAAGCACCGTAGGGCCCGGGTCGACAAGCAGATGTCCGTCGATCAGGGTGCTTGTAAGTCCTCTGAAAAATTCATTTTCCTTTCTTTCATCCTGCCGCCAGTCGGCGGCTCCGGTACCCAGAAATAAAAGCTCCATAATATTCTCCTTGGTATTACTGATTTTACGATGAAGTTGAATACTTACTCTTCCGCTTTCTGTTCCGATTTATTCAAGATCATTGAGCTTCTCAATCAGAGCGTCCACAGAACGCTGTGCCGATCTCTCTTTTTTCTTCCATTCGGAAACGAAGTTGTAATTATCTTCTGCCATCATATCGCTGAGCATCCAGTATAGCTTTCCGGTATTGTCCCTGTGAAGATATGCGAATGCGTATGTACGCCCTGCCAGCGTTTTCTGAAGCATCTGATATGCCTGACTGTCCGTCGAATATCTTCCGAGCAACGCAACGTTTTCAATCACCGGCATTACATCACGGTATGAATAAAATGAAAGCACTTCGACAATGGCACTTACTTTTTCCTCAATGCTGTCCGGAAGATTATAAGGAATAAACATCATGGAGGCTCTGCCGTCAACATGTGAATAATATTCGCTCTGCTCTTCGTCATATTTAGGATACGGTACTATTCCGTACTCGGTATCGCTGCTTCTCAGATTTTCCAAAGCAAAAATTCTGGTTGCAGCAAATACCGTCTTTTTGTTCGCAAATATTGAGGTTACTGCCTGGTCGTGGTCCTTTATTCCGTACTCTCCAAGTCGTTTGGCATTTAAATAAAGCGTGCCGTTTGTTGATTCAAACAAAAGCCGATAGACCTTCTCGACCGCGTTTATCATACGGTCGCTGTTCAGCTTGATCTCATATGTGGCGTCGTCGTTTACCTTAAGAACGGGAACATTAAGCGCGAACATCCAGTTTGTAACGGCGGTGTTATAGTGAGTTGTAAAACCGTATATATCGTTGACATCCTGTATGCTATCACCGTTGTCATCCTGATAAAGGGTGTTGACAAGCGCAATAAAATTGTCAATTGTCCATGTTCCGTTTTCAACCATCTCATATACGTCGATATTATGTTCCCGGCACATGACTGTATTGAATATCATCAGCCATGTGAAGTATGTGGAGCTGAGGCAGTAATCGCTTGCGCAGTACATCAGTTTGTCGCCAAAGGACGCCTCATTTATCAGCGACTGATGCCACCACGGACGGCTGAGGTCAACATGCGTCAGGTCATTCCAGTTATACATGGTGCCGTTGAGCGATTCGCTGGCTGTGTACATCATGTGGTCAAGACACAGGTGATATTCTGAAGCTCCGCTTATAACCGATTTGCGGAATGTCTCCATAAGCGTTCTTGCCGGACTTTCCGAAACGCCTGTAACATTGAGCTTGCAGTTAAAACGCGATTTGACTGCTTCGTTACGGTTATAGACCGCAATGTCGACCTGATCCCCCGAGCTGGTTTCAGCCGTGATCTCCTGATAGAGTACATCGGTGCTCCTGCACAGAATGGTAAATTCAAAGCCATCCAGATTCATCGCAGGTACATTGTCATGCTCTTCCTGATCCGGAGCTTCCGTATAAACAGAGGTTGACGTATCTTCGCTCCCGTTTTTTTGGCAGGATATCATGCAGCCGCACAGCATCATACCCGTAAGAATCAGACATACTATTTTTTTCATATCTCTCCTCCTCTTTCCCGGATTATTTTATATGCAGTCTCTTTTTCCGGTCTGTGCAGATTTTACCTCTCCGATAATTTTTTCAAAGCGTTCCATCGCCTCCGGCGATGCCATTACAACAGCTCCAGAGTCAAACGATGAATGACTGTCTCCGAACATGTACCTGAATTTTCCTCCGGCTTCCTCAACGATCAGCTTAGCGGCACTGAAGTCCCATGCACAAAGCTGCAATTCAAACATAAGCGCTGTTCTTCCGCATGCCACATCGCAGAAATCAAGCGCCGCGGAACCGCGCCGGCGGATATCCATGCATCCGTCAAACAACCGGCGAATTATATCAAAGGTCTCTCCGCTCAGTTCCCTGTTATAAGGCGATGTTCCGACAGACACCAATGAATTTTTCAACGGACGTTCGGTAACATGAATTGCTCTGCCGTTCAGAAACGCGCCTTTTTCCCTTTCGGCACAAAACAGCTCGTCTGAGTATGGGTTGTAGATCACTCCGTACACCGGCTGTGCATTTTTCAGCAATGCGACCGAAATACCGCTCTGTCTGTAGCCGGAAACAAAATTTGCCGTCCCGTCTATCGGGTCGATAACAAACACATATTCTCTATCTCTTATATCAACCTTTTTTTCTTCACAAAGGAAGCCCGCCCCGGGTATTAGCTCGCCGAGTTTTTCAATCAGATAACACTGAACTTCTAAATCACAATCGGTTACAACATCCGCAAAACCTGACTTTTGATGAACCGAGTATCTCTTTGGCTCTGCAATCAGCCTTCCTGCTTCCCGGACAATATCTGCAATACGTTCTGTCTGTATCATTTGTAAAAACGTTCCTCCCTATGACAAAAAGCGTTTCCGGCACAACACCTCAGACAAGCCTGCTCCGTTATCTGCGGCGCATCAGCCTCGAGGGGCATATTTTACGCCCGTGCAGATATGCTTTTTGGTTATTTATGTTTATTTGTGTTTTTTTGAAATATTTTCACGGATTTTATATACATAAAAGCGCCTTGGTTAAAAAAGGCTTCTGATTGGGCATTATGCATATAATTCGTTCCGATATCATCTGATTAATATTATAATTGCTTAACATTTGTATGTCAACAGATGTATATTTTATTGACATTGTTTCTTTTTTATGATACAATACAATCACAAATGAACACAAATACAGGAGGTATACAATGTTTTCACTGGAGAGGCAGGATGAGATCCTTGAATACATTCGGAAAAACAGATCCGTCCAGGTAAGCGAGCTTGCCGCAAGGCTTTATGTGAGTGCGGCGACCATACGCCGTGATCTGAAAGCGCTTGAAGACCTGGGACTGATAAAAAAGACCCATGGTGGAGCAATTCTGCATGAGCAAAGCAGTCATACAACCTCTCTTACATTCCGCAAGGATCTTAACGCGGAAGCAAAAAAGAAAATTGCCGCCCTTGCACTGCCTCTTATACAAAACTGCAAATCAATTTTTATTGGCTGCGGTTCTTCGGACATAGCACTTGCAGAAATATGTGATCTGGAATATAAAACCATACTTACCAACGGTCTTATAACCGCATCGGTCCTGGCAGAAAAAAACAACCTCGAGGTGATTTTACCCGGAGGCACGGTACATTATCTTTCTCAGTCTGTTACAGGCACGCAAGCAGTGCGTCAGCTCTCGGAATGCTTTGTAGACGCAACGGTAATATCATGTTCGGGAATCAGTCCGGAAGGAAGCATAAGCGAAATGCTTACAGATATGAGTGAGATAAAAAAGCTGATGATACAGAATTCGAATACAAAAATTCTTCTGATCGATCACACAAAATACTCAAAAACGGGAATTTACAGGATCGCGCATATTTCCGACTTCGATTACATAGTAACCGATCGCAAGCCTCCGGTTGAGCTTTTCACACAGGCTGAAAAAGGAAACTGCAAAATAATTTATCCGAAATGAAGCATCTGACGACATCCCTCTGAGGCACCGCTCATAATAAATGCCCCGCAGTTTGTCAGGTTTTCTCTTGTGCTCCTCTGCCCCAACCAAAAACTTAATAATACGGAAATTAAAAAGATTTTTCTTTCTAAAATCATTTTAAAGATCCTTCAGCTGTTTTTTCGCCAAAACCTTTAGCATGGGACAGAACAACACCACCATTTTGCCGATATATCCTGATATCTGCCTACCACTCTCGCCATTGGATTCGCCCAATCGCTCCCAAGATAACTTGGGGACCATTGGCCCAGACGTTAGATCCGTTCTCCGACCTTGCTGTTTAATAGCATCCATCTTCATCTTGTAAGCTTTTGCCCTTTCGGAAGGTAAGATGTGTTCCCTTTGCAAGTT